>OLQD01000198.1_pt1 | contig 58430 bp, 55 predicted proteins | sample 1672841 | NCBI WGS metagenome assembly OLQD01 (sample SAMEA3136729, study PRJEB25190) | human gut metagenome | biome: human gut; feature: human-associated habitat; material: faeces | place: Austria | collected 2013 | reverse complement strand
AGAAATGGTGAGATCGAAGAGGAAAGAGTTGATGAAAAAGTAAAGAGTATTCTCCGATTCATGCTTCGTGTCAAGATGATAGATATCGTAGAAGTCGAAAGTGGGGACAATGAACAGACGGCTATATCCGCTGGCTGCACGGAACAGAAGCCGGCTGTCTATGCGGTTCGTGACCGGAGCCGGAAGAAAGGAAGTTATGATACTTCAGCACATCAGGATGCAGTGTTAGAGACAGCCAGAGAATCAATTGTACTGTTAAAGAATGAAGAACAGAGACTGCCGCTTGCACCTGAGAAGACACATCGGCTTCTGGTGATCGGACATAATGCAGCAAAGCTTCATTCAAATGGTGGCGGAAGTGCGGAGATTGCGGCACTTTATGAGATCAATCCACTGCTTGGTATTAAGATGGAGCTTGGTGGTAACTGCGAAGTGACATATGCAGAAGGTTATTATGTGCCGGATAAGAACAGGCAGCAGGTACTGAATTGGCAGGAGGTAAGTCTGGATGAACTGGCATCGGAGCAGGGGGCTTATGAAGGAAATGATCCGGAAGGACGGAAGATCCAGAAGGTACTTCGTGAAGAGGCGGTTGCCCTTGCTTCAGAATATGATGATGTGATCTTTGTTGGCGGTTTAAATCATGATACAGATGAAGAAGGATACGACAGACCGGATCTGAAGCTTCCATATCATCAGGATGAACTGATCACAGAGCTCTTAAAAGTGAATCCGAATATGGTCATTGTCATGATGGCAGGTAATCCGGTTGATATGAGCGCATGGATTGATGATGCAAAGTCGATTGTATGGATGAGTTATGCAGGAATGGAAGGTGGCAGAGCACTCGGTGAAATCCTGTTTGGTGAAGTTAATCCATCCGGTAAACTTGTGATGACCATGCCGAAAGCTCTTGATCAGGTACCTGCGATGGTTTTTGGAGATTTCCCCGGAAGAGCCTTAACGGAAGAAGAGCATGAAAGAATGAATGCGAAACTGACGGAAACATACAGAGAAGGTGTATTTGTCGGATATCGGTATTATGACAAATATCAGATCCCGGTACAGTTCCCATTTGGCCATGGATTATCTTATACGACATTTTCCTATGGGGATATGCAGGTAAAAGAGCCGGATGGTCAGACATTCAAGGTACAGATCCCGGTAACAAATACCGGAAAGCTTGCCGGAAAAGAGACGGTAGAGCTGTATGTCGGAGAAACGGAGGTAAGTCCGGAGAATCCTGTGAAGGAGTTGAAGGGCTTCTGCAAGTTATCACTTGCACCGGGAGAAACAAAGTATGCGGAATTTGAATTGACAGCCGAGGCATTCCGTCATTTTGATGAGAAGACGGATGAGTGGAAGGTCGTGGCAGGAAGTTATACGATCTATATCGGAAGTTCTGTTTCTGATATTCGGTCGGTAACAACCATAACAATAAAATAATTAATAAATAAAATGCCGGTATGAACGGTCTGTCTGCCGGTACTATGAACATCACGTTTGCCTACCTTCTTTCATACAATTTTATATGCATATGTCTCCGCTGCGATAAAGTCGTTTGCAGCTCAGACATAGCACAAAATTGTATGAAAATCAGTCGGCTTCTCTATGGATGTTTCATAGTACCGGCAGACAGACCGTTTATACCGGCATTTATATACATATTGTTTTATTGATATTCGTTGAGCCATTCGATAATGCCGTTAGCGATGGCGGCGGCATAATCATCCATGTTATTATCGTAAAGCTCTACGTCTTTTTCGTTGCTGATAAAGCCCATCTCGATGATCAGACTTGTCATATTTGTCTGTTTGATAACGATGTAATCGTTGTCACTGTCAAACTGTGTTCCGGTACGGACACCACGGTTATCGGAGATTCCGACCTTTTCCAGATTGGACAGGATGGTATCTGCGATCGCATGGTTCTTTTCGGAACCGGAGCTGTAGATCCATGCTTCTACACCACAGGCCTCAGGGTTGGCTGCGTAGTTCCTGTGGAGCGCCAGATAGAGATCTGCGTTGCAGTCATTTGCAATCGCAGCACGATCTTCGGAAGAAACGGTAGAATCATCATCACGCGTCATAACAACCTTTACTCCGTTTTTCTTTAATAGTTTTGCAACCTTTAAGGAAAGCTTCAGATTTCCGTCTTTTTCATGAATGTTATTAATTCCGGTTGCCCCGATGTCGGAACCGCCATGTCCCGGATCCAGACAGACTGTGTATTTTCCATCCGGTTTTATGATCGAGACAGCATCCTTGCTGCTTTTTGACCGACTGACCGCCAACAGGACGGACAGAACGATAACGGCGATGAGCAGGACGATGTTGACACCAATCAGGAATTTTATGACAGACCGCATCTGTGTAACGGTCAGTTTCTTTTTTGTTTTTCCAGCCATAATGTATAAAACTGCCGGAGCAGCCCTTTCTGTTTCTAGTTTATTCTCAACTAAGATACTCTAAAATGATCGGATTTTCAATACGATAGAAAAGATTTAATATTTACATATATCGGTGAAATGCGGTGTAACATGGAACCGGCGGGCGACATAATTTGGCATTTTATATAGAAAAGTGCGAAAGAAATTAATAAATTTCTGAAAAATTTAATATTGTCAAATGAAAACGTGGGTGTTACCCTAAATATAGGGTGGCAGGGAGAAGATAAGAAAAGGAATAAAAGATGATCGTAGATTTTCATACTCACACATATCCGGATAAAATAGCTTCAAAGACACTTGAACTGTTAGTAAGTAGATCAAAGACAAAGCCGGCATCGGATGGTACACTTGCAGGCTTGCAGCATTCAATGGCGCAAAGCGGCGTTGATATCTCTGTTGTCCTTCCTGTTGTAACCGCACCTCATCAGGTGGAGCGGATCAATACCGTTGCAAAGACAGTAACAGCCCAGTTTACGGGAAGTGGCGTCTGGTCATTTGGCGGAATCCATCCCGGAAATGATAACTATAAAGAGATTTTAAATGGTATCAAGTCTGCCGGATTAAAGGGAATTAAGCTGCATCCGGATTATCAGGATGCCATGTTCAATGATATCCGTTATAAACGGATCATCAGTTATGCAACAGAACTGGGTTTGGTCGTTGTGGTTCATGCCGGAGTAGATATCGGACTTCCCTCTGTAACACATTGTACACCGGACATGGTGTGCGAAGTATTAGATGAGGTTCAGCCGGAGCGGCTCGTTCTTGCACATATGGGTGGCTGGAATCTCTGGGACGAGGTACTTGCTAAGCTGTGCGGAAGAAATGTATATATGGATACAGCATTTTCCTATGGAGAGATTGCATGGCTTTCGGGTGCTGAACATCGTTGGAAGCTGGCATCGGAGGAGATGTTCCTGAAACTGATCAGAGCACATGGAGCAGACCGGATCGTATTTGGAACAGACAGTCCGTGGACAGATCAGAAGCGGGCCATAAAGGACATACAGGCACTTCCGTTATCAGATGAAGACAAGAAAAAGATCCTTGGAGAAAACGCATTGCAGCTTTTGGGACTGCCGGATGCAGAATAGAAAATATAAAGTGAACTATACAATATATTTGAAAGCATTAGAGGATTCATACATAAAAGTAAAATAAATTCCCGATAAATTAGTAAAAATAGACATTGCACAAAAATTAAAAATGTGTTACAATTTTGTTACAATAAGAAAGGGGGAGAAGATAGCTCCTAAGACATCCGAAATTTAAGTTGTTGTTTTTTTCACAAAAAAATATTCATAAATACAAGGGACTGCCTGTAAGATGGCGGTCCCTTTCCCTTTAATTGCAATCAGGTTCCTCTCGTCTGACGACTCGATGATTAGCGGTCGTCAAATTGAAAACAATTTTGTGCAATCAGGTTCCTCTCGTCTAACGACTCGATGATTAGCGGTCGTCAAATGCAGCCATGCAAGCATGCCGCACTTGACTCGTCGCCATAACAAAAAAAGAACCAGATCACATCTGGTTCTTAAGAGCTGGGCTACAAGGATTCGAACCTTGAAAATGCTGGAGTCAGAGTCCAGTGCCTTACCATTTGGCGATAGCCCATTGCTGTCAACAGATGATATTATATTACAACAGTTTGAAAAAAGCAAGCACTTTTTAAAAAAAATTACAAAAAGTTATTTGCACGCAATGAACACGAAAAATTTGAGAATAAAAATCAATGGAAATAGAAAATCCAGGTAGAAATAATAGCCCGGCTGTTGTATAATGGGAGCACTTGTGGAGATGACATTGTAATAGGAAATGGAGAATACATATGTACAGTTTTGATGCGATCGTAAGATACAGCGAAACGCATGGAAGACCGGAAGCAAATGCGGCAACGATAGCAAATTACTTTCAGGATTGTGCGATCTTTGATTCAGAACAGGCAGGAATTGGAATTGAATATCTGAAGGACCATAACCGGGCATGGTTTCTGATCTCGTGGCAGATTGATGTGGAGCGGTATCCGGTATTACAGGAGAAGATTAGGGTTGGAACCTGGGCATATGATTTTAAAGGTTCCATGGGATATCGTAATATAGTTATTCGGGATGAGAATGGAGCGAATATTGTACAGGCAGCTTCCCAGTGGAGTTATATTGATACTGATACGCTTCGTCCTGTAAGAATTGAGCCTGAAGTAGGAGCAGCATATCCTCTTGCAGAAAAGCTTCCGATGGAATATGCTCCGAGAAAGATCCGGCTGATCGAAGGCATGGAAGAGACAGACAGAAGGGTTGTTCTGCCTTATCAGATTGATTCGAATAACCACATGAATAATGAAGCATATATTGCGCTGGCGTTGGAATATATCGATTCGGATGACATGATCTGTCAGATCAGAAGCGAGTATAAGCGGCAGTTTGTAAAAGATGAATGTATCGTAATAAAGAAAGCAGAAAGAGATGATCTGATACAGTTTGTATTTGCAGATGAAGAAGATCAGACCAGATGTATAGTAGAATTTAAAACAAAGAGAACGGGGAGACAGACAGCATGATCAAGATTGGCGAATGGAACCATTTAGAGGTTGTAAAAGAGAAAGATTTTGGCATTTACCTTGCCGAGAAAAAATATGACGACGAGGAAGTCCTGCTTCCGAAGAAACAGGTACCTGCGGGAACAAGAATGGGAGATCAATTAGATGTATTTATCTATCGTGATTCCGCAGATCGTCTGATCGCAACAACAAATCATCCGATCATAACGATGGGAGAACTTGCAGTATTAAAATGTGTCAATGTGACAGGCATCGGTGCATTTATGGATTGGGGACTGGAAAAAGATATCCTGCTTCCTTTTAAAGAGCAGACAAGCAAGGTAAGGGAAGGTCAGTCGTATCTGGTCCGGATGTATGAGGATCGTTCCAAGCGTTTGTGCGTCAGCATGAAGGTATATGCCTATCTGGAGACACAGTCCCCATATAAGGCAGGGGATTCTGTAAGTGGAACGGTATTTGAATTTAATCAGAATCTGGGAGCATTTGTTGCGGTTGATAATCGTTATTCAGCCCTGATCCCGATGAAGGAGATCCATTCCCGGATCAATGTGGGTGAGACGGTAGAAGCCCGTGTGGCAAATGTCAGAGAAGACGGCAAACTCAATCTGAGTTTACAGAAGCCGATCCGTGAACAGATCAACAATGACAGCGAGATGGTATACAATATCATCGAAAGCTATGGAGGAACCTTACCATTTAATGACAAGGCAGATAAAGAAGTGATCGAGAAAGAGTTCGGACTCAGCAAGAATGCATTTAAGCGTGCGGTTGGACATCTGTTAAAAGAGGGTAAGATCCGGATCACAGAGAAAAACATTATCATCAAATAATGTATTCGTAAATGAGCAGGAATGTTCAGGAGAAACAAAAAGACAGCTATGCGTGTTATATGGCTGAAAAGTACCAGGAAATGAAAGGATGAAGATGAGTAATTTCAAGGTTGAATTAAAAAAAGTAGTAGACGACAGCTATGAGATCGAGATTGGATATGAGCTGGAACAGAAGCTGATCGATGATCTGAAAGCCGGTCTGGTTGGAAAAATATCCAAATTTGTAGTAGTTACAGACAGCAATGTAAAAGAGCTGTATGCGGACAAGATTTATAAGATGCTTGAAGAAGCAGGATACACGACAGATCTTATAAGTTTTCCGGCAGGAGAACTGAGCAAGACCAGAGCGACAAAGGAGCATGTAGAAGATACCATGCTTGCAAAGGGATATCGGAGAGATTGCTGCATTATCGCCGTTGGCGGTGGCGTGGTGACAGACCTTGCAGGATTTGTAGCCGGAACCTACGGCAGAGGAATTCCATTTATCAATTATGCAACGACATTACTTGCGGCAGCGGATGCATCTGTGGGAGGAAAGACAGCGGTCGATACACCGCTTGCAACCAATCTGATCGGACTGTTTAATCAGCCGCAGAAGGTATATCTGGATATCGCAACATGGAAGACACTTCCACAGCGACAGTTATCTTCAGGCCTTGCAGAGACGATCAAGCATGCTTGCCTTGCAGACAGGGAATTCTTCGATTATCTGTCAGAGCATATCAAAGATGTGCTTGCAGTAAAGGACGAGGTATGCAGACATATCGCGGAGAAGAACTGCGAGATCAAATATCAGGTCGTTATGAAGGACGAGCGGGAAAGCGGTTTGCGTGAGGTTTTGAACCTTGGACATACGGTTGGAAGAGCCATCGAGACAGTCAGTGATTATAAGCTGTTGCATGGAGAGGCCGTTGCGATCGGTCTGGTTGCAGAGGTGAAGATGGCAGAACATTTTGGCTACTGTACAGCAGAGGATGAAGCAGCTATGGTTGCCATGTTGAAGCAGGCAGATCTTCCAACGGAGATTCCGGATTATATTGACCGTGACGCTCTGGTTAAGAAGCTGTATACCGATAAGAAGGTCAGAGACGGACATTTGCGTTTCGTTTTACAGCATGGAATCGGCGCAATCGAGGTATTTGATGGTGATCAGTATGCAAAAGCCATACCGGAGAGTCTGGCAAGAGAGATCATTATGGAGATGTAGGCATTAAATTTCAGGAGGATATAAAAATGGATAAGAAGATAATAAGCACAGAGAAAGCACCACAGGCAATCGGACCATATTCACAGGCAATCGTTGCTAACGGATTTTTATTTACGTCAGGAATGGTTCCGATCGATCCTGCAACGAATCAGTTAGTAGAAGGAGATATCACAGTTCAGGCAAAACAGGCAATCTCAAATCTGAAGAATCTGATCGAGGCATCCGGTTCATCCTGTGACAAGGTTGTAAAGACTACAGTATTTATTAAGGATATGAACCAGTTCTCAATTATCAACGATATTTACAAAGAATATTTCAACAAAGATTTCCCTGCACGTTCTTGTGTAGAAGTTGCAAGACTTCCAAAAGACGTACTGATTGAGATCGAAGCAGTAGCAGTTGTATAAATAAAGATTTTAAAATGATGGTGTGGCAGATGTATGAATGATATCTGCCACATTATTATAAGAGGGTATATGGAGACAAGAAAGAAAGTTTTTGGAGCTGAATGTTTGTTTACAGCATTGATCGCAGTTTACGAGGTCGTAACGGTGTTGGCGTTATTTACAGATCTGTTTTCCGGCATCACGATAAAACAAAACATATTATTCAGTCAGAGTCTGATATTTGTACCAACAGTGTTATATCTGTTCATCATGAGAAAGCATGTAAAGGATATCATCTGGTTTCGGAGATTTCATCCGTTGACACTCCTGCTGATTCCACCACTGGTTCTGTTTATGGAGCCACTTATTACATTGTTAAATGCAATCTCAATGTTATTTGTGCGAAATGAGATCAGCAATGCAGCTTCAGCACTGGTTGATCATAATACACTTGGAACTTCGCTTTTTTTCATGGCATTTTTGCCGTGTGTGATAGAAGAACTGGCGTATCGTGGTGTCATGTTCGGAAGCTTTCATGAAGCCGGCAGATTAAAGGCCATATTGATGTCAGGCTTTTTATTTGGACTGATGCATATGAATTTTAATCAGATGGCATATGCGGTTGTGATCGGTCTGATCTTTGGATTTGTTGTAGAAGCAACCGGAAGCATTATTCCAACAATGATCATGCATTTTCTGATCAATGGTTTTTCTGTTGTTATAAAGCATATTGCAAATATCATTCCGGCGTTAAAAGATCAGGCAGAAAATACAGAAGTAACACAGACGATGCTGCTCAGCACCATCCGGGCATATATACCTATGGCACTGGTTGGCACTGTAATATCAGCAGGAATTATTTATCTGCTTGCAGTTATAAATGGTAGAAAGGAGAGTTTCACCGCTGTATTCAAGGAATCTTTTAATCGGTACGATGAAAATGGCAAAAAGCTTCGACTGCTTACCCCGCTTATGATCGTGGTCATCCTCTACTGCCTGATCCGCTGCGTTATCGAAGAATTTTTATTTTAACTATAGAAAAACGCCTACCAAATGAATCTGATCTGATACCTACCCTATTATAAATGACTTGCTGCGGTTTCTATTCATTGCACATGTCTGATCCGCTCATGCTCTTGTGCTAACTCGTCCTTCGGACTCAAACAAGCACCCGCATTCGCTGACAATGTGCAATTCATCAAGAAATCCTCGCTAATGTCATATTATAATAGAGCAGGTACCAGATCAGATTTGTTTGGTGGGCGTTTTGTTGCTATATGTAAATGAGTAATAAAAAGATAAACAGAAAAATACACCATTCGATATACAGGGATTTATCCAGTTTCGAGTGTTGGTGTTTTCACTATGAAAAAACATTCGCGAGTTTATCATAGTGGAAATATCAATAGCAGAAAAAATCTCCCATTGTGGATCGTAAATCCCTCTTTGTATGCTGGTTCTTCCACTAAAATATGACATATGCGAGGCTTTCGTTGTATGGTGCACATTGCCAGTAAATACGGGTGCCTGTCTGAGCCGAAGGCGAGTTGGCACGGGAGTATTTACGGATCAGGCATGTGCAACATACAGAAAACGCAGCAGGTCATTGTTAGTGGAAGAACCAGCATATGAAGAGGGCACACAACCATAAGGGGGATTTTTTGCGTGTTCGGCTAGTCCTCGTTGCAGATCAGACCGTAGAAGGAGATCAGGTACAGTCCGGCGATACCAACGAGTGTGTAGATGATTCTGGAAAAGGCGGAGCCGGTTCCGAATAAAGCATCTACAAGATTAAAATTAAAGATTCCGATGATACCCCAAACGATCGCCCCAACGATCACAAGAGTAAGACAAATAACATTAAATACTTTCATGGCATTCCTCTCTGATTTCTAATTATTTGGACATTAGTTTTTGGCAAGGCGTCGCAAAATTAATGGTTCCATATCTCTAGTTTGTGCGAACATGAAAAAAATATACTGCCATTATAAGGGAAAATGTATACACAGAATGAAGGTATAAACACAGAATGAAGGTATAAAATGAAAAAATATAACATAATGAATCTGGCGACAAAAATTTATTTGAAGCAAATATAAAAATCAGTTGACAGGGTACAAACATAATGTTATATTAAAAACAACATATGAACAGATATTCAAATGTTCAATAAAAACAACGAGAGGAGGAACAGAATGAATACGGACAGCAGGGAAGCATGTGAATGCAAAGAGAACGATATTGCTGAGATCACCGCTGAGATTAATGAGATGATGCCGGACGAAGAGAATCTGTATGATCTGGCCGAGTTGTTTAAAGTATTTGGCGATTCTACCAGAATCCAGATCTTATACACACTGCTGGATCACGAAAAAAGTGTTGGTGACATCGCAGAAGAGCTTGGAATGAATGCATCTGCCATTTCTCATCAATTAAGAGTGTTAAAACAGGCGAAGCTGATCAAGAACCGCAGAGCCGGAAAGAATATGTTTTATGAGCTTGCCGATGACCATGTAGCAGTGATCATGCGAATGGGACTTGAGCATATATTTGAATAATAAGAAAGGTTAAAGGTGGATATTATGAAGAAGAGATATAATTTAAGTGATGTAGATTGTGCAAATTGTGCAGCAAAGATGGAGGAGCAGATCAGCAAGTTACCGGGAGTTAACAGCGCATCTATCAGCTTCATGGCACAGAAACTTACATTAGACGCAGATGAAGACAAATTAGACGAGATTTTAAAGCAGGCAGAAAAGATCATCAAGAGCATTGATGAGGAAGCTACGATCGAATATTAGAAATAATGCAGATCTGAACATTAAGACGTTACAGATTTACATAAGCTGAAAGAGAAGATAAAATAAGAAAATTATCGCAGATAGCAGAAAAAAGGTGATGGATTATGAGTAAGAAGCAGAAAAAGATGTTAATTCGAATCATCGTTGCACTGGTGGTATTTATCGCATGTGAGATTACAGAGAAGCTCATCCATTTGAGTGGAGTGTGGGATACAGTTGTAAAGGCTGCGATGTTCGCAGTACCATATCTGATGGCAGGATATGATGTCCTTTTAAAGGCAATCAAGAATATCAGCAAAGGTCATGTATTTGACGAAAACTTCCTGATGGCAGTTGCAACTGTAGGCGCATACGGAACCGGAGAATTTGGTGAGGCGGCAGCCGTTATGCTGTTCTATCAGGTCGGAGAATGGTTCCAGAAATATGCAGTCAACAGATCAAGAGCCAGTATCACAGATTTGATGAACATTATACCGGAATATGCAAATATTGAAAAAGATGGACAGATCGTTCAGGTAGAACCGGAGACAGTTGCGATCGGTGATATCATCATCGTGCAGCCGGGTGAAAAAGTTCCTCTCGATGGTACTGTTATCGAAGGTGAAACATTTGTAGATACAGCAGCGCTTACCGGTGAATCCGTACCTAGAAAGCTGTCTGTTGGTGACGAAGTGTTAAGTGGCGTAATTAACCAGAACGGTGTGATCCGTGTCAAGGTATCAAAGGAATTTGACGATTCGACCGTATCGAAGATTTTGGAACTGGTGGAAAATGCAAGTACGAGAAAAGCACAGTACGAGCAGTTCATTACCAGATTTGCAAAATACTATACACCGATCGTATGTTTCCTTGCACTTGCAGTAGCGATCATTCCGCCGATCTTTGTAGGTGAATTTGGTAAATGGTTCCACCGTGCACTGATCTTTCTGGTAGTATCCTGTCCATGTGCATTGGTCATCTCCATTCCACTTAGTTTCTTCAGTGGAATCGGCGGAGCATCCAAGGCAGGTATCCTTGTAAAAGGAAGTAACTATCTGGAACTTCTGGGTAAAGCAAAGATTGCCGTATTTGATAAGACCGGAACTCTGACAAAGGGTGTATTCAAGGTTGTAGAGACATGCGCAAATGGAATCAGTGAGGATGATCTTCTGGAGCTTGCAGCATATGGCGAATATTACTCCAACCATCCGATCGCAGCATCGATCAAGGCTGCATATAAGGGAACGGTACAGATCGACCGTCTCGATGGATATGAGGAAATTTCCGGAATGGGTATCAAGGTCTTAAAAGATGGAAAAGAAGTGTTAGTCGGAAATAAGAAGCTTCTGGATTCCAGAAAGATATCCATGGCAGGAGCAAAACAGCCATCCAAGGTTGGAACAGTCCTTTTCGTAGCGGAAAATGGTGCATATAAGGGATGTATCACGATCGCTGATGAGATCAAGGATGGCGTTAAGGATGCGATCGTATCAATCAAGAAATGTGGGATTGATAATGTTGTTATGCTGACCGGTGATAAGAAAGAGGTTGCTGACAGTGTAGCAAAAGAGCTTGGCATTGATACTGTATGTGCAGAACTGATGCCGGGTGATAAGGTAGATAAAGTAGAACAGCTTCTCCGCGAGAAGGATGAAGACAGTACATTGATCTTCACCGGTGACGGAATCAATGATGCGCCTGTTTTAATGCGTGCCGATGTCGGTATCGCAATGGGAGCTATGGGTCAGGATGCTGCGATTGAAGCAGCAGACATCGTTTTGATCGATGATGATCCGGGCAAGATTGCCGTAGCATATGCAATTGCCAGAAAGACGGTTCGTATCGTGCAGCAGAACATTGTGTTTGCACTTGCTGTCAAGATCATTGTTATGGTACTCGGTGCCCTTGGTTTTGCAAATATGTGGGCAGCGGTATTCGCCGATGTCGGTGTTGCCTTCCTCGCGATCATCAACGCAACCCGCGCGCTGAAGCCATGATGTAAAAAGATAGGGGTGCGTAGAGATATATAGCCTCCGCCATACAGATTACCCTGCCATAATGACTTGTTGCGATTTCTGTTCGTTACACATGTCTGATTCGCTTATGCTCCTGCGCAAACTCGTCCTACGGACTCAAACATGCGCCCGCATTCGCTGACAATGTGTAACTCGCGACGAAATTCTCACAATGTCATTATGACACAGGGTAACCTGTATGGCGGAGGCTATACGACTCTACGCACCCTTTTTACTTCGAATAGGACATATAAAAATGCAGGGTATGGCGGTTTGTATATTTTATGAAGCAAGCCTGTTCACTCTGTGTAACTTCGAACTAACCTCGGCGAGCCTGCTAAGGTCTCAGTTACCAACGCCGGTTCTTAGTGAGTCGCCGCAGGCGAAGAACTTAGCACCGTTGCGTCGGAATAGAGTGAAAACGTCTTGCGTAATAAAGATATACAGACCACCATACCCTGCATTTTTATTATACTGGATATGTTTAGGCTTCTTCGTGAGCAAGTGCCGCAGCAACAAAGCCTTTGAAAAGCGGATGTGCTTTATTTGGTCTGGACTTGAATTCCGGATGTGCCTGAGTTCCGATGAACCAAGGATGATCCGGAATCTCGATCATCTCAACGATATGACCGTCAGGAGAGAGACCAACCAGTTCCATACCATTATCTGTTAAAGCCTTACGGTAGTCATTGTTGACTTCATATCTATGTCTGTGACGCTCATGGATATATTCTGTGCCATAGAGCTCATAGGATTTGGAATCTTTGCTGAGTACACATGGGTAAGAACCAAGTCTTAATGTTCCACCGAGGTCTGTTACATCATGCTGATTTGGCATGATATGAATAACCTGATGGAAAGAGTTCGGATTGAATTCTGAGCTGTGGGCATCTGCATAACCAAGGACATGTCTTGCAAATTCAACGATCGTGAGCTGCATACCGAGACACAGACCAAGGTAAGGAACCTTTTTCTCTCTTGCATACCGGATCGCTGTGATCATGCCTTCGATACCTCTGTCACCAAAACCGCCCGGAACAAGGATTCCATCGACGTCACCCAGTGTTTCTTCCACATTTTCAGGAGTTACAAGTTCGGAATCTACCCATTTGATCTCGACCTCGGCATCGTTTGCAACACCGGCATGCTTTAAGGATTCAACAACGGAAATGTATGCATCATGCAGTGAGACATATTTGCCGACGAGAGCAACACGAACCTTTTTTTCCGGATTCTTCCAGGCAGTGATCATATCATTCCATTCCTTCCATGCATGTGGTTCCGGAGCAGGACAATCCATATGTAAGCATTTGCATACAACATCAGCGAGATGCTCTTTCTCCATAGCGAGAGGAACTTCATATAATACATCAACATCCAGATTCTGGATGACATTCTGGCTAGGTACATTACAGAATAATGCAATCTTATCCTTTAAGCCCTGATCCAGTGGATAATCAGAACGGCAGACCAGAATATCCGGCTGGATACCCATTCCCTGCAGGTTCTTAACACTCGCCTGCGTTGGCTTTGTCTTTAATTCACCGGAAGCTTTCAGATAAGGAATCAGAGTAACGTGGATCATAATGCAATTCTCATGTCCGACATCATGTGTGAACTGACGGATCGCCTCTAAGAAAGGCTGGCTCTCGATATCGCCGACTGTACCGCCAATTTCGATGATCGCAACCTCGGTATCCTTTGCATCCGGATTCCGATAGAAGCGCTCTTTGATTTCATTTGTTATATGTGGAACTACCTGTACGGTGTGTCCGCCGAAGTCGCCGTGGCGTTCTTTCTGTAAGATACTCCAGTAGATCTTACCGGTCGTAACATTCGAATTCTTATTCAGACTTTCATCGATAAAACGCTCATAATGACCAAGATCCAGATCAGTCTCCGCACCATCATCGGTTACGAATACTTCACCATGCTGGATCGGGTTCATAGTACCTGGATCCATGTTGATGTATGGATCGAATTTCTGGCTGGTAACCTTGTAGCCTCTCATTTTGAGCAGACGACCAAGGGAGGCAGCAGTGATACCTTTACCAAGACCGGATACGACACCGCCTGTGACAAACACGTACTTAATAGGCATAATAATTTCCTCCTGATATATTCTAAAAACGCATAGACATACGCTCTCATTAAAAAAACACTCATTATTATACGAGAGCATTTTTCAAAAGTCAATCAGCCGTATCGAAAAACAGGATGTATCCGGCATAAAAATATGGTATGATAGTATATAAGAAGTCAAACTTAATAAAATTATGGAAAATTATTCGCAGACTTTAGAAAATAAAGTGAAAATTATGCATTTGACAGGAAAATGAAGTGAGAAGACGGGAGATCTCGATGGGAGCAATTCAGTTTATCCATATCAGTGATGTGAATATCGGACGAAAAGCAGACAAATTACTGTTCGGACGGACCGGTGAAAAGGACGGGATAACGACCTTGAAACAGGTTGTTTCTGATGCAGGAAAATTACAGGCTGATTTTGTATTTATCACAGGGGATCTCTTTGACCATCCGGCAACAGAAGAAGATCTTGCGTGGATTGATGAGATATTTCTGCCGCTTGATAAAACGGCGGTCATTTATTGTCAGGGAGATCATGATTACATGAAATCAGATAGTGCACTTACGGGCTATTCTTTCCGGTCAAATATTTATGTGGCAGGCTGCAGCGAGTATCGGAATCCGGTTCCGGCAGGCTCTGCAATATATGGAGTAAAACATGAAAATGCAACTGCCATGATCGATGTTATCCGGTTTCCGAAAAAAAATGCGGTACTTTATTGTGCCGGCTATTATAGTGCCGGAGCGCAGATGGCAGTTTTAGATGAACTGACACCGGCGGATGATGAGATGACAAATATTCTGCTGGCTCATGCCGGAAATCATGGCGCGATACCGATCGATTATCCGACAATCCGGAAAGCAGGATTTGATTATATCGGATTAGGACATGAAGCTTCCTATAAAAATATGTACAATGGCAGGATTTGTTATCCGGGTGTATTGGAACCGGACAATAACAGGGAGACCGGACCGCATGGCTATGTGCAGGGAAAGTTATCAGATGGCGTGGTATCGGTACGGCTTGTGCCTGCATCACAAAAAGAATATAAGACGATCCGCTATCCGGTCAGTAATTATATGTCAGATGAAGAACTGGCAGATGAATTGCATCGTATTATTGCAAGAGAGGGAGAAAAAAATATTTATTCGATCTATCTGGTACGACCGGAAAAATGTGAGAAGTCCTTTCATTTGCAGGAAGCACTGGCCACTTACCGGATTGCCGCGCTGATCGGAGAAGTGTATCAGCGTGAGGATTATGATGAATACAGAAAAGCAAACCGGGGAAATGCATTTGGACGATTGCTTGATAAACTGGATGCCGACTCTCCGATCCGGGAGGATGGGGCGAAGTTGGCAGTTGACCTCGTTATAGAACGATCAAAGATATACACCAGAAGCAACCGGAAAATGAATGACCGGCTTTATGAGGAAACGATCCGGGTAGTGCTTGAGAATCTGAAACAGGATATGGATAAACTCCGTACCTCAAAGGATATTCAGGCATATGAACAGGCAAAGGAACGGCTGGCAGAAAGTCCGGATGTACTGGAACGCTTAAATGAAGCATGGGCAATGGAACGGAAGAACAAACTGGAGCTTCTGACTGCCCGGAACAATCAGGCGCAGATCGTACCAAGACATAGAAGCAAATGGATACGAACCGGTATCCGTGCCGCCATTGTTCCATTTGTCATATTCTGTATCATGGCATTGTTCCTGATGCCACGGGCGTACATTCAAATGTCAGAGCGTATGAATGGTACAGATGTGGTTCGTTTTCTGGTTACATCAATACTTGCGATCGTGCTCTGCTTTGTGATCGGTTACGTATTTGCGCGACTGATCGATCAGAATAAGGCAGACGGAATACGAAAAGAACGCGCAGATGCAGAACGGCTTGAACGCGAGCTGGCTGCAAAAGGCGAGCAGCTTCACGAAGTCAGAACCGGATATCAGTTACAGGACACGAAGCGGCGGGAGATCCAGTCGGATGTGAATGCAAGAGAAGATCTTGTAGCGCAGACGATCTACAAGCTTCAGGTGATGGAAGAAGCGATGCGGATGTTAGAATAAAAAGAAAAAGGGCACTTGAAAAACAGGTGCCCTAGGATACTAACATATTTGCCAGCAGGATACTTACGACGATCCCTGCACCGAGAGACAACAGGGCGCAGGGGATGATATATCGGGATTTGCGGACTTTGGCAGCCATCAGATATACAGACATCGTATAGAATAAAGATTCCGTACAGCTAAGGATAATGGCAGCGGTGAGTCCTTCTCTGGAATCAGGTCCATAGTCGTTAAAGATATTTAGCATCAGACTGGTGGCAGACCCGGAGGAGAACAGCTTCGTTATAATGACGGGGATCACACAATCCGGGGTATGTATGAGAGAAGCAATCGGCTTCAGAGCGGTTGTGATCAGGCCAAGGGCACCGGAATCATTCAGGATTCGCACAGCCACAAATAGGCCGATCAATGTTGGAACTAATTCGACTACGATCTTCATTCCGTCAAATGCTCCGTCAATAAAATCTTCATAGACATTCGTCTTTTTAATACAGCCGTATAACACAACAGCAAATATGACCATCGGGATGATACTGTTTGAGATTGTTGTCAGCATATTCATTTTCCCCTCTTATTTATAATTACAGTTAGCAGGACGGCGACGGCGGTGGAGCAGACCGTTGCGATGATGCCGGGCAGGATAATGGCGGTAGGATGTTCAGAACCATAGGTTGCACGATAGGCAATGATATTTACCGGGATCAGTTGCAGCGAAGAAATATTCAGGATCAGGAAGACGCACATTTCTCGACTGGCAGATTTGCTTCCCTTGTTGTCCTTAGCCAGTTCCTGCATCGCCTTTAGTGCCGGCGGTGTTGCAGCCCACCCAAGCCCTACAATATTTGCAATGATGTTCGTACACATATATTCATATGCCGGATGCTCCGGTGAAAGTCTCGGAAATAAGAATCTCATGACAGGGGACATTTTCGATGACCATTTCTTCATCAGACCGGTGCGTTCTGCAATCTTCATAATTCCACACCACATCGTAACAATTCCAAGCATGGTGATACAGAGTGAAACGGCGTCACTCCCGGCATCAATGATACCTGCATTCACATCTTCCATATGCCCGGTCATAAGTGCGGTGATAATACCGACTAAGATCATGGCAGCCCAGATCAGATTAATCATAGAATCCCCTTTGATTTTGCTGTTACATAATGAATATATGCGGGGAGATGGGGAAGATATGCTATAGTATTATTAGTTTAAAATCTATATAAAACAAATTTTGCCTATTTTATTATTGCAATAATATTAAAATTAAGATAAAATAACGATAAGTTATTAGCTCCAAGGAGCATCGAACAAAAAGGAGTGATAAAAATGATACAGATTAGACCGGTTTCAGATCTTAGAAATAAGTTCCCTGAAATTGAAACAATTGTGAATAGTGGAAAGCCTGTATATTTAACGAAAAATGGATATGGGGCGATGGTTGTTTTAAGTATGGAAGAGTATGCTAATCTTACAGAGAATGTTGAAATGAAACTTGATGAAGCTGACAGACAGGCAAAAGCGACAGATAAAAGACTTTCACATGAAGAAGTATTTAGCAAAGCAAGGAGTGTGATAGATGCAAGATAAAATCTACAAGCTAAGATATTTGCCACTTTTTGAACAGGATTTGCTGGATACAGTGACTTATATTTCGAAGGTTTTAAAAAATGAAGAAGCGGCAATGCGACTGATAAATGATGTTGAAACAGAAATATTAGCCAGATTAAACAATCCGGTAGCGTTTGAACCATATCATTCCAGAAAAAAACGTGAATATCCATATTACCGGATCTATGTAAGAAATTATGTGATTTATTATGTGGTAATTGATGATGTTATGGAAGTACGACGGTTATTGTATGGGGCAAGAAATATAGGAAATTTGTTAAATTAATAACATATAAAAAGAGCAGTAAAATTATCAGGTTTACTGCTCTTTTTATATGTATTCGTCTCAATCATCCTGTAATATGTCACATTTTTACATTTTCCCCATAAAGTATAGAGAGATGAATAATATGCAAATTCAGGAGGTATATTCATTTGGAACAGTATAGAAACTGCAACAGAAATGGCGGCAGATATCCTGCTCAGCCAAATCTCATGATGCAATATGCAAATAACCGCAATGCCTCTTCCTGCAATGGAAACCGTCAGGGCACAGGCGGATGTTCTTCCAGACAGGATCATTGCGAAACAACAAGAAAGGATGTCGAGACCTGTGGCAGATTCAGTCCGCATCCGGTTGGTATGGCGTATGTGCCAAGTCAGGAATTTGGGGAACTCTATGATGCGAAAAAGGGTCTGTGCGAAGGAACCATGTTCCCGGATCTGAATCTGATCTTTTGTGGTGTAAGGGGGAAATAGGCAATGAATAATATGAACAAACAGCAGCTCTTTGCCTTTATAACAGAAGTGTCCTTCGCGTTGGATGACATTTCCCTGTATCTGGACACTCACCCAGAATGTCCAAAGGCATTGGCAGCATACAGCAATTATAAAGCAATGCGGCAGCAGGCAGTCCGCGAATACACGACCGCCTATGGTCCATTGAACCGATATCAGGTAAATGATGACAATTATTTTGACTGGGTTGACAAACCTTGGCCATGGGAAAGGGAGTGTGGTTGTTAAATGTGGATCTATGAAAAAAGATTACAGTTTCCGGTAAATATCAAAGAGACAAATGCACAGCTTGCGCAGGCGATAATCTCACAATACGGCGGACCGGATGGTGAAATGGGTGCATCCATGCGTTACCTGTCCCAGCGTTATGCGATGCCGGACAATAAGGTGAAAGCAATTCTTACCGATATCGGTACAGAGGAGCTGGGACATCTGGAGATCGTTGCCACGATCATCTACCAGCTTACCTGCCGGTTATCGATCGAGGAGATTAAGGCATCGGGATTTGACAAATATTACATCGATCACACCTTAGGAATCTGGCCGCAGGCAGCAGGCGGCATTCCATTTAACGCCTGCGAATTCCAGAGCAAGGGTGATCCGATCACGGATCTTTTCGAAGATATGGCAGCAGAGCAGAAAGCCCGGTCGACTTATGACAATATCCTGCGTCTCTGCAAGGACTATCCGGATGTATATGAGCCGATTAAATTCCTTCGCGAACGTGAGGTCGCACATTTCCAGCGCTTCGGTGAAAGCCTTGGCATTGTCCGCGACAAGATGGATACAAAGAACTTCTATGCATTTAACTCAGCATTTGATACAAGTGCTCCATGCGTGGAGAAATGTGAGAAGTAAGAGATAGTCGCTACCGGTTATTTATTATTATATAGTAGTGACAGAAGCAGAAAAATCAGGCAGCAATCCTGAATTGGGGATATCAGGCTGCCTGATTTTTTCACAATGTATATTATTGAGAATAATTCTTGAAAAGAATTATAAATTTATTCGGTTTGTGGTATAATGAATATAAAATTATTTGTTTGCAAGGATGAAAAAACAAATGGTATTTTGTAAAAGGGAGGTACAAGCATATGGACAAAAAAGCAATCTATAATTTATCCTATGGTGTATTCATGTTATCCACCAGATCAGGGGAGAAGGTAAATGGCTGCATCACAAATACATGTATGCAGGTGGCAGGCAATCCGGTTCGGGTTGCAATATCTGTATTAAACACGAATTATACATGCGACCTGTTGAAAGAGAGCGGGATATTCGCTTTGAGTATTCTGGATCAGACCTGCTCATTTGCCACGATAAAACATTTCGGGTTCCAGTCCGGCAGGGATGTGGATAAATTCGCAGAGCTGCAGATGCCGAAGGACTGCAACGACATTCCGTATATGGGCTGGAATGCCTGTGCCGTGATCAGCGGAAAAGTGGTAGAACAGCATGACCTCGGCACACATACGTTATTTATCGCAGAAGTCGTAGATGCCAAGCTGATCAATGAAAATGCACCACTGACTTATGCGGATTATCAGACAAAGGTAAAACCAAAAGCAGAACCGAAAGCCCAGGACAAAAAGATCGTAGGCTGGCGCTGCCGTATCTGTAATTATGTATATGAAGGAAGCGAGCTGCCGGCAGATTTCACCTGTCCGATATGTGGACATGGGGTAGAGGATTTTGAGCCGGTGTATGAGGCGTAAGCTATTAAAAAGCTTATAAACAGGAGGACAATGCTATGGAACGAGTAGCAAAATTTTTAAAGGACGCAGAAACTTATTATTTAGCAACTGTAGAGGGTGACCAGCCAAGAGTCAGACCATTTGGAACTGCCCATATTTTTGAAGGCAAGTTATACATACAGACAGGCAAAGTAAAAGATGTATCAAAGCAGATCCATGCAAATCCGAAGGTTGAGATTTGCGCTTTTATGAATGGAGAATGGCTTCGTGTAGCAGGAGAACTGGTGGAAGATGACCGCAGAGAAGCAAGACAGTCTATGCTGGATGCATACCCTTCATTACAGAAGATGTATTCCGCAGATGATGGTAATACCGAGGTATTTTATTTTAAGAATGCCACAGCAACGTTTGCATCATTTACACATGAGCCGGAAGTTGTGAAGTTTTAAATGTATTACATGGTTTGACAAACGCCCTCGCTTGTATAAGCGGGGGTGTTTGTATTTTTGTTATTGGTATTTGAAAGTGTATTTTCTAAAATTTGACAAAATATGCGTATATTATTGCACATTATGACAAATAAAGGTATAATATTTCCATAATAAAAGGGGGCGGGTCTAGCATAGAAACTTTTTAGTTTTCTATATTTCCTAATATGAAATCCCTATAATTATGAAGTGAAATTGATACGATGGACGATTTTTTGTACATGGTATAGATTATTATATTTTAAGAAGCGCAATAAAAAATACATTGTGGAATATAAGGTGCATTCCAATATGTGACCATTATTAAATGTCTTGATAATAAATTAATACTTACATTCCACAATGTATTTAAAATTATATATGGAAAAGTAGAAAAATACAATAAAATGATTTTACTTGAAATCAAAACCAATACCAATTAATTTATTTTAAAGTCATTATTATTGACATTGCGTTAAAGATGTGCTAATTTGATAATACAAAGTCAAATAAATTATGAGGAGGTGAAAAAATGTATCAGATTAAGCTTTGTTTTAAATTGGAATACTCGTTTCTTCCGAAAGAGATGGATCGATTGTTTACAAGTTTTTTAAAGGCTGCGACGAAGAATATTTCCGAAGATTTGTATCAGCGTTTATATGATAAGAGCAGATCAATCATGAAGACGTTTACTTATTCGTATTATTTGCCTGGAGCTAAGTTTACAGCTGATAAGATACTTCTTGATAAGGACGAATTCATGGTATTTTTTACGGATGCTGATGATAAGGAATTTTTATATTTGTTTAATGCGTTTCAGACTATGAAATTCAGACATTATTCGATGAATAAAAATTCCATGCAATTAATGTCTGTGTATATTCAGAATATAAATGATATTACAGACGATGAAATCATCATAAAAATGCAGAGCCCATTATTGGCAAGATATCATGATAATGATACGAATTCAGATACTTATTATACGTTTGATAAGAATGAGTTTGCAGACGTTGTGAAAGAGAATGTTAAGATCTTTATTGAAAGAATGAATATTCCGGTTGAGACAGATGATTTTTCTATTCAGGCAATCAAAGGGAAAAAGGTTGTAATACCAGTGTTTGGAAGAAATACAGATGCGTCGCTTGGCATTTTCAAATTGAAAGGTTCTGTTGCTTTATTAAATGTTTTGCAGAGATCCGGAATTGGAGCGCGCAGGTCGACGGGAAATGGAAAGTTTGAAGTATTAGGTTAGAAGAAAGGAGGATTATAAGTTTGGGTAGAATCTATATACCAATGGGTGATTTTCTGAAAAATGCGGGAATCGTAGGTATGCATTATATACTGGACGAAATTGCTGATGCATCGGAAGATTTGGATTATGGCTATACGGAGGATAATCAGCAATTATGGCTTGATACAGATTTCTGTCAGAAAACGGACTGGACGGATTTATACTTCCGTGGGATCACGACATATTACAGGTCACATAGTGTATATCAAACAATATTGGATAAGATTAAGAATTTGTTAGCTGTACTGGATTTGCCGGAATGGGATGGTAAAAAGTGGAAAGATGATATCAAATTCATTAACGATAAACTTTTGTCTAACAGTTATAAATCGGGCATTGCCAGTATAAAGGATGAGGTTGATACCACAGAAGCATATGAGTTGCTTAAGGCGGTAAAACTGAAAGAATCTATGGAACCGGAACTGTTGCGGGATCGATTGGTTCAGTTACATGAATTTCTTATTCAGCCCATTTGTGCAGAAACCTTGATCATGAAAAGTGCTATATACAATTACATCAATCGTTTCTGGGATGGAAAATGTTTTCTATTACGTGCAAATGCAGCGAAAAATATGCGAGAGGTTTTTGAAAATGATTTTTCAGAACCATTTCGGACTTATATAGCAATTGATCAAAAGAAGGCAAAGGAGATATGCATTGATTGTAGTGCAATGATTGATTCGAAGACGAAAGTATCACTTGCATTTATGAAGGATCAGGCAGATGATCTGGCAAGAAAACAATCAGCTTTCTGGAATTGTAAGGTAGATGCTTTCCTGTGTCCGGTGTGTGCATTTGTATATGCGTTATCTCCGCTTGGTTTTTATCTGATGGGAAATCGATTTTTGTTTATTAATACGGATCAGAACATTCAGGAATTATTAGAAGCAAATCGTAAGGATGGCGTCATGCAGGATGCGGAAAGAGAAGATGAAGAACGATATACTTCATGGATTTCCAGAACATTGAATCTGTTATTGAAGATGAAGACAGAAGAACTTGGTAATATTCAGGTTATAACCAGAGGAAGAGATGAAAGCGAACGTTATACATTTGATATTATTAATAAAAATATCCTTGCAATATTAAATGATGAGAAAGTAAGGGCTGGACTTGATGTATTAAGTAAATACCCATATATAAAAAAGGGGACTGAATATATAAATATACATGAAACAGTAATATTGAATATTCTTCGGTATAGAAATCAATATCCATTATTAAATATCTTGTTAAGGCAGTCTTTGGATACAAAGACATATTTGGTAGATGCATACTGGGTATATGACATTCAGATTCGTGTAAGTTTATTGAAGAAAGACAATGTAGATAAGAATAGGATAGGAGGTGCGATAGTGAATCGATACAAAGTTAGAGAGTGTGGATATGAATTAAGAAATAAACTGTTGGCTGCGAAAGGCACAAGCGATGATTCAAGAATCAGAGGTACTGTATATCGATTACTGAATGCAGTTGCAGTTGGAGATGTTTCTCATTTTATGGAAATTATAATGCGTATCTATTGTTCTGTAAATCTGACAGTTCCGGATGCATTCATAGAGTGTCTGGATAATCGAGAGAAGTTTAGAGAGTATGGATATGCATTCCTTATGGGATTAGAAGGAAGTCATTATGAAAAGAAGGAGGAAAAGGTTAATGATTAGGAATGGTTTAACACTTACAATGGTATTTCTTGCAGAAAGTGCAAATTATGGAGAGGGCGTAGGTAATATTACGACACTCAAAAAATTATCACGAGGAACATATGAGCAGTATTCTTATATATCAAGACAGGCATTAAGATACAATATTATTCAGCAGTTAGGCTGGGATACAACACCTGTTGATGGTAAGAGTGGAGTGGTTCAGTTTGCACCAACTGCCAATATAAAAGATTACCCGGAAATTGACTTTTTTGGTTATATGAAGACCAGCGCAAAAGGAGAGGATAAAAAAGGCGGAGCAGATACCAGAAGTGCAGTTGTTCGACTGAGTAATGCGGTATCATTAGAGCCTTATCAGAGCGATCTGGAATTTTTAACCAATATTGGATTGGCAAAACGTCAGGATCTTGATAATGCGATCGCACAGAGTGAGATACAGAAATCATTTTATTCATATACGATCACGATAGATCTTGATCGTATTGGTGTGGATGGAGATCTTGAGATATCTGCAGAAGAAAAAGCAGATCGAGTAAAGAAATTCCTTGATACGATCCAGTATTTATATCGTGATATAAAGGGAAGAAGAGAGAACCTTAGTCCTGTATTTGCAATCGGTGGTCGATATATAAGAAAAAATCCGTTCTTTGAAAATAGAGTATCTTTGGAAAATGGTGCGATAAACACGAAGATGCTTGAAGAGATTATTGAAAGTGATGAGGATATAAAGAACAATACTTGTGTTGGAGTTGTGACAGGTATTTTCCAGAATGATGCAGAATTAAAAGATACATTGCATGCAAAGACCGTTGCGGATGTATTTAAACAGTTGAAAAAGGAAGTTGATGAATATTATGGAGCGAGCAATTAGAATTGATTGTTTTCAAAACCTTGCGAACTACAGAAAACCAAGTAGTTTCATTATAAAAGAATCTTATCCGTTGCCACCATATTCAACTGTTATTGGTATGATTCATGCAATTAGTGGATTTGACAGTTATCACAAGATGCAGGTAAGTATCCAGGGAGAAAACGCAGGTTCTGTATCAGAATTATACACAAGATATTCATTCAAATTCGATACAAAGTATGAAGAAGGAAGACATCAGCTCTGTATCAAAGGTGAAGACAAAGATTATGGTGTGTTTAAGGGGATTGCACATGTAGAACTGATCTGTGATAATCGGATGGTTTTACATATTATACCTGAGGAGGAAGATTTTGATAAGATTTATCAGGCACTGAAGTGTCCGATTATTTATCCATCATTAGGGCGGTATGAAGATTTGCTGGATATTCAAAATGTAGAAATTGTTGAATTACAGAAAGTTGAATCAGCAACGATTCGAAATAATATCTATATTCCATTTCAATCAGAACTGGATATTGGACGACGTACAAGCACGACTTACATGTTAACAAAGGAATACGAGATAACACCGCAGGGATATCGCAGATGGAAACCGGATGGTGGAAAGATAAAAGCGCATTATATGCCGAAGGATACTTCAGTAGTGAATGCATATATCGATACCTATGGGGATGTTGTTGCGTTCGCATAACAAGATAAGAGAGGGATTGACAATACGATATGGAATATTATGCAAAGTCAAATGACACCAAGAAAGAGGTTAAAAATGTAAATGACATCAGAAACATATTGATTTATCTTTTGGACAACCAGATGGATAAATTGAATGAAAACGAGTCGAAGATGATCATTTCTTACTTGGATTCTTTGAAACAGCAAACTGTTCAGGAGCAAAAAACTTTAAGAGAACATGAGAAGGATATTGTTAACTGTGCAGGAAAATTCTTTGAGATTTTTTATATGTATTTTACAGAAAAGGAAAAGAATCTGGTTTTAGAGGCATGCCGAGTGCATGACCTTGGAAAAGCTAATTATATTTTCCAAACAATTGTCAATCCCGGACTTGCAAGGATGGCAGAAAGTCAGATACCACATGGTTTCCTTAGTGCACTTAGTTTATCAGAGAAACAGATTAAGCAGGAAATACCTGGATGTACAGACGATGACTTTTCTATGTTGTTGACAGCAGTCTATTATCATCATGATCGGAAGGATAGTTTTTCTGATAGAAATTTTTATGACTATTACGATAAATGGTATAAAAAATATTTGCAGGAATATTTGGGAAAGAAAGATGTGAAATTTTCTGCCGCAAATCGTAATCAACTGTTGTATTCGAATAATCCTACAATGAAATTGAGAAGTGTAGATGAGCCAACATGGTGTGAATATATGCTGATAAAGGGATTGTTGAATAAGTTTGACTGGACGGTAAGTGCAGGATATGAAGAAGCAGAATTACACAGTGACATTGCTGAGAAAAAATTATGCAGCACGATTCGCGATTACTTTTCAAATTCATTGCGTGAGTTGCAGGTTTTTATGCAGGAACATAGTGATGATAATGTTGTAGTTATAGCACCTACTGGATCGGGAAAAACAGAGGCAGCTTTATTATGGGCAAATGGTGAGAAAGGTTTTTATACATTACCGTTAAAAGTTTCTTCTAATGCCATATATAGCAGAATAAAGAACAGGTATATGTATAAGGATGTAGCATTGCTTCATTCTGATAGCTTAAGCAGTTATTTTGATGGAACAGATGGGAAATTTACAGATGGGAATACCAGATATGAGCAGGCAAAATTGTTCTCGTATCCACTTACTGTCTGCACGGTAGATCAATTATTTAAATTTGTTTATAAAGCCCCGGGAACTGAGATTTTTGCAGCAACACTGAAATATTCAAAATTAATTATAGACGAGATTCAGTCATATTCTCCTAAGATAGTAGCAGCATTAATTTACGGCTTGTCAGAACTAAAACAAATGGAAGGAAAATTCGCAATCATAACAGCAACATTTCCGCCGGTTTTAGAATTTTTTATGCGAAAATATCGGTTGATAAAGGATCGGGATTATATTTTTAGAGATTTTTCCGATACAATGGGAACAGACAGGCATACGATCGCATTATTTCATGAAGAATTTGATTTTGACAGAATTGCGGAAGATGGATACAAGAAAAAAGTTTTGGTCATATGCAATACAGTATCAAAGGCACAGAAGGTATATGAAGAATTATCCCAAAGAACAGACGAGGTATTCCTGCTTCATTCCAGATATATTCGGAAACATCGAGATCAGTTGGAAAAGATGATAATGGATTTTTCCGATAATGATGAGATGACAGGTATATGGGTAACAACCCAGATTGTAGAAGCAAGTCTGGATATTGATTTTGATGTTCTTTATACGGAGATGTGTACGGCTGACAGTTTATTGCAAAGAATGGGACGGTGTAATAGAGCAGGAAAAAAGGATATAACCGATGCAAATGTATTAATTTATGTTAATTATTCAGGATGTATGAAGAATGGAAAAGGAATATATGACAGTGATATATATGATAGATCTGTACGATTATTAGAGAAATATAATGGAATGCTTTTTTCCGAAAAAGATAAAGTTCAGTATATGAATAAAGTTTATGATGTAGACGCATTAAAGAATACGGCTTACTTCCAAACGATAAAAAGAAATCTGGCTAAATTTAAATCGTTGCAGCCGTTAGATTATACATCTAAGAAAGATATCGATGAGGATTTTCGTGGAATAAAAAGTATTACAGTAATCCCAGATAGAATATATCAGGAAAATCAGGAGCTGATCGAGGCAATAACGGGTGTTTTAGATACACCATATGTTGACAGTAATATACGAAGGATATTGAAAGCAAAACTGGCAGATATAACTCTTAATCTGAATCTGTATTCGGATCGGAGAAAATTAGATGGTGTGGATTTGAATTGTATAAATGACAGATTAGATATTCACAGGACATGCTTATTATATGATTTTGATGAAATGACAGGACGGGGTATGGGCTTATCGTTAACGAAGTATGATGATGAGTGGAATTTCATATAAGGAGGAATTGTGGAAAATCGAGTTACTGGTGTAATGATTTATTATTATTTTGTGTGTAAAAGAAAATTATGGTATTTCATAAATGAAATAAACATGGAATCCGATAATGAAAATGTTATGTTGGGTAAATTACTTGATGAGAACAGTTACCGGCGTGATGATAAACACATTAATATCGATAATGTAATAAATATTGATTTTATAAAAGAGCATCAGGAATTACATGAGATAAAAAAGAGCAAGGCAATAGAAGAAGCAGGAATCTGGCAGGTTAAATATTATCTATATTATTTGAAACAACGAGGAGTTAAGGGCTTAACGGCAAAGATTGATTATCCATTGATCAAGAAAAATATTGTTGTTGAACTGTCAGAGGATGATGAAGTACAGTTGCAGAAGATAGTTGCAGATATAGAAAAGTTAAAAATGCAGGAACAACCACCAGCATTTGAAAAACAAAAAATATGTGGAAAGTGCGCATATCATGATTTGTGTTTTATCTAACATGGAGGGATAATGGGACAAAGTTTTTATATTTACAATAGTGGAGATTTAAAAAGAAAAGATAATACACTTCAATTTATATCTACAGGTGGAGAAAAAAGAGATATTCCGATTGAACGAATTGATGATATTTATGTCATGTCAGAAATGTCATTTAATACAACATTTTTGAGTTACATTTCTCAATATGGAATCCCGATACATTTCTTCAATTATTATAATTTTTATACAGGTAGCTTTTATCCAAAAGAAAAGCTGTTGGCAGGTCAATTATTGGTAAAACAGGTTGAACATTATACTGATTATGGCAAGAGATTGACCATTGCAAAAAAAATTATAGAAGCGGCTGCCGATAATATTTACCGAAATCTCCGGTATTATAACGGGCGAGGTAAGGATGTGTCTTCCTATATGTCAGAAATTGATTCGTTGAGAAAAGAATTACTCAAAACATCAACGATTCAAGAGTTAATGGGAATAGAAGGAAATATACGAAGACATTATTATGCAGCGTGGAATGTTATCATTGATCAGGAAATAGAGTTTGATAAAAGAGTTATGCATCCGCCTGATAACATGATTAATTCGTTGATTTCTTTTGTTAATTCTCTGATTTATTCAAAGGTTCTTAGTGAGGTATATCATACACAATTGAATCCGACGATAAGTTATCTCCATGAACCTGGTGTCAGAAGATTTTCGCTATGTCTGGATGTAGCAGAAATTTTCAAACCGTTGATAGGAGATCGACTTCTTTTTTCTTTATTAAACCGTAATCAGATAACAGAAAAAAGTTTTACGAAGGAGTTGAACTATTTGCATTTGAATAGGGATGCATCCAGATTGATTGCACAGGAGTTGGAGAAAAAATTACAGCAGACAATTATGCATAAAGATTTAGGTCGCCCTGTTACATATCAGTATCTGATGCGTTTAGAGTTATACAAGTTGATCAAGCATCTGATCGGTGAAAAAGAATATGAAGGATTCAGAATATGGTGGTGAAATATGTATGTAGTATTGGTATATGACATAAATAAAGAAAACAATGGACAAAAACGATGGAATCATATTTTTAAGATTTGTAAAAGGTATTTGTCCCATATACAAAATTCTGTTTTTGAGGGAGATATCACAAAAGTACAACTTGTGAAGCTGAAACAGGAGCTGGATGAATATATTGATCATGAATTGGATTCCGTTATTATATTTAAAAGCAGGCAGGAAAAATGGTTGAATAAAGAATTTTGGGGTAAGGAAGATGACAAAGCCAGTTTCTTTATTTGAAATTGTCGACCATAAATATTGCAAAAACTGCCGTCAGTCGACAATGTGATGAAATATAGAAAAATGGAATATACAATTAAAAAATAGAAAGTGTATTCCCAGTATTGAAGCAAGGTCGACAGAAAGAGGATATGAAAGCATTGTAAAATATTGCTTTTTTATAGTGTTGGTTTTAATAGATACATGGTGGAATGTGAATGAAGGTCATAAGGTGACTCCATCCCAAGGGTAGAATGTTTTAATAGATACATGGTGGAATGTGAATGTACACCGGGTACAGCCTTTGCAGCGTTCCGGAGCTGTTTTAATAGATACATGGTGGAATGTGAATGAAATGTGCGGTACGGTATCAGGTTTACCGGGTTCGGGTTTTAATAGATACATGGTGGAATGTGAATTGAGTCCGAAGGCTTTCTCTGACAGAAGCGGTACGGTTTTAATAGATACATGGTGGAATGTGAATGCAAAACTTGTCAGCTATCACTCAGACCGGGCTTGGTTTTAATAGATACATGGTGGAATGTGAATTAAGGTAAGTCACATAAAATCATATCTATTGATTTATGTTTTAATAGATACATGGTGGAATGTGAATAAATTGAGCATACGTTCTATCAGCCGAAGGTTCGGGTTTTAATAGATACATGGTGGAATGTGAATAACGTATTCTTGACCGTCACGAGAATTTTTTATTAAGTTTTAATAGATACATGGTGGAATGTGAATCATATTCATCAATAACAGAATAATTTGCGCGATATGGTTTTAATAGATACATGGTGGAATGTGAATTGTTGTAATCCGCGTCAAGGATATAATTTACTAACGTTTTAATAGATACATGGTGGAATGTGAATCAGTCATTCGGAGAGGAACAGCTTAAAGAGGCTTTTGTTTTAATAGATACATGGTGGAATGTGAATATAACTATGCATATAGTACATCTAAAGGTCTTTACTAGTTTTAATAGATACATGGTGGAATGTGAATCAGTCAACCTCAACAAAAGAATTTGTAAGCGTTGCGGTTTTAATAGATACATGGTGGAATGTGAATAAAACCATCCGGTGAAGCCCGCGTATTCACCATGAGCGTTTTAATAGATACATGGTGGAATGTGAATTATGTTACTTTTCAATTATACTTACCGCGTATAGGGTTTTAATAGATACATGGTGGAATGTGAATCATGGACACCGCCTTTGTTAATCAGTAACACAAACAGTTTTAATAGATACATGGTGGAATGTGAATGTTGATATGTTAAAAAACTATTACGAGAATTGTAATAGTTTTAATAGATACATGGTGGAATGTGAATCCATTCCACTCACTTCAACAGGCTACGTGAGGCGAGAGTTTTAATAGATACATGGTGGAATGTGAATGAAAAAGTTGTTACGTTTGTATCTCCGTCACCTGCGTTTTAATAGATACATGGTGGAATGTGAATTAATCTCCATACATTAATACGAGCCATTCCCAAAAAGTTTTAATAGATACATGGTGGAATGTGAATAAGGTTCGTGCAAAGGTATTTGAAGAGGGAAAAGCTGTTTTAATAGATACATGGTGGAATGTGAATATAAGCTTGATAATAGCTTAAGTGACACGGCAGAAAGTTTTAATAGATACATGGTGGAATGTGAATACAGCCATTGTGTCAACGTGGACACCACCCTTATTGGTTTTAATAGATACATGGTGGAATGTGAATTTGTTACTCAGTAACACAAACAAAACAATTGTCAAGGTTTTAATAGATACATGGTGGAATGTGAATGATGCAAAAACAGATTCAACAGAATACGGCGGCGGCGTTTTAATAGATACATGGTGGAATGTGAATCCGGAAAAATTGCAAATATGTACGGTTCGATTGTTGTTTTAATAGATACATGGTGGAATGTGAATATGCTGATGGTGACAAGAACAAAAGCAGTGCTTCCCGTTTTAATAGATACATGGTGGAATGTGAATGATTGACGTGGTAACAGGTTTCGGCACTTGTTATGTGTTTTAATAGATACATGGTGGAATGTGAATATGTAATATTGTTTTTATAGTCTTTTGATTTTTTTGGTTTTAATAGATACATGGTGGAATGTGAATTACACAATGATGGTTGCAATATCACACCCTATCGGGTTTTAATAGATACATGGTGGAATGTGAATGAATTTTTGACCTGAATAGACCTTACTAGAAACCGCGTTTTAATAGATACATGGTGGAATGTGAATACAGTTGTTTCTTCATTTATAGCAATGAAATTGTAGTTTTAATAGATACATGGTGGAATGTGAATTGTTGCCGCCGGCTTTAAAGATACGATAGGGATTGCGTTTTAATAGATACATGGTGGAATGTGAATTCAAGTTACCACCGATCAAATTAGTAACGCATTGGTTTTAATAGATACATGGTGGAATGTGAATGTGGATGTTAGGTCAAAGTTTGGCAAATCTGGAATTGGTTTTAATAGATACATGGTGGAATGTGAATACGAACATCACGTCTGACATAGCCCGTAGATGTAAGGTTTTAATAGATACATGGTGGAATGTGAATTCTTTCCACTAAAATTAATAGGCAAACCGATAAGGTTTTAATAGATACATGGTGGAATGTGAATGATTTACCTAACTTTTCATATGCGAATCACGGAAAAGTTTTAATAGATACATGGTGGAATGTGAATTCTTTCCATCCTGCGGATGAATGAATAAAACCAATGAGTTTTAATAGATACATGGTGGAATGTGAATGCCATTGCTCAGACGATGGGTGCGGACTATTATCCGGGTTTTAATAGATACATGGTGGAATGTGAATACAAAGCAACCGGAACAGCTAGACACGTTGTAACAGTTTTAATAGATACATGGTGGAATGTGAATATGACGGAAATACAATGGATGAAAAGAAGATTAGAGTTTTAATAGATACATGGTGGAATGTGAATGCAGATAAAAGTCCTTTAGCGATGGCTTCTGTAACAGTTTTAATAGATACATGGTGGAATGTGAATTTTTATGGTCGTGTCGATATAATCAGCGCATATCGGTTTTAATAGATACATGGTGGAATGTGAATTGCATCCCCCGGAGTAGCCTTCCGGACGTTGGTCGTGTTTTAATAGATACATGGTGGAATGTGAATTTGTATTTCTTGTAAATATCATGCACTTGCTTACTCGTTTTAATAGATACATGGTGGAATGTGAATATGCGATAGTTGTTTTTGCCGGAACAAAACAGCTTGAGTTTTAATAGATACATGGTGGAATGTGAATTTGTCAATATCATATGATTGGATTAGTGATCAGGACTGTTTTAATAGATACATGGTGGAATGTGAATAGCATCACCCGGAGTTGCTACCGTTGTCGTCTCTGGTTTTAATAGATACATGGTGGAATGTGAATGAAAAAAGATCTGACTGATGAAGAATGTCAAGCACATTTTAATAGATACATGGTGGAATGTGAATCAGAAAGATAGGCAGGATGAGTGCCTTTGATTGGGGTTTTAATAGATACATGGTGGAATGTGAATGTGGATCTATTGCTATAAGTAAAAGTTATAGCAAGCGTTTTAATAGATACATGGTGGAATGTGAATTTTTCCGAACCAAAACCGGACGGAAATGTAATAGCGTTTTAATAGATACATGGTGGAATGTGAATAAAGAACTAGCAGACAATCTATTGTTTACATTTTCGTTTTAATAGATACATGGTGGAATGTGAATCAACAAAATCATATGCAGGTGATGCCGACACAACCGGTTTTAATAGATACATGGTGGAATGTGAATTATACGCCTTTTCTCACATCTAGACAGCTCATGAACGTTTTAATAGATACATGGTGGAATGTGAATCGATAAACTTCATCTGCAAAGTTATCTTGTATTTTGTTTTAATAGATACATGGTGGAATGTGAATAATTCATCTTTATATGTAGTCAGCACATCAATCTCAGTTTTAATAGATACATGGTGGAATGTGAATATGTTGATGGTAACACGAACAAAGGCGGTACTTCCCGTTTTAATAGATACATGGTGGAATGTGAATTTCTTTGAATACTGGATGCAGAAAGAATGTGACCACGTTTTAATAGATACATGGTGGAATGTGAATGATCGTACAGAAATACTACAGGAGGGCATAGCCATGTTTTAATAGATACATGGTGGAATGTGAATATATTGCCACTTTGCGTCTCCTCGAACGTGTCAGTGTTTTAATAGATACATGGTGGAATGTGAATTTCAGATGCTGTGCTCGCAAGAAGATGGTTATCTCGTTTTAATAGATACATGGTGGAATGTGAATATTTGTAATCTTTAAAATCTACCTTGCTGTCGTGGTGTTTTAATAGATACATGGTGGAATGTGAATTACCAACATCCGACAACTTCCAAGTGTCAAGTGCTGGTTTTAATAGATACATGGTGGAATGTGAATGTGTCTTGCTGATCCGGTTGCTTTGTCAGAAATCGGTTTTAATAGATACATGGTGGAATGTGAATGTGCAATGTATTTCAAAAATTGCTCTTTCTGACCGGTTTTAATAGATACATGGTGGAATGTGAATCAAGTACAGCCATGCTCTCTGAATTTGTGAATTTTGTTTTAATAGATACATGGTGGAATGTGAATAAAGTTCGCGCAAAGGTTTTTGAAGAGGGCAAAGCTGTTTTAATAGATACATGGTGGAATGTGAATCGAATTTATATCAAAATACTATATGCGCGGTGATTTGTTTTAATAGATACATGGTGGAATGTGAATCTGAAACGTGGATACATAACACAGCAGGAATTGGAGGTTTTAATAGATACATGGTGGAATGTGAATGTTGAAGTTAGCGGAATAGTGTTGAGTGTATCATTGTTTTAATAGATACATGGTGGAATGTGAATTAGCCTGCATTCAACTTATTCTTGTCTTTCATGCGGGTTTTAATAGATACATGGTGGAATGTGAATTCAATAGCTTTTACTTTTGCATTTTTAAAGCCGAAGTTTTAATAGATACATGGTGGAATGTGAATGATGCCCTATCTACTATCTCATGCTCCATACGAGCGTTTTAATAGATACATGGTGGAATGTGAATAAAAATCGTTTAAATACGTAAAATCATATGATAAAGTTTTAATAGATACATGGTGGAATGTGAATAAAAAATCTGCTTAAGCACACCGACCACAACAAGGAGTTTTAATAGATACATGGTGGAATGTGAATTGTTACAATAACGTAACAAGTTCCGAATCCTGTCACGTTTTAATAGATACATGGTGGAATGTGAATAAAGATCATAGGATTGCTATATCGAATCAGAATAAGTTTTAATAGATACATGGTGGAATGTGAATTTTTATACCTCCTTGTTTCACGGTGAAACTTTTACGTTTTAATAGATACATGGTGGAATGTGAATACACGATATGGACATATATCATATTGTAAAAGTCAGTTTTAATAGATACATGGTGGAATGTGAATTTCATGGAAGTGCCTGCTTCGGCTAGATCAAACGGTTTTAATAGATACATGGTGGAATGTGAATTAAAATAATATACTATTCGTAGTCATTAACATCTAGGTTTTAATAGATACATGGTGGAATGTGAATCTGATATATTTATAGTCTTGTCCGGCTTGTGGATAAGTTTTAATAGATACATGGTGGAATGTGAATTAAGACCAGCGTTCTCGACAAGTGATATCAGTTCGTGTTTTAATAGATACATGGTGGAATGTGAATATTATATCACCTATATGTTGCTCAGTATCACTGCTTGGTTTTAATAGATACATGGTGGAATGTGAATTGTACCTTAAAAGGTAACTGTTGTCCGGCGTCCATAGTTTTAATAGATACATGGTGGAATGTGAATACTTCATTTAGGTGTGAAGTTTCAGAATCAAAAGGTTTTAATAGATACATGGTGGAATGTGAATGATGGTTATACAAAGACTGTGACAAAGGATGCTGACGTTTTAATAGATACATGGTGGAATGTGAATAATATACTGTTTTGCTGATTCCTTTTGAGTAAATACGTTTTAATAGATACATGGTGGAATGTGAATGAATGGTATAAACATTATGGATTGAGCGGTACGGGTTTTAATAGATACATGGTGGAATGTGAATGAAGAAAAGCTGTCAGATACTATCCTGGTCTATAGGTTTTAATAGATACATGGTGGAATGTGAATTTTGGAGCATGACGACGGATAAGGCGGTTATTGTTGTTTTAATAGATACATAGTGGAATGTGAATACTGCATTTTGTATAACTATTGCAGGTCTTATGCCAGTTTTAATAGATACATGGTGGAATGTGAATTTATAGAGGACGAAATAGACCGGAGCCGGGATCTTTGTTTTAATAGATACGTAGTGGAATGTGAATTGGCGCAAGGATTGGTCGGCTGTATCGGATATGCCGGGTTTTAATAGACACATGGTGGAATGTGGATTATGGATATTTTACATAGTATTGAGCTTGAGTTACGTTTTAATAGATACATAGTGGAATGATAACAAAGAAAATATAATTAAAATAAAAGGGGGAAAATAAAATGAAACAAGGAGAACAGGAAGCGAAGGAGATTTTACAATTAAAAGGCTATATATTTGACAATCAATATTATGATGATAATTCAAGTGAGAGTATGCCTGATCTAAAATTTCAAGGAGGGAATTATTTAGAAGTAACACATACGCAACATAATAATAAAATAGCAAAATCTCCAACACAATTTGATAGATTATCTATTAGAGAGAAAACGGAGAAATTACAGGAAATAAGTGAAGCACAAATGCGTTTTATTGCATTGGATTATGAAAGAAATATTAATGGTTCATTTACAGAAGAAGGAAAATGTCAATTCGATAAAGATAAACGACTTCTTGCGAAAAGTTTTAATTACAAAGATGGGCAGCCCTCAGAATTTAAATCGGATATACCAGTGATAGAAGCTGATATAGATAATATTATTGCGGGAATAAGGAAAAAGGAGAAATTACATCCTAAAGGTGATACGGACTTGTTTATATTTGTTTTAGATGATGAATTTGATTGTATGGAACATCTGTTAAAAACAAAAGAAAGAAACGGTGTTACGGATTATTTTCTTAGGGTTATAGAGAAATCACCATTTGAAAAGGTGTTTATATGTGAATGGGATTTTGAGAATCAGTGCTATATAAAGCAGAACCCCAGATTGGTTTGCTATACAACCATAAAAGAACAAGAAGTGAGCTATATAGATATATGCAGTTATAAATTATAAGAGAATTTGATAAGGTCATATAGATACAAATGTAACACTGAGACCGAAAAGTGGCACATGTACATATCCTTCCCCCACCACAGCCTTACTTACCACATCCCCTATATGCGCTTCAGCTCCTGTGGCGGGGGAGAACTTTGTTCTGGTTCCTTTTTGTTACATGCTAGAATGTCTTCTGCAGAAATTCTGCATGCGATTTATAGTAGCGATAGTATTCGGTACCCTTTTCCTGACCATACTTGGTTACGAAGAGGTTGTGAATTTCCCGAAGGTTTGCTTTATGCGGGTATAGTTTTTTATAGAAATCATCAATGAGAGCAATACCGGCATTAGAGTAAACAATCGATAAGAATTTACGGTATTTTGTTTTCTTTTGCCAGTTGACCTTTGGTATCTCGTAGGATGAACTCTTTACTATACCATAGATATAACTTCCTTTTTCCTGACCGTAGATTGATATAAGTATGTTGTGGATGGCGGATAGATTACTTTTCCCGACACAGGAAAGTAATGTATCGACCTGTTCCTTATCATACAGCGGCGTAGATACAGCTTCTGGAATAGCAGCCTGTTTATCAATCTTAGCAGAAACAGCAATTTTGACAGGATTCGCAGCGGGAGTGGCTTCTACGATCACGTCCGGCTTTGGATTTTCTGCCTTTATTACTGAATCATCAATACTTTCCGGTACTGCAGTAAAAGCTGGAATTGCAGGAAGCATTGGCTTTTGTACAGATAGTTCATTTGCCAGTGTGTGGAAAATGGAGGGAGCCTTGCGGCATACATGGTATCCGCGTTCCGTCCAGAAATGTACCACGCTGTCAAAACCTTTATCTTTTGAAACAATGATGAGGTTGTCGTCCGGATTTTTAACTGTATACGAACCAAGGTAGGTTACAAGTTGAAAATCTAAGGCATTATCAGTTCCGTTTTCACAGAGGATGAACTCAGGTTCAAAAGGGGACTGTTTCAATGCGACAACATTTGCATAGGACATGTTAGGAGATTTATCGGTGTAGAATACAAGGATACAGTCATCGTCATTCAGATAATCAAATAGTTGTATCCAGGAATCACCGACGTTCTCACTATCTACAAAAAATATATTTCTCATGATCACCTCGTTTAACCAGAACAAAATAAGTATAGCATATAATTTTATCGAACTGAACAAGAAAATGTCGACATAAATGTCGGCAAAAAAACAACACCTCCACCCCATAGTAGTTTCATATGCAATACATTTCAGAAATTCTGTCTTGTATCATATAACCACTATGGAGCAGAGGTACTTTATATTATGCGGTTATTTAATGGATCGCTTCTGAATTCATAACAGTCTTAGCGGTACCGGCATAAGGGTAAGCCCAGAGAAAACTGCTTATTTTACTATAAGTAACATCCATATTCAGTTCATAGGACTGTACATTTTTGAGATTCTTAATCTTTACATCTTGTGTAGCACGAACCTTGAGCCGGAGTGTTTCATTTGCCTTAAGAGTCAGGCTCTGGTTGCTTTTGTATTTCTTCCATGGGCCATCACCTTTGCGATAGGAAATGATATCAACACCTGTTTCAATGGTCGAACCATCGTCCAGTTCAATCGTCAGTACAGCATTGTCATATAATTTCAATGTGTCATTATAGGCTTTGCTGGTAATCTTATATACTGTTTCGTTATCAGCACATTTTACACTGTTGTCAAATTTGAACGTATATTTACCGCTTCGGTTTGTTGCAGATATCTGTTCGTAGTCTGTAAATGCACTGTAATATTTCTTCTTGCCGACTTTAAGATAAGTTCTGACCTTATAGCGGTATGTCTTGCCTGCTGTTACTGTCTTGTCTTTGTAGTTCAGACTGTCTACACTTTTCTTGACTGTGGCAATCTTCTTGTAGCCTACGATACCCATTTCTTTCCGGTAGATTTCATATCCGGTTGGAAGTACGCCGCCTGAACTGTATAATTTCAGCGTGATCGACTTTGTACTTCTTGGGGCTTCTGCAAACTGGTATTCGTCAAATGAACATGTCAGTCCGGTATAGGCAGATTCCGGAACTCCGGTTTTAATTACACATTTTTTATTCTTATAGCCACGAACCATGTAGCTGTAAGTTTTCTCTGTTTTTAATTTCTTGTCGGTGTAACTTTTCTTATTGCCGGAGATGGTTGCTACCACCTTATATTTGCCGACATTTCCGTTTTTGTTTTCTGTGGCACGATAGATTTTATACTGAGTAACTCCTTTTTGTGCTTTCCATGTTATTTTTACCGAGGTCATCGATGTAGCGGTTGCCTTTATTTCAAGATAGCCACTGGCTTTTGCTGTCGGCATGCTTGTAAACATGAGCTCCCCGATCATAATAAACATGAGTATGAGACTGATAATCTTTTTGTTCATAACCTTCAACTCCTTTCTTCGTCCGATATATACAGTTTATATTAGATGTATTTTTATATTCTGCTTATGTCTTTGCTAACATACCTTATAAATGACACACTTCGCTTTCTATTCGATGCATATGTCTTTTTCATAAATACTCCTGTGCCAACTCACCTTCGGCTGAGCGGAGCACTTAGTGAAGACGAGCGTTAGCGCGAAGTCTGAGGTTAGTGCGTGCCATGTAAGTACACTTAGCGAAAACAAGCGTTAGCGTAGTTTGAGGTTAGTGTAGCTTACTCTAATGTACAATATGCATCTCATAACGAAAGCTTCGTGTATGTCATATTACAAGGTATATTGCCATAGACACAAACAGAATATAAAAGATAAACGTTAATTCTATACCTGTATATACGGCTCCATAACCCTAAATTCCAACATATCATCAGATTGATATGCTTATATAAATTATACCATATACATATGCACATCCGGTACTAAAAAAGTATCGTCAAAATGACGAAAAAATCAGGGAAATAGGCGACTTGCGGCTATATCTGGCAGATTATACATTCTATCAAAATCTCCCTTATAAAGTCCGTTGACGACCTGCGATAGATAATCCAAAGTAGTAAGCCGAAAGTATTAATAAATATCCCGTTACATATCAGCCTGCCTGAGATAAATGTTGAGAGTGGATGATGGGTAGATGCGTTCAAATACAGTCCTTGCTTATGGTGTTTGTATCGACCAAGGCATATCATGCTATGTCGGGGTCGATACAAACACCATAAGCAAGGTTACGCTATCACATCACCCCTCCATCAGCCGGATAAGCTCCTTTGCGGCATTTGACAGATAATGCCCGTTCATATAGCCGATGCCAAGTGTATAGCTGGCGCTTGGATAGTTAAGCTGGATCGCATTGAGGTTGTCAGTCAGCTTCCGGTCAGACAGAAAATTGCCGGGATAAACCGTGCATCCATAGTGGTTGATACACAGATTATATAAGGTTTCCAGATTGTTGGATTCCACACCAACCTTGACAGCCATTTTTTCAGACTGGAAGATGCTGTTCATGGCACTCCGGATCGTATTGCCGGTTTTATTGAGAAGAAAATTGCAAGGTTCCAGAACCTGGATCCTTCCGGTGCTGATCAGGATGCTCTTGACGTGACTGAAGTCCGGTCCGAAACAATTTTTTAGATATTCATCCGTAACCAGCAGGTACAGATGATCTTCCCCTAAGGTATAGTATGCAATATCATCGGCAAACGGAAGCTGTTCTAACATCAGGTCGATATCCCCCTTTACCAACATGTTCTGCAGCTCGATCGAATTATCTTCGATAACCTGGATGTTGATATCCGGGTAGTCGGTCTGGAACTTCGTTAAGATTGTTGGAAGAAGAAGCGCACCCCGGTTAAACCGCAGAAAATCCTCTGCGATATCCGATCCGTTATGGGTAAGGAGGATATTCTGGTATCTGATGTTGGAGCCCATAAGATGTGGATATCCAGACATTATAACTGCTATGAGCCAAATACCTGTCTGATCTCAAATGGTTTTGCAACGATGGGTATAGCGGTCCCCGGTTCAATCGCAGCGAAGATGTTATATCCGGAAAGAAAGGTACTTGCTGTTACAGGTGATGGTGGTTTCATGATGAATTGTCAGGAGATTGAAACAGCTGTTCGGATGAATGTTCCGATCGTCGTTCTGGTCATGCGGGATGACAGCTATGGTTTGATCAAATGGAAACAGGATGACCGGTTTGGCGATCACTGTTTTGTAGATTTTACAAATCCGAATTTTGTAAAAATGGCAGAGAGCATGCATGCAGTCGGACTTCGTGTAGATAAAACAGAAGATTTGAAGGATGTTCTGGAACAGGCATTTGCATCTGGTAAAGTCTGTATCATTGACTGTCCGGTTGACTATGCAGAGAATACAAAACTGACGGAACACTTAAAACAGGTGATCGCAGAATTGGAATGATAAATGCATGAAATGCGCGAGTACATCATGCAGCTATTTAGAAATAAAAATTCTCATAGTATCCTCTTACCATCTATGATAAAATAAGACCAGTATAAAAGGTACGGAATACAGTATAAAACAAGAGGGTGCGCAGACTGGATGCACAGCAGATTGATACAGGGGTGATGCTATGAGAAGATATAGGAAACTGAAAATATTTGTGGCAGGGCTTGCCATGATCGCAGCGGCGGCAACGGGCGGCGGAACCGTATTTGCAGCGGGAACAACAATGGCAGAGATAACAACAGATAAAACTCACGATACTCTGTCAGAAACGGAAGAACAGACAGAGAAAGAAGCGGATACATCTACACAGGTTGAAGATCGACAAGAAGAAACAGATAAAGATGAGATCTTGGCTGCGGAGCCGGAAGAGGATTCGTATAGCTGGGAAGAAATCCTGGGTGACGTAAATGCGGTCACGATGGGAAATGGAATATCCGCCTATAATCTTCGGGAAGACAGGACAGCAACGGACCGGTATTATGATCAGTTGGATGATGTGTCAAGAGAAATCTATAATATCTTATATGATGCCTATAAAGATGGCTCTACAACGAGTACGATCACGTTGAATTATTCCAGCGTGTGGAAGGATCAGAAGATTACGATCACATCGGATAATAAGATGGTCATGCCGGATACCTTTCATCCACAGGTGCTGAGCTGGGAACGTGACATGCTGACTCCGGCATTTCTTGCTCTGATCTATGACCATCCGGAGCTTAGCTGGCTGTCGGGTGCAACCTATTATATGTCATACAAAATAAATGGAATTTCATATTATTCGTCTGAGCTGGATGAGAATAACAGTATGGTAAAGGATGTAACAGTTCCATGTATTACGACCTATATCAAAGAACCATCGGTGAATGCTACAAAGGCGGAGATGGATACGATCGTGTCGGAAGCAACGGAATCGATCAATAAGAAGCTCGCGGGAAGTACATCCAGATATCAGACCATAAAAGAGATTCATGATTATATCTGTAACAGTACATCCTATGCAAAATCTAATACGACAAGCAGTGAATATCAATCGGCTTACAGTGCGTTTCGTGACACGAATGGTGATGGAACGGTGGAGACGGTCTGTGCAGGATATTCCAGAGGCTTTAAGCTGTTGTGCGATGCATATGGAATACCATGTGTGCTTGTGACCGGAGTGACAGATACCGGTGGAGCCCATATGTGGGATCTGGTTCAGATGGAGGACGGTATCTGGTATGGAGTAGATGCGACCTGGGATGACCAGACCGGCCGGACCTATTATGATTTCTTTTTGGTTGGATATGCAACGAAGCCGGATCATTTTGCAAAGACCGATTTCGGAAGCTGTCATATAGCAGAAGGCGCCTGGGATGCAAATGGCGCATATGAATTCGTCTATCCGGAACTGAGTACAGACCTGTATCATGAAGATCAGGATAAAGATGGAATCTGTGATCTGTGTAATGCAATGTTAGATGGTATGAGCGCATTACTTGCCGGATATTCGCTCCGGCTGGATGAGGAGACGGGGATCTGCTTTTATCTGCGGTTTACAAATACAGTTTTAAATGACAGCGGCGCATATATGGAATTTACGATGCCGGATGGAAGCACAACGCAACAGAAGGTGACGGATGCAGAGAAGCAGACAGTAAATGGAAAACAGTATTATGTATTTACCTGTTATGTGGCAGCAAAGGAGATGGCGGATGATATCCGGGCACAGGTATTTCTGTCCGATGGAACTGCCTGCGGAACAATATATCGGTATTCGGTTCAAGATTATGCGGGATATATGTTAGACCGGAGCAGTACCTATACAGCAGAACTTCCGGTCGTGAAGGCAATGCTGAATTACGGAACTGCCGCACAGGAATTGTTTGGTTATCATACCGGTGATCTGGCAAATGCAATTCTGCCGGAGACGGAACGTCAGATAGGAAGCATGGATCTGACTGCACTTGCATCCTATCAGTCCGTGCAGGCAGGAAATATGCCGGATGGAATTTCCTATTATGGAAGCTCCTTGGTGCTACGTTCAGGAACACTGATCCGTCATTATTTTACAAAAGCAGGTGATGTGGGGCTGAGTGATATAACATTTACCTTAAATGGAAATGCAGTAACTCCGGTATCCGTCGGATCCAATATGTTTTATATAGAAATTCCTGCCGTGCATATTCAGAACATTACACAGATGAATACATTGGCAGCAGGAGAGAGTGGAGCGATAACATATGGTGTTTTAAGTTATGCGTATACGGTGTTGTCGGCTCAGACATATGGAAGCACACTGGAACAGGTTATGAAAGCTATGGTTATATATCAGCAGACAGCACAGACCTATCTTGCCAGATGACACATGCTTGTTCAGAATATAAACGAGGGCAAAGAACCGACAAAATAAAAAAGAATCAAAAAATAGAAATAAAGACGAATTAAAACAGGAGACAGTATACAAGCATGAGTTGTACACGGTCTCCTGTGTTTCTATCCGATAAAATCCGGATCATTATTTATTTTTTACGAGCCTGTACCATATATTCTTTGAAAGAGGCACGCAGGCTTCGCTCGATATTCGGAATAATATGTCCGTTTTCATTATTTTGCCATACCGCCTGCAGGAAGAATGAATTTCCGGTCAGGAAACGATTCCTTGTAAAGGCATCCGTCTGTTCCTGATCCTGAAAACGACATAATTCGATATCATCATGATATAGAATCTCGGCTGCGGTGTGGAACTGTCCGTCCGTACAGTACCATTTGTAGATACCGTGAAAAGTTGTACGGCAATACCATCCAAGGAAGGTAAAGCCTTTATAACGGAATGGATTCTTTGCCAGTTTTACAACTGCGTTGCCGTCATATTTCTCATTTGGACGAAATTCAATCGATTTTTCCCGGATCGATTTGCTCAATCCAAAAGTAAATAACCGACAGACAAGATTTTTATTCTTAGCAGAGGAAGCATAGATCAGGTTAAATGGTTCCTTCTTAAAATGCGTATCTGCCAGATTGTATTTCTTTTCAACAGAATGGATCGCATTCAGTATGAAATCACCGGAGGCTTTTCGTTTTTCCTCCAGAAGCTGACCAACTTTGCTATAATCGATCGGTTTTGCTGATTTTGTACTGTCATAGGTTTTTGTAAAACGGCGATCCTCTAAATCAAAGGTTTTTAAGATTGTATCAACCTTATCGCCATGTCTTGCACCAACATAAAACTGCTTTTCAAATAAGATCGAGAATGCACAGGCATGGAATGAATTTGTAAAGATGTATTCTGCCTGTTCTATATATCCAAGCCATTCATCCGGACCAACATTATAGATGACTTTGTAATCGCCTTCTTTTGGCAGATGGACATTGCTTTCATAGGAGGACAGAATGATAAGTTCCAGACCTTTTTCCTTTGCAAATGCCAGAGCCTTCTGGATGGAGTCGATCGCACGCTCCATTACAGCGTAGAGCAGGACATATTTGCGTTCCTGATTTCTGGGCGGGATCGCAATATCGTGCCAGAATTTTTTATCCTTTAAGAATACAGGATCCAGTACAACCGGAACATCTTTCCCCGTCAGTTCATGAATGTGTTCGGCAAAGCTTGACTCTCTCGCAGCGATTGCCTCGAATGGCGTTGTATATTCGATAAATTCTTTTTCCTGTTCTTTTGTCCAGCCGTTAAAGACACCACGACTGACAGCATATCCGATCTTCGGAGCGTTTTTCATAGGCTCGGCAGCCAGAAAAAATCCACGGTCAAAGCCTTTATCCGGATTGTACTGCCAGATAACATCCGTAGCACAGATGTAGCAGTCAAAATCCAGTTTCTGATCATCCAGATCGTCATGGTGATAGGTTTCTTTGGTGCGGATATAATGAGCATTGATAAAATTCTCAAATTTCTGATACCGCTTTGGCCATATCGTGTACAACTTGGCAAATTTATTGATCGTAAGTATTTTCAGGTTATGCTTATGTGTCCAGACCTTTTGTTCATCTTTTGTAAGGCCTTCCGGCATTATTTCTGTCAGAGCTTTGTTGTAGCCATGTTGCAGATAAAAATGCAGAGGATAGACCGGATCGTATTCTTTGTTATTGTAGATAGGCATATAGTCAATGACTGTACTTTCGATGCCATGATCTGATAAAAATTGCTGGAAAGCATATGTGTGTAAAGGACACGCAAAATTAAGTGCTTTCGTATGTGTATTTATTGAAATAATCCCTATCTTCAAAACGATAGTTCCTCCCTGAACTTTACATATAATTTATAAACCTTAACAGGCCACATATAGTTTTATTTTATCTTATAATTATATATAAATCAAGCGCAAAAGACAGAATCAGACATTTGTCGTGGGAAATCGATCAGTTAATTCCTTTCATTGTAAGCTGGATCCGTTTCTTGGCAAGATCCACGCTCATAACCTTAACCGTTACGATGTCACCGACGCTGACGACATCCAATGGATGCTTGATGAATTTATCGGACATCTGGGAGATATGCACCAGACCATCCTGATGAACACCGATGTCGACAAATGCACCAAAATCGATTACATTGCGGATGGTTCCCTTTAAGATCATGCCTTCCTTCAGATCCTTCATTTCAAGGATATCACCACGCAGGATCGGCTGTGGCATTTCGCTTCTAGGATCTCTGGCTGGCTTTTCCAGTTCTTTTACAAGGTCGGTGACGGTTACTGTTCCGACACCCAGTTCCTTTGCGAGTGCTTTGATATCACCGGCTGCTTTTGTAATGCCCTTTAACTGACCGGATGCAAGATCATCCATGGAATAACCGAGATGCTGGATCAGTGTTTCAGTAACCTCGTAGCTTTCCGGGTGGACAGAGGTTGCGTCCAGTGGATTTGTACCACCAGTGATCCTCATAAATCCGGCACACTGTTCAAATGCTTTCGGGCCAAGTTTAGCAACCTTTAACAGTTCTTTTCTGTTTTTAAAACGGCCATTTGCTTCTCTGTATTCTACGATATTTTTTGCCAGGGTTTTGTTGATACCGGAAATATGTTCCATCAGAGGAGCGGAAGCGGTATTTAGATCGACACCGACCTGGTTTACGGAATCTTCTACAACAGCGTCTAATGCTTCTGTCAGCTTCTTTTGATTCATATCGTGCTGATACTGACCGACACCGATCGCTTTTGGATCGATCTTGACCAGCTCGGCAAGCGGATCCTGAAGTCTTCTTGCGATTGAAGCAGCACTACGCTGGCCTACATCAAAGTTCGGGAATTCTTCTGTTGCAAGTTTACTTGCAGAGTAGACGGATGCGCCGGCTTCGTTTACGATCACATATTGAATCTTTGTATCCAGCTCATGGATAAGATCTGCAATGATCGCTTCGGATTCACGGGAAGCAGTACCGTTTCCAACTGAGATAAGGGAAATATGATATTTCTTGATCAGATCTTTTAAGATCTTCTTGGATTCTTCCACTTTGTTCTGAGGGGCAGTTGGGTAAATAACCTTAGTGGCGAGCACCTTTCCGGTTGCATCAACGACTGCCAGCTTACATCCGGTACGGAAAGCAGGATCCCAGCCGAGAACCACATGACCATTGATCGGTGGCTGCATTAAAAGCTGCTTTAAGTTGCTGCCAAATACCTTGATCGCGCCATCTTCAGCAGCTTCTGTCAGACTGCTTCGAATATCGCGTTCAATAGAAGGTGCGATCAGACGTTCATAACTGTCAGTTATAGTATTTCTTAAAATGTCATTTGTATTTGGATTGTCGCGTACGATCACCTGACGGATCAGATAACCGGTGATCTCATCAACCGGTGCTTCAATCTTAACAGAGAGAAATTTTTCCTTTTCTCCACGGTTGATCGCAAGTGTACGGTATCCGGTCATTTTGCGTACGGGTGTGCTGAAATCATAATACATTTCATATACGGATTCTGCTTCCGGATCCTTGGCAGTTGTCATCAAAATACCCTTGTCCATTGTAAGGCTTCGGATTTCTGTACGATATTCAGCGTTATCTGAAATAGATTCTGCAATAATGTCCATAGCTCCGGCGATGGCTTCTTCTGCAGAGTGGACTTCTTTCTCCTCGGATACATAAGCCAGTGCTTCCTCCGGAATCGGCTTATTTGTCATCTGAAGGGAGATGATGTTGGCAAGTCCGGTAAGACCTTTGCTCTGTGCGATTGTCGCACGCGTTTTTCTCTTTGGTTTATAAGGACGATACAGATCTTCCACTGCAACGAGTGTTTCAGCAGCCAGAATTGACTTCTTTAGTTCATCGGTCAGCATGCCCTGTTCTTCGATCGAAGCGATGACCTTTTCCTTCCGGTCTTCCAGTCCTCTGAGATAAGTGAGCCGTTCATCCAGAGTACGAAGCTGTTCATCGTTTAAAGAACCGGTAGCTTCCTTTCTGTATCTTGCAATAAAAGGGATCGTGCATCCCTCATCTATCAATTTAACGGCAGCAGCTACCTGCTCCTTCCGGCACATAAGTTCCTGACTGATTTTCAAAATAATATCCATAATCGTGAAACCTCTTTCTTAATTTGTATTATTCACCGTAACAGGCAATGACATATATATTGTGCGTTCAAGTCCGCTTGTTGCAACCCGCACGGACAGGTTGGAACAATATATAGTTGAATATTACGGGAAAGCAGAATCTAGTATATGCGAAATTTCGGCAGGATTCAAGCTTGGAGACAGACAAATTATGGAAAAGTACAAGACAGAAAAACGAAGCAGATGAAAAAATGAAGTATCTATAAAATGACAGATTTGCTGGAAAGATATGGGCGGCTGTGTTATACTGAAATAGATACAAGGTGCGGGTGGACATGTCCGGTTATGTCATATTAAATACCAGTTAAGGTACAGAATGGAGCAGAACATGCAGGGTTTTACAAATACAGCAGACAGGAATGAAACAATTTCTTATATAGAAGAATGTGGCTGTCAGACAGAAGCAGCAGAAGCAGATTGCGTGAAGACTGCAATGGCATTTGCCAGGCAATGTCATCAGGGGCAGACACGTCTTGGAAGAGATGGCAAAGTGCCGTATTATGATGAACATATTCTTGGCGTTTACCATATATTAAAGGACGAATGCCATGTAGAGGATGAAACTGTACTTGTAGTTGCGTTATTGCATGATACGGTAGAAGATACGGATTGTACATTTGAAGATATTGAAAAGATCTTTGGTACGGATATCAGGGATCATGTATATTTATTAAGTAAACTTGAAGGAGAGACCTTCTCTGACTATTCAAAACGTCTATTTGACCACGCCCCGGCACAGGTGGTCATGATCAAACTTGCAGACAGACTGCATAATCTAAGAACTATCCTTTTTGTATCCAATCGCAAATGGATCCAGAGAAAAGTAAATCAGACTTATACCGATATCCTTGACCGGTTAGAACAGGTAAAAGACAATCTGGGAGAGAACTATGCTTCCGAGATATCTATGTTAAAAGATAAAATTATCGAACAACTTGCTGTTGTTCAGGCAGAACTGGACAAGAAGCGGGAGACAATTCAATAATACCGATTTCTCCGTCTGTCGGACTTTCGAAATCGTACAGCTATTCGCACTCCGGGCTATTCGCCCTTCTTGCTCATATCTGTTTATCTGCCAAATAAATAAGCAACGTTGTCTTTATACAGACACGTTGCTTATTTGCTTGGCAGATTTATTATCATATGTTTTCAATCTGCCAGTCGATCGGTTCAACACCGTGCTCGGTCAGGAAGTTGTTCGTTTTGCTGAAAGGCTTGCTTCCCCAGAAACCACGATAGACAGATAACGGACTTGGATGCGGAGCTTTTAAGATCAGATGATTCGGATTGTTTAACATCGAAGCTTTTTTTTGTGCATACGATCCCCATAAGATGAATACGATCGGACGATCCTGGCGGTTTAAGATCTCCATACAGGCGTCTGTAAATTGTTCCCAACCATGTCCCTGATGGGAATTTGCCTGATGCGCCCGGACGGTCAGAACAGCATTTAACATCAGGACACCCTGCTCTGCCCATTTGACAAGATAACCATTATTGGGTATATAGCAGCCAAGGTCATCGTGAAGCTCCTGATAGATATTAGCAAGAGAAGGCGGGATGTCGACACCCGGCTTTACGCTGAAGCTCAGACCATGCGCCTGCCCTACGTTGTGGTAAGGATCCTGACCGATGATAACACATTTGACCTTTGATAATGGTGTCAGATGGAACGCATTGAATATATCATCGGCAGGAGGAAAGATCTCTCTTGTGGCATATTCATGTCCAACAAAATTAAACAGTTCTTTATAATATTCTTTTTTATATTCGGGCTTCAGTTCCGCAGCCCAATCATTTGAAATAGCTGGCATAATTCAGACTCCTTATCTATAGTGTATAGGATACGTTTTTCATTTCGAGACGACATTCTGCATTCTGAAAATAAAAAGAATAGCATATGTGTTCATTTTTAAAAATAGTGTAACATAAAGAATATTTAATGTAAATTTTAAGGCGTAATTTTACTCTGAAACATTGTCAGGTGAGAGACTTTGTGGTATCATCTTTTCAAATGAAATTTTTGCAGAAGGGGTGCTGAAAATGGAGAAAGCATATAAGACAATGAAAACTTCAGGCGCAATAAATATTGCATTAGGCGTAGTCGTTCTGGTGCTTGGACTTGCATCCGGTATATTGATGATCGCATCGGGCGGTTGTCTCTTGAAGAACAAACGTCATATTGTATGGTAGGAATGACAATCCTTTGCACGCGGGTACAGGAAGAACAGTTACCGCGTGCATATTTTTTCTGCAAAAATGGGGTTGACAGACAGCGAGACACTGTGTTAAAGTCGATACAGATAATACGATGAAGAGGAATAGTAGAATCTATGAAGCATTCAGAGAGTTGTCGGTTGGTGTGAGGCAGCAGTGGAACAGATTTGAACTCGCCTCAGAGTAGCCCGCTGAAAGGAAGTAGGATGGGATGGAGCCTGCCCATTATAGCAGGAGGATATAAGAGATTCATATCTGTATCTGTAACGAGAGCATACAACATGTATGAAATAGAGTGGTACCGCGTATAACTTACGTCTCTATAGGTGATGAGATGTAGGTTTTTTTATTGCCATATTTTATGTAATATATGAATCGGAGAACAAAAGCCGTTACAGGAGCTTATACAGAAAACAGAAACAGGAGGTTAAACATGAAGAATTTTGAGCATTACAAAAGAGGCTACTATATGCCGCCGGAAAAGTCTACAAAATGGGTAGAAAAGGAATACGTTGATAAGGCACCGATCTGGTGTAGTGTAGATTTAAGAGATGGAAATCAGGCACTGATCGTTCCGATGAATCTGGATGAGAAACTGGAGTTCTTCAAGGAACTTGTACGAATCGGTTTCAAAGAGATCGAGATCGGTTTCCCTGCAGCATCAGAAACAGAATATGAGTTCTGCCGTACCCTGATCGAGAAGGATATGATACCGGATGATGTAACCATTCAGGTACTGACACAGGCAAGACCACATATTATTAAGAAGACATTTGAAGCAATTGACGGCGCAAAGAATGCAATCGTTCACCTGTATAATTCAACATCTTATGCACAGAGAACACAGGTATTTAAGAAATCCCAAGAAGAGATTTTACAGCTTGCTGTCGATGGAGCAAAACTGTTGAATCAGATGGCAGAAGAACATGGAGTGAACTATCCATTTGAATATTCACCGGAGAGCTTTACCGGAACAGAGATCGATTATGCACTGGAAGTATGTAATGCAGTTATTAAAGAATGGAAGCCTACCCCGGATCGTAAGGTTATCATCAACCTTCCTGCAACCGTAGAGATGTCACTGCCACATGTATATGCAAGTCAGATCGAGTACATGAGCGAACATCTGATTGACAGAGAAAATGTTATCCTGTCCTTACATCCGCACAATGACCGTGGCTGTGGCGTAGCAGATGCGGAGCTTGGTATTCTTGCAGGTGCAGACAGAATCGAGGGAACTTTATTTGGAAATGGTGAAAGAACCGGTAATGTAGATATCATCACACTTGCGATGAACATGTTCACACATGGAGTAGATCCTGAACTGGATCTGTCCGACATTCCAAAGCTGACAGAATTATATGAGCGCGTGACAAATATGCATGTATACGAGCGTTCTCCATATACAGGTAAATTAGTCTTTGCAGCATTCTCAGGATCTCATCAGGATGCGATCGCAAAGGGTATGAAGTACAGAGAAGATCAGGGAGACGGCATGTGGACAGTACCATACCTGCCTCTGAATCCGGAAGACATCGGAAGAAAGTACGACGGAGATGTTATCCGTATCAACAGTCAGTCAGGAAAGGGTGGAATCGGTTATATTCTTCAGTCCAAGTATGGCTTTGATCTTCCGGCCAAATTCCGTGAAGACCTTGGATACACAGTTAAAGATGTATCCGATAAGGCACATAAAGAATTATCCGCTGCAGAAGTACTGGATATTTTCCAGCGTACATATGTCAATATCGAAGGCCCGGTTCAGATGTTAGAATGTCATTTTGTGCAGGGCGATGGAATCTCAACGGAGATCACGATCATGAAATATGGTGAGAAGAAAGTATATCATGGTAAAGGAAATGGACGTCTGGATGCTGTCAGCAATGCAATTAAAAAGCATTTTGACATTGACTTCAAGATCGTCTGCTATGAGGAGCATGCATTACAGGTTGGCTCTAACTCACAGGCAGTCGCTTATGTAGGTCTGGAAGGAAAAGATGGAACAGTTACCTGGGGTGCAGGCATTAAGGATGATATTATTGATGCATCTGTATATGCCTTAATCTCAGCAATCAACAGAACAGGCGTGTTATAATAAATAAAAAGCCATTCAGCCGGTATAATAATAGTATCGGTTGGATGGCTTTTTAATTTTTTTGAAAAAAGACTATGAAGTCTGGCTCAGCTTTTTATAGCAGTAGCCGATGATATCTTTTCGGGTTACGATACCGATGAACTTGTTGTGGTCGTCGACTACCGGAACAAAGTTCTGTGCCATTGCACGGGCAATCAGATCTTCCATGTTTGAGTTGATTGATACGGAGGCATATTCGAATTTTTTCGGAATGTCGGACAAACGGATATCTTCGGATTCGGACAGATGGTTCAATCCGTTTTTCTTGCAGAACCAGAGGATATCACCCTCGGTGATTGTTCCGACATATTCGCCGTTACCCGACAGAATCGGGATTGCTGAATATCGATGGATCTCCATCTTTTCAAGAATCTGTCTTAAAGTAAATGTGCTTTCTATAAATGCAACCTCGCTCTTAGGAGTCAGAAAAAATAAAATATTCATAGGTCAGGGAAAATCCTCCTTTATGTAAAATATAACTTTGTATTATTGGTGATCAGCGGCAATGGTTTATTATTCGTGCCTGTATCTATTATAGAAGATGTCGACAGGGTTTGCAATTTACATTCTCTTAATTTTGTTTGAAAAAAGTGTGACAGATTTCAGAAAAAACAGAGAAAAAACTTCGGGTTGTTTAATAAGGTGTTATTTGTTAAAATAAATATAAGTGTAGGCTTGTGCGTGCACATTTACAGACAGGAGGAAAGCTATGGCTGCGGATAACGTATATGATGAAGACCAGGAATACCTGATTGAAGCGCGTGATACAATCTCCGAATTAGAAGATTTAAAAGATAAGCTGGAGGAGATCAAGCTGCTCCAGAAGAAGAATAAACGGGCTATCGTCCGGGAAGAACGGGCAACTGGTGATGAGATTAGTGCCACATTAAAAAAAAGAAAAGAACAGATCGCTGCAAGCTATGACAGACAGATCGATGTAAATAATTCTAAGATCCGTCAGGTGCAGACGAAGAAGGATAAAAAGAAAAGCCAGAGAATGGAAGATCGGATCAATAAGGAGACGGCAGATATCCGGGAGGAGAATCGTCAGCTGAATGCAGCTATCAAGACTTTATTCAAAAAGAATCATGTTCCGGCCTTTTGTAATACGAAGATGTATTATTGCCTGTTTTCCCCCAAAGGCATGAGTGAATTTCTTGAGCTGTTTGTAATTCTTTTGGTTGCATGTGGAGGAATTCCTGCAGCAGTGATAGCGGTTTTGATGAATACAAAGTTTAAGACAGGAAGTCATACTGCAATGTGCGTGTTGATTGCAGCACTGATCATAATTGCTGAGTTTATTATTTATTTTATTGTATTTAACCTGACAAAGGTGAAACATAGGGATTTGATCCGGGAGGGAAGAAGAACCCGCGATAAGATCATAGCCAATGAGAAGGCTGTAAAAGCGATCAAGAATTCAATTGCAAAGGATAAGGATGAGAGTATTTACAGACTGGGTAAATATGATAAAAAGATTCAGGAATTAGAGGATGCAGGTGGAGTGATCAGTGATGAAAAACTGGATGCGCTTCGTACATTCGAGAAAGAAACCAAGCAGTTGATTACGGATGAGATTACCGGACGCAGAAAAGAGAAACTGGACCGGTTGAAATCCGAACGTGATACACTGGAAAATGATTTCGGTGATACGCAGAAGAAGATATCTGAATACGAGCTTATGATCACGAACAAATATGAAACATATCTCGGAAAGGATTTTTGTACAGAAGAAAAATTATCTGATCTGATCTCAATCATGGAAGAAGGATCAGCAAGTACAGTATCTGAGGCTATCAAAGTTTATAAGGGAGATGACAGATGATGATCGGCATAGATCAAAGCCTTTCCGATGTATTCTGCCATTTGTTTAACTGTATATAATCTGGTATTCTGGAGAAGATTTGCTCCGGTATGACCAGACAGATTCACAATTCCGGTAATGGACATATCGCCTATTGCCGGAAGTTTTTTATTTACGCCTTTTCCGGGAAAAAGGTGGGAGTTGGTGAGCGTGACCAGTCCCATGTCCTTTGACATGCCAAGAGAGGCATCGACAGCAATCACAAAAGGATTGTCAAAGTCCGCATAAATGTGTTCGATGGTATCCTTGATATTTAAAGCATGGACAGGGTATTGCAGCGTGCCTGCAACCTGATAGGTTGTGTTGTGAGCCAGGATATAATCACCGACCAGAGGACCAAGGGCATCTCCGGTTGCGCGGTCTGTGCCGATGCAGATAACGATGATATCCTTGGAAGCACCATCCATTTCATATATCATTTCTATGATCTTATCCCCAAGTGCTTTACAGGTATGGCTACGGCTGGGATCAAAATATTCAGTTTTTCGTTTCGTTTGTTTTTTGCTGATATTCATAAACACCTTCCAGAAAATGTATCTTACTATAAAGTATTACCAGGATTGATAAAGTTTACACAAAGCTGAAAAATAAAATGTCGAAATAATAAAAAAGAAAAAATATGGATTGCAGGATCTGTTGACAAAATTTGATAAGTACAGGCTATCTGGAATGCTATTATCAGAATTAATCTCAAAATAGAGAACTTTCGATAGAACGAAAGTAAATAAAAGAATGGGGAGTGTTATCATGATAGAGATTGTATATGACAAGGCGACAGCAGAAAAAAATGCAAAAAATGATGGTCACTACAGAATGCCAAAGAATATCAGACAGATAGGAAATGCCCCGGATAAAAAGAAGATATACATAGAAGATTATGTAATGACATTTCTTCGCAAGATTGCAGAGCCGGGAAATACAACCTCCCGCGGTGCGATCCTGCTTGGAGAATATTTTAAAGACGGGGATACAGAGACCTTGTTCATCAGTGGAGCGGTAGAAGCACAGAATCTGGAGTTTGATGTAGAACAGATTAAATTTGATGATCATATCTGGAGCAAGCTCTATGCGGATATCAATAAATATTTTGAAAATCTGTCAGTTGTGGGATGGTTTTTATCCAGGATGGGATTTTCAACAGAAATCAATGACAAGATTACCAGACTTCATCTGGAAAATTTTCGGGGAAGAGATAAGGTACTGTTTGTTATGGATTCTCTGGAATGTGATGATGCCTTTTATGTATGTGAGAAGAACCGGCTGATGCGGCAACGTGGATATTATATTTATTATGTCAGAAATGAAGCAATGCAGAGCTACATTATCAGCCGTAAGAATATGTCCTGTGAGGACAAGCAGAACGCAGCAGTACGGAAGGATGCGGAGCTTGTAAAGAATTTCCGCGCCATGCGCGGTGACACACCTGAAAAACCAAAGAAGAACCGCACCTATGTCCGGTATGCAGTAGCCTCTTTTGCAGCTTTATTTGTACTATCCATGGGAGTTGCTGTATCCGGAAACTATGATAAAATGAAGAACATCGAATCTACGATCCGCAAAATGGAACTGGAAAATGGAGATTCCGGGGTACAAGTATTTTCAAACAGCAACACAGAACAGACAATATATACAAAAGATATAGGCAGCACGACTGCCGGAACATCGGCTGTTACGGAAACGCAGACAGAGTCTGCCGGCACAGATAAGGCAGGAGTAACAGGATCAAATGGGGCACAGAACAAAACGCAGGTAGATCAACCGGATACAGAGAGTCTGATAACAACGGAACAGACAACTTCACAGGACAATACTCAGGAAAATACCCAGGAGACAATGGCAGAGGGAATTCTGCAGTATTATACGATTAAAGAAGGAGATACATTGATGAGTATTTCGATCAAGATGTACAAGTCTCCGGAATATGTGGATGCCCTGATGAATGCAAATGGAATTAAAGAAGGAGATACAATCTATCCGGGGGAAAAAATAGCTATTCCATCTGTAAACTAAAAATGATATACTGTCCACATGTGAAAAGAAAAACTCTTATTTAAAATTGCAGATAATATAGAGGTATAGTATGACAAAAGAAACAACTGAAGAACTGAATAAAAAAAGAAAACCTGCTTTTGGGAAGCGCCGTTTTGAAAAACAGGACAGGACACAGGATACAGACAGCAACATAATAGAAGTAACACCAGGAATGTCAGGAAGATTAAAGCTGTTGATTCTTTTACTTGTGATATTAATTGCAGCGGTAACGATCGTATCCGTGCGCAGATACATCAGCACAAGAGAATATAGAGCATATGACGTGGTGACATCTACCGAGACATCCGGAGATAATATAGCCAATTATGTATTGTTCAGTGATAATGTCCTGAAGGTAACAAAAGATGGAGTATCCTATATTGATCAGAGTGGTAATACTGTCTGGGACTGCAGCTATTCCATGAAGATGCCGCAGGTAGTTGTAAATGGAGACTATGCTGCAGTTGCAGATCTGAATGGCAGAGATGTGTATGTATTTAATAAATCCGGTAAGGTCAGTAACCAGACACTGAACTATGATATTACCAATATCGACGTGGCAGCACAGGGCGTTTATGTAGTGATCCTGTCGGGAGAAAAAGAAAATTATATCAATGCTTACGATAAAGACAGCAAGAGTATATATGAGATGAAGACATCGATCGAGAACAGTGGATATCCGCTGGATATTGCAATATCAGATGACGGAGCCAAGTTATTTACCAGTTATGTGAAGGTAGACGGGACTTCTGTGCCGGATTATCTTGCAGCCTATAATTTCGGATCTGTGGGACAGAATGAGAATGCGGATCGTCTGATGGGTGGCTTTACCTTTGATGACACCATATTTCCATACATAGATTTTGTAGACAATGACACAGTTGTCTGTTTTGGTGATAATAAGATCGTTGTATACGCCATGTCTGAAAAACCAAGTGAAAAAGCGGAGATCGATCTGGAGAACCGTGAGATGCTTGGTGTATTTGCAAATACAAAATATCTGGGTTATATCACGGCAGATAACGAAGATAGTGACAGCAGATACCATATCTATATCTATGATATGAGTGGTAAGCTGACAGCAGAAACGGATTATAACAATTCATTTTCCAATATATATGCAACAGATGATGAACTTATCATTTCGGGGGAATTCGACTGCAGTATTTATTATCTGAATGGAGCAAGAAAGTTTACAACGACCTTTAATAAGAATCTGATCAACATTGTACCATCCAAAAATAAGCTGGAGTATATTGCGATATTTGAAAATGAAACCCAGGTGATCAAATTAAAGTTAAAGAACGAAAAGGAGAAAAAATGAATCTGTTAGTTCTCGGAATTCTGGCATTTATTTTGCTACTGGTATTTCGTGGATATAGAAAAGGCTTTTTTAAAAGTGCTGCCAGCGCGATAGGAATTGTGCTGGCAGTTCTTCTTACTGCTATATTATATCCTGGCGTGAATAAACTGTTGTGTCAGTATACCGTTCTGGATGATGTCATAGAACAGAAAATTATAGAAAAATTTGAACTGCCGGAAGAAACAAAGACGGCAACAAGAAATGAAGAGATTGATACGATAGAAAATCTGGACCTTCCGGATAATGTGAAAGGCTGGCTGATTGCAAACTGCAACGGAGAAACGTTCTTGGAGAGTGGGGTGGATAATGTATGCAGTTATATTGCAAAGTCTTTAACAGCGATGGTAATGCGGGGAATTTCCTATGTGCTTACACTCCTGGTGCTGTTGCTTCTTCTTCATATATTGATTATGGTGCTTGATGTTGCAAACTATATACCAATCGTAAAAAGCATTAACAAAGCCGGAGGTGCAATATTTGGTGCCGGACAGGGAATCTTAATTGTCTGGATCTTTATGGGGATTGTGACGCTGTTGTCAACATTTAGCTGGGCATATCAGGTCATGCAGATGATCGATGAAAGTCCGCTTTTGGCATGGCTTTACAAAAAAGACATTTTTTTGAAAATAATAGTTGACATCTTGGAAAAGATTTAGTATAGTATCACTTGCTGGTCGCGAGAACAGCTTGAGCAACAAAAAAGATTGAAAATAATCGAAAAAGTTGTTGACAAACATTAACGATATGTGTTAATATATCAGAGTTGCTGTTCGAAACAGTAACAAACAACGACAAATGATTTCATGATGATTCTCATCTGGAAAGCATGCAGAACATCAAAAAAGAAATTAAA
>OLQD01000190.1_pt1 | contig 59493 bp, 53 predicted proteins | sample 1672841 | NCBI WGS metagenome assembly OLQD01 (sample SAMEA3136729, study PRJEB25190) | human gut metagenome | biome: human gut; feature: human-associated habitat; material: faeces | place: Austria | collected 2013 | reverse complement strand
TATTTTCCATTCACCAGGAATGGCAATATTGATTTGAACATTGTTCGTTCTAGGTCTAGAAATGATATCAACTCCGAACTATTTCTACATATATTCAAATGATACTATTTGTTAATTTCACATAATTCAATCTGATTTCACAATATTTACCAAAGTTATACTAAATTTATGACAACATGGAATGGTATTCTATAAGTGCCTTAAAGATAAGGCAATGAATATAGAAAATAAACCAATATTCATATCTCTCTCCTAAAAATAATAAACAAAAAAAGAAGCCATTCTAGACGCCAACACTAGAATGGTTTTCTTTCGTTTCGTATGGTAAAATAGCCAAGAAAGAAGTGAATCTATGAACAAAGCATTATCTCATTTACATACAATCAACAGGCATAAAATAAAAGTGACATACCTATGTTTTCGGTGTCATTTATATAAACAAGGAATTCTTCATGATTTAAGCAAGTATTCCTATGTTGAATTAAAAACAGGTTTTCATTATTATCAAGGATTCCGTTCTCCAATTGATGCTGAAAAAGAAGAAAAAGGCTATTCTCTAGGATGGTTGCACCACAAAGGTAGAAATAAACATCATTGGGAATACTGGCTTGATTTTGGAAAAGATGGTATATATGCATGTAAAATGCCTATAAATTACGTCATTGAAATGTTTTGTGATAGAGTCGCGGCCAGTATGATTTACCAAAAAGACAAATACACGGATTCAAGCGCACTTGAATATTATGAAAATGGACGAGGTAAAATTCTGATTCATCCTGAAACAGACGCCCTCATCCATCATTTATTAAAGTATTTATCTGAAAATGGTCTTGATCAGACCATTCATTATATTGTCACTGAGATTAAAGAATAATTATTCTACAGTTACACTTTTTGCAAGGTTACGAGGTTTATCTACATCGCAGCCTTTTTCTTTTGCGACATAATAAGCAAATTCCTGTAACAATACAGTTGCTGGAATACAACTTAGCATTGGATCCACATCAGGAATACGAATTACATATTCAAATCCTTCCACGTTTTGGTTTTGTGAAGCAATTAATATTACCTTAGCTCCACGAGCTACTGTCTCTAAAATATTCGAAATTGTTTTTTGTGCAACACTAGGCTGTGTGGCAAGCGCAATCACAACTGTATCTTTTTCAATCAATGCGATTGGGCCATGTTTTAATTCTCCAGCCATATAAGCATCCGCATGTACATAAGACACTTCCTTTAGCTTTAACGCACCTTCAAGAACACTTAAATAATCCAATTGTCTGCCGATAAAATAAGCATCCTTTTGATTCGTTAATAATTTCGCAAATTTTGCCATCTGATCTTCTTGTTGAAGCATTTCTTCTACCACTTTTGGCATTTCCTTCAACTGAGTAATCATATATTTCTTATTCTCTACATTACCATTAAATAATGAAGTTAATTTCAAACATAAACACATCAATAATACAAGCTGTGTTGTATAAGCTTTTGTACTTGCAACCGCAATTTCTGGACCTGCACAAGTATACAACACAAAATCAGATAAACGAGCTAAACTAGAACCTAACACATTCGTAATTGATAATGTTTGTGCACCTTCTTCCTTGGATAATTTTAAAGCCGCAAGTGTGTCTGCTGTTTCACCAGACTGAGAAACAAAAATACATAATGTTTTTTCATTTATGCGATAATTTCCATATCTGAATTCACTCGCACTTATGCAGTGAATTGGAAGATCAACCCAAGTACGAAGTATATATTGTGCATATAAACTAGCGTGATATGCGGTTCCACAAGCCACAAAATAAATTTGATTGACATTTGAAACGTTTAAACCATCTAATTCTGGCATTGCCAAGTTATTTTCAATATGAGCACGCAATGTTTCTTTTATTACATACGGCTGTTCATGCATTTCCTTCTGCATAAAAGTATCATATCCACCTTTTTGAGCTGCACATGCATCATATGAAATGTGTATCCATTGCATATGTACTGGATCTCCAAAAAAATCATAAACCTCAATGTTTCCAGGTGTCAAAACCGCCATCTGCCCATCTTCTAAAGCACAAATATCTTTTGTATAATCCAAAACAGCTGGAATATCACTGGCACAAAATGCAGCTGTAGCTGTCTTTCCAACAATCATTGGACTTTCTTTTTTAGCTACAAAAACACAATCTGGATAGTCTGTACAAACTACGCATAACGCAAAACTTCCTTGAAGATATTGTACACATTTTTTTAATGCGTACATAATATCCCCTTGATAATAGTAATCTAGCATATGAACAATAACTTCACTATCTGTCTGTGATTGAAATGAGTATCCTTGCTCTAATAAGCATTCTTTTATAGATGCATAGTTTTCAATAATTCCATTATGCACAATTGAAATCGTATTACTCTCATTTGTATGTGGATGTGAATTCATATTGCTTGGGACGCCATGAGTAGCCCAACGAGTATGACCGATTCCTGTATGTTCAGAATGCTCTTTTTCAGTCAACAATTCTTTTAAATTCGTTAGACGTCCTTTTGCCTTATACGTTTCTAAATGATGTCTTGAAACTAAAGTAACTCCTGCAGAGTCATATCCTCTATACTCGAGTTTTTCCAACCCCTGCAATAAAAATGGTAAAGCACTCTCTTTACCTGCGTACGCTGTGATTCCACACATTATAAAAATCCTCCTATTTATTATTATCATGGAGGATACCAAATGGCTTTGTTCAACATTCACACATTGTTTTTGTCCATCGTTAAAGGTTGTATCAACCTCCAGACTACCCGCCGAATTTTTCGATAAGTCTGGTCCTCGTCAACTAATCACTAGTCCTGGCGCTATTTTTTTACTACAACTCCATGAATAATGAATATTATACAAAAAATGATACATTTGTCAAAAAAAGAAGACTTACTCTTCTTCGACTAGATTCAATAATTCTAATACCCGATTTAAGTCTTCTTTGTTTTCATAATGAATGGAAATGGAATTTTTACTGATAGATACCGATGTTTGAAAATATTCCTGCAACTTTTCTTTTGCGGCTTTTACATAAATATCTTCTTTTGGTTTTTCAACCGTTTTCTTGTTGTTGATATCCTTAACAATCTGTTCAACTTTACGTACAGATAACCCTTGGTCTATAGCCTGCTTTGCGACTTTACGCATACCTGCTTCAGTTTTTAATCCTAATAAGGCACGGACATGCCCCATACTCAATTGCTTATTTACAACATATTCTTGAACATCTTCTGGAAGTTTTAATAAACGCAGTAAATTCGTAATATGTTCACGTGATTTTCCTACACGATGAGCCAATTGCTCTTGTGTATAGTTTAATCTCTGAATCAATTTTTCATAGGCCTTTGCCTCTTCGATTACATTTAAATCTTCACGTTGAATATTTTCTAGCAACGCAATTTCCATCATTTCCTGATCATCGAAATCAACAATGATGGCTGGGATATCCTTTAATCCAGCTAATTTTGAAGCTCGAAGTCTTCTTTCACCGGCAATCAAATCATATCCTTGAATGCTCTTTTTAACTAGAATTGGCGTAAATACTCCATGCTGCTTGATCGATGAACTTAATTCTTTTAGAGCATCCTCATCAAACACTTTACGTGGCTGATATGGATTGGGACGGATTTCATCGACAGGAATCTTTGATTGTTCCTGGCTCTCGACTTCCATATCTCCATTCTGAATATCATCTAATACTTTAGAAACATCCTGTCCAAAAATGCTAGATAAGCCCTTTCCTAATCGAGCATTGTTTTTGTTTTCCATAACTACGCCTCCTTTGAGTTGCGCTTCAATACTTCTTCCGTTAAACCAGCATATGCCTTAGCTCCTGTACTTTTAGGATCATACTCAAAAATAGACAAGCCACGGCTAGGTGCTTCCGACAATTTTACATTTCTTGGAATAGAATTCTGATAAACAAGCTTTCCAAAAGTCTGGCGAACATCTTGGGACACTTCAACACTCAATCTTGTACGAATATCAAACATAGTCAAAAGGATGCCCTCAATTTTAAGATTACGGTTACTTGTTCTTTGTACTAAACGAATTGTAATCAATAACTGAGTTACTCCTTCCAATGCATAATATTCACATTGTACAGGAATTAGAATACTATCTGCTGCTGTTAGTGCATTCGTATTTAATAATCCAAGTGATGGCGGACAATCAATAATAATATAATCGTATTGATCACGAATTGGCGCAATTGCCTTTTTTAACAATTCTTCTTTTCCCGCTTCCATTTTATCCATATCCAAATCGGCACCTGCCAAATTGATATTTGCAGGAACAATATCGATTCTTGGATTCATTTTAGGAACGATTGCTTGCTGAATCGGAACACCTTCCATTAAAACAGAATGAATTGTTGCTTGAGAATTATTCTGATTCGCATTTAAACCCTGTGAAGCATTTCCCTGTGAATCAAAATCAATCAATAATACTTTTTTACCTACATGTGCAAGTCCACTTGCTAAATTTATAGATGTAGTCGTTTTACCGACACCACCTTTTTGATTCGAAATTGCTATTACTTTTCCCATATTCAACCCTCCAAAGGCTTTTTCTTGATTTGACCATACGCTCTTGGATATTTATTAGGCGTATGTTTTACTTTTTTAAAATATAAATTAATGCGTGTTGCATCTTCCTCAATCATGAATTTTTCTTCATCTATTAATTCAACACCCAATATATCAATGGCTTTTTGCGCGTTTAAAAGCTCCTCATGCCCATTTTTTCCTTTTAGTGCTACCATAGTATGATTCATTTTCACAAGTGGCACGCAAAGTTCTAATAAAATCGATAATTTTGCAACGGCACGCGCACTCACAACTTCAAAGCATTCACGCTTTTCTTTTGCCAAATCCTCTGCTCGCACATTCAAAATATCTAAATTGCTTAAATTCAATTGAGTTTTCACTTCATTTAGAAAACGACAGCGCTTTTGTAAAGGCTCCACCAAAGTCATATGAACATGTGGAAACGCAATCTTTACAGGAATTCCCGGAAAACCGGCACCTGATCCAATATCGCACATTGTTTCAAAATCAATATTTGAAAAAGGCATGATAGAATCATAAAAATGTTTCTCCCACACTTCTTCTTCCTGCGTAATTGCAGTTAAATTCATCTTCTCATTCCATTCAACAAGAAGTTGCATATATTTTACAAATTGATTCATTTGTTCTTCATTTAATTGGATACCAGCTTCTAAACAAGCCTTTTGAAATTCTATTTTAGTCATGAAAACCCTCCACGATATCCATTATATCATATATTCGATCCACTCGTATTTTTACTATACGCAATAATTCGACATTATACATGTCAGTTTATCTATTTTATTCATTTATGATACAATTTTAACAAGGAGGTAACTTATGAAAAATTTAAAGAAAGTTTTATTTATTGTTGTCTTTATCTTAATTGCCTTTGTAGGCGGTATGTTCTTTGCAAATAAACAAACAGAACCAGAAATCACATCGACATTAATTCAGAATAGAATCGAACAAGCGAGTGATTTAGTAACCACAAAATATCATTATGCAAAAGTAGGAAAATTCGAAAATTCACTTTCATTAAATGGATGGTCGATTCCTTTAACAAATAAAAATTTCATTTTAACATTTGAAGGAGAAATTCAACTTGGTACAGATTTGTCAAAGGCAAAAGTAGATATTAAAGATTCTACAATCTACGTCACAGTAGACAAACCTACCGTTATTTCTAATTCAATTGATGAATCAAGTATTGAAGTCTATGATGAAACAAAAAACATATTTAATCCAATTAGTGTCAATGATTATAAAAAATTCGCGGTAGAGCAAAAAGAAACAGCTTTATCTGAAGCCAAGAAAAAAGGATTAATGAAAACAGCTCAAGAAAATACTAAGAAAAGTGTTAAGGAAATTATTTCCATTATTCCAGATACAGACGAGTATACTATTGAAGTATCCTTTAAGGAGTAGTTATGGCAAATTTAAAATTAGTTGATGCTTTTACAGATTTTGTAGAAGAAAGCACATTACCCTATCGTCAAATGATGACATATTATAATTGTGCTCTTATGGAAGTAGAAACAAAATTTAAAGTTCTTAATGAACAATTTTCCTTATTCTATGACCGTAATCCCATTGAGTCGATTCATACACGAATTAAATCACAATCGAGTATCTTAAAGAAGCTTCAAAAAAAGAATCTTCCACTTACAATTCCTAATATCGAAAACAATCTATTCGATATTGCTGGTGTTCGTATAGTATGTTCTTTTACTGAAGATATCTATTCTTTAGCCAATTCCTTTCTCAACCAAGATGATGTTCGTTTGATAGAAAAAAAGGATTATATTAAGAATCCAAAAGAAAATGGATATCGTAGTCTTCATCTTATTATTGAAATACCAATCTTTTTATCAGATGAAAAAAAATGGGTCAAAGTAGAGGTGCAATTTAGAACCATTGCGATGGATTTTTGGGCGAGTCTAGAGCATAAAATTCGCTACAAGAAAAATCTATCTAAGGATAGATTAGATGAAATTGATAAAGAATTATTAGAATGTGCAAAGATATGTAAAGTATTAGATGACAAAATGGAAGAAATAAAGACGGGAAATTAATTTTCCCGTCTTTATTTCTTCATATACTTCTTCAAAAGACACTTTTGCGTCTTGTGAGTTTTCTTTCATGAATTTACGATTCTTATAAAAACCAACTGTTAATAATGGTACGATGATAATTGCGATACCTAAATATCCACAATATCCATATCCATATTTAACTACATTTGTAAGTCCAACGAATGAGATTCCCATAGAAACCACCATGATAAAGGCAGAAACTAAAGCTCTACGAACTGGTACATTTTCTACTTTTTGAAGAAACTTCACATTTTCAAAGCGATTCACAAATCCAAAGATTACACAAACAGCACTTGAAATTAAGCATAAGAATAATACAAGTCCATAAAGTGCGACAAGCCAGTTAGCTCCAAAAGATTTTAATGTTGTTAATGTAGGAAGTGTTGTTCCATTTGGCTGTGTTAAATAATAGTGTTGCCAACAAAGTAACATTAATACAGCAAGGCCTAGTCCCAACATATTTAATGTAAATGTTAGTGCCATTGAACGATCGCAATCTTGTTTTGTTTTTAAAACACTTGTTCCACAAACTAAGATAGCTGGTACTGTAACCCATTGGAATGCTGAATATGTTACACCATTCCATACAGCTTTTGGAAGTTGATTCCACCCATTGTTTGAAAAATCAACATGCATAACATCTAATAAATTATGTCCATTCAATAAACCAACTGTATAAATAGAAACAGCTAGTACTAAGATTACTACGCCCATATATGTACTTGCTCTACGAATTAAGTCCACTCCAAAAATTGTTAGGAATAATACAACAAGTCCAATTACTAGTGTTCCAAGATAGTAGTTCAATCCAAAGTATTGTGTTAAGGCACTTGCAGCACCAGAAATACAAGATGCAACAACCATTAAAACCATGATATTAAAGAATAATTCAAACAATAATTCAACCTTATCAAATGGATGATATAAACATTCAAACAATTCCTTATATGTTTTTAACCCACGAGAGTTCATCATAATTTGTCCTTCACGAATTGTCATCGCAAGAAGTAACATTGCAACAGCAACACCAACAATAGCTGGCCACCCTAAACTAACAAACCATGTATTTTCCTGATTTCCTGTCGCAAAGCCTCCGCCTGCGTGTGCTGCAAATGCAGTTATCGCAACGGAAAATGCAGCCATCCATGATCGATTCATGTTTTTTACTTGATTCTTCTTCATTTTCAAATTCTCCTTCTCTTGCAACAAAAAACCTTCCGCCTCTTGTTGCCTATAATCAACATAAGAGACGAAAGGTTATAATCTTCTTCCGCGGTACCACTCTTTTTCATTCTATTGAATGCCCTCATCGATGCTATCACATCTAGTCTTTATATCGTAAGACTCACGTCTATAACTACATTATCGCTATAGCCACTCCATGGTGATTTTCATTCTCTAGCTTCCGATATTTTACACCAACCAATATCTCTCTAGGCCAAAGCTTTAGTGAATTACTCTTCCATATCAATGTGTTGGTTGTATAATACATCATTTTTCATTGTTTTACAAGCATAAATGTAAATATTTTACATTTATTTACATTTTTATGTAAACAAAAAGAGGCCTAAGCCTCTTTCATAATCTGGTCGATCGTATTTACGACGCGACTTGTGTTTTTTCCATCTGTAAATACCATATATTTCATTTGGAAATAAGATAATTTATCATAGTCATAATTTTCTAATTTTAAAGCTTCTACTAATTGATTTTCATCTGTACATATTGGACCAGGAAAATCGTCAAAATTAATATTCAATCCTATGCTTTGTTTATATTCCTGAATATCTGGAATGTAACTAATCATTGGTTTATTTAATAAAGAATAATCAAAGATAACACTTGAGTAATCTGAAATCAAACAATCACTTACCTGCATCAGCGTATATAAATCTTCTTTATTCATATTCATACCACCTTCACATTGAATATTTCCAAGTAAAGGATGAAATTTATAAAGAATGACATAATCCTTGATTTTTGTAAAATCAAAAGACTGGATTTTAAATCCATCGATAATGTTTCCTCTAAAAGTAGGTGCATATAAGCATAATTTTTTGCCTTTTAACTGTGGATACTTCAAAAAGAATTCATCTGTTCGATCTACATTTAATAATGTATCTAAACGCGGCATTCCTGTCACTAATACTTGATCTTTATCTACTCCAAAAGCCTTAGAATATGGTTCTTTCCAATATTCTGCATTACATAAGACATAATCATAATTACGTACGGGATATTGTCTTTTGATTTGGTTTCCAAATTTTTTTACAGCTCCACACGCATGCCATACTTGGAGTACCTTTACATTCTTAGGTTTCATATGACTGATCACATAATTATTGTCATTTAAAATCACAAGACTTGATTTTTTGATTTCTACAAGCTGTTTTAAACAATTCAAAAAATATTTAAAGTCTCCCCATAAATTTTTTTCAAACATCAATAAAATATAATGAATATCATACTTGTTCTCATGACGCAATTGTTTATCAATAAGTTTAAAATCACCAGATAATTCACTTTGTGTCAAACTAATAAAAGTAATTCGATTGTCTTTAGGATGAACAAAAAAAGTCAAAACATCTACAATCCATAAGGCAATATTTAAGATTATTTTACTTAACCCCATTTTATTGCACCGCCTTACATAAAATATCAACTACTCTTTTTGATGCATTTCCATCCTCATGATTATTGAAATATGCATTAAATTCTTTTAATTTTGAATAATCATATACTTCATTTTTGATATCCTTCAACATACTTTCTTCATCCATATAGATTTGTCCTGGAATATCCTTATGAATATCTAAATAGAACCCTCTTAAATCTGTCGCATACTCTTTTAAGTCATACATATAGAAATAGATAGGTCGTTTTAAAATGGCATAATCAAAGAATACACTTGAATAGTCCGTAATCAAAACATCACTAATCACATATAGCTCATTGATTTCTGCCTGTGCAGGTATAGAATATAGGAATCCGTCTAATTCTGGATCATCCTTAAAAGTATTGATAATCAAATAATGTGGTTTAAATACGACAATCGTATCTTTTCCTAAAATCTCTTTCCACTTCCTAAAGTTTGCCTTCAATTCAAACGTATATCCAGCAGATACATAGGAATTATCTCTCCAAGTTGGAGCATACAACACGATTTTTTTATCCATAGGCAAATGATACTTATCTTTAATTTGATTACATTCTTCTTTTGTCGCATTTGAAATAAAATCATTTCTAGGATATCCTGTTTCAATCAATCTTTCCCTATTAATTTGAAAAGAGGTTTGAAAAACCTTCGTACAGAAAGCATTTGGACTAATCATATAGTTGTATCTTTCAACATCTACATCATAGGAATGGCACATCTGCTCATAGCTGACGCCTGAACGATAAAAAGTTGTATCCTCACTCACATCAATATCGTGAGCTAGACGTTTTAATGGTGTTCCATGCCATGTCTGTAAATAGACTTGATTTTCTTTTTTAAAGATATAAGTTGGCAACTTACAATTTACAACCCATAATTTTGCCTTTGATAAGTAATAAAAATAAGGAATGCTGAAATATTCTTTTATTTCAGCTCCCTCAATCTTAATATTTTTTTCTTTATGGTTCTTTATAAACCAAATAAAGCGATATCCATCAAATCGTGGATCTTGTCTCATTTGTTCATAAATAGCCTTTGGATTGTCTGAATAGCCACGGCCGTGAAAAGATATAAAGATAACGAGTTTGTCATCTACTTTAAATAGACGATAGGTTAACTTATATGCTAGGCGTATGCATTTTCCGGCAAACTTTTTAATGGGTCTCAAAAGTTTTATCAACATGACTACCCCTCCTCTTTTTATTTAAATACTTCCTCTACAATATGCTTTGACGCATTTCCATCATCGTAACAACAGAAACGTTTGTAGAACTCCTCATAACGTTCTTTATATTTTTCATTGATTTGATCAATATTTAGAATTGCATTCACAACTTCTTCACTCGTATATAGTAATGGTCCTGGAACTTCTGTATTCATATCAATATAGAATCCGCGCAATTGGTTTTTATACTTCTCAATATCATAGGTATAGAATAATACTGGTCTTTTTAAGTTCGCAAAATCAAAGAATACACTTGAATAATCGGTAATACAAATATCACTAATTAAATAGATTTCACTAATATCATCATATTTACTTAAATTATACACGAATCCTTCAAGACCTGTTGTGTCAATATTGTCTGCAATATAATGGTGTGTTCTTAATAAAACAACATATTCATCGGATAATTTTTCCATCATAAGCTTCAAATCCAAAGCTAAAGTAAATTTATATTCACCTTTTCCATAATGTTCATCATCACGCCATGTTGGTGCATATAGAATTGTCTTTTTGTCTTCTGGAATACCTAATTTTTCTCTTAGGTCCTTGGCAATTTGATCTTTATTTGGCCAATATAAAATATCATTTCTAGGATATCCATATTCCAGCATTTTTCCTTCATACATAAAACAGCTTCTGAATGTTTTTGTACTAAATGGATTGGCGCTTACTAAATAATCCCATTCTTGTCTTTGACGATAGAATTGCTGTTTGTATTTTGGTGAAGCAGAAGTAACCTCTTCTTGATCGAAGACCAGACGTTTTAATGGTGTTCCATGCCAAGTTTCAACAAACACCTGTCCTTCACGTTTTCGATACCATAATGGTTGTCGAACATTAAACACAAAATATTTACTAACAGCCAAGTAATATGCATATTTAAAAGAAAAACGTTTTACAACTTCAGCCCCATAAGGAACTTCATGTCCATCATTCAAAGCCCATACACATTTATATTTACCTGGATAATTCTTGGCAATATATTCATATATATATTTAGGGCTATCTGAATAATTTTTAGCCATAAATGTTTCAAATAAAATCACATTATCTTGAATTGGTTTTTTAGAATAAATATGATAATAAGCTAATTTAAATAATACATTCTTATTTTTAAAGATTCTAAAGAATTTCTTAATTCCTAATTTTCTTCTTACACAGCTTTGTACACCTTTTAAGTCTCGATTCTTTAAATAGGAAACCATTTTCTTAGAATTACGCTTATAACGGTTCATAACTTCTGGACGAATACCATCGATTGTTTGGGCAATTCGTTCAAAATAAACTGTACGCCATAATTCATCTTGGCTACGACGAATTTTTTTAGACATACGAGCCACAAAATAAGATACAATTTTACGATCTAAACAGAAACGAACAACACCCTCTTCTTTTACAAGCGTACGTGTATATTCGACAGCTTCACATCGTTCATTGAATCGATTATCATTTTCTTCCTGGCTTAAAGCAGGTTCATTGATTGGATCATTATGCTTACGTTTTACATAAATTGCATCTTCTACACGTAGTGCAGTATTCAACTTATCTAGTAATGGACACATAAATGTCATATCACTATAATATCTAAAGTTTTCATTAAATCTTAAATGATTACGAACCACAAAGTCACGATTATATAAATTTCCCAATACAGTAAATGTTCGAATTCCTTTACGATTATCCATTGTATAGAAAATCGCCTGTGCTTGCTGCTCATCTTTTTCATAGGATGCAAAAGTTACAAAGTTAGAAAGCTTATTTAATCGACGTTGTTCCCTTTCTTCTAAGTCTTCTTCATCAACTTCTTTATTTTCAACTTTGTGAAGATAATTCGCTTTGTTGTTCCAAGTATGATTCAACATACCATAAACCATATCTACATCATGATCCATGGCTTTAATCATATTTTGTAATGTATCTTCTAAAATATAATCGTCACTATCTAAAAAATAAAGGTAAGCCCCTTTAGCTTCTTGGATACCTACATTTCGACATGCGGCAGATCCTGATGCCCCTTCAGGTAATTCATATACTCGTATATCAAAAATCGCATTATATTTTTCTAATAAGTCATCTATATTTTCGATTGGATGGTCTAGTACAATGATTAACTCAAAATCTTTAAATGTGCTTTGTTCTAAATTTTCTAAACACTCCTTCAAGTAATGTTTGTACTTAAAAAAAGGAAGGATAATACTAATTGTATGCATATTAACCCTTCAATTCCTCTTTTAATTGAGTTGTACTAATACCTTCTGTTCTTGGCAAATATACAACTTCACAATAATCTTTTAAGAAATCAAATTTTCCCTTCCAATCATCACCCATGACAAATACATCTACATTATATTTCTTTACATCTTCAATTTTTTGTTCCCAGCTTGTTTCTGGAATTACTTTATCTACGTATTTAATTGCTTCAACAATTTTCATACGATCTGTATCTTTAATTTTACATACTTTATTTTTTCCCAAATTAAACTCATCACTGCTTACCGCAACAATTAAATAGTCGCCTAATTCTTTTGCACGACGTAATAAATTTAAATGACCTACATGAAATAAATCAAAAGTCCCATATGTTATTACTGTTTTCATCAGTCAACAACCTCCCTATATATAAACACTGTAATTGTAAACTATTTTTGATAAATTGAAAAGGAGTCGTGAAACTCCTTTATTAACCAAATAACTTTGCGATTCCCTTTTTTTCTTTTTTTGGCAATAAGCGCTTTTCGAACTTCTCATCTAGGAATTTTTTCTTTTCCTTTTTACTCATTGCTTCCAACTTATCTACATAGGCAGAATAATCATCACATACTTTATCAATGTCGCCCATTTCAACTAGTTGTCCGCCTTCGATCCACATTCCTGTCTTACAGAATTCCCGAACCTGACTTAATGAATGCGATATAAAGAAAATCGTTTTTCCTTCTTCATCTCTAAGTTTCATCATACGCTTCATGCATTTCTTCGCAAAACCTTTGTCTCCAACACTTAACGCTTCATCGACAATAAAGATATCCGGATTTAATGCAAGCGAGATAGAAAAACCTAAACGAGATTTCATACCCGATGAATATTTTTTTACTGGTTGATACAAGAAATCACCTAATTCTGCAAAATCAATTACATCATTTGTAATTTCTTGAATACGCTTTTTTCTCAAACCCATTAAAGCACCTTTTACATTAATATTTTCAAGCCCAGTCAACTGTTGATTCAAACCCGTGTTGATTGCGATCAAAGCTTGTTCTCCATTAATTTTCATGGTACCACTATTAATTTCAGAAATACCTGACAATAATAAAGATAATGTAGACTTTCCAGATCCATTTGTACCTAAAATACCTACTACATCTCCTTTTTTTATTTTAAAAGATACGTCTTTTAATGCGTAAAATTCTTTCTTATCTGTTTTATACTGATTGTTTTTATTTCTTAAAGTATAGATTTTAGAAATATTTTCAACCTCAACTGCATATTCTTCTTTAGACATAAAAACCCCCTAAATCATATCAATGAATTTCTTTTTGAAGGTATACATCAAAAAGCATCCTAACGCAAAAATCACAAATACTAAACACCAGAAATACAGTGTAATAGCTGGGTGATCAAAAGGATTTCTTCCGTAGAATACCGCATCTCGATATCCTTGGATAATATAATAGATTGGATTTACCTTAACAAGCTTATTTAAGATGCTTGCGAATGGAACATCCACTTTAAAATGACAATCCCATAAAATAGGAGAGAAGTACATCAACATTCGCATGATAGAAGAAATAAATTTCTTTACATCTCGCCATAACATTGTAAGTACAGATAAAACAAGAGAAATGGCTTCTCCTAGCATAAAGGCACAAATCATATAATAAATAATCCATAACCAATTGAAGTTAGGATACCATCCACTTAAGATTAGAGTCACAAATGTAATTATCAACATCACAAAGTGATTAAACAATTCTTTTAAACAGACTGTTGCAGGTAAAACCGAAACTGGAAATTTCATTCTTGTGATAACGTTTGTCTTTGAAAATACAGCCGAACATCCATCAACAATACATGGACGAATATACCACCACACACTAAATGCCACAACAAGCCAAGGTAAATACTCAACAGTAATCCCTCTGTATGTTTGTGCTTTTCTTCCCCAGGCAATACCAAATACAAGCCAATAAGTAAACACTTGAATCGCAGGAGATGCAAAATTCCAAAAAATACCAAATTTAGAATCACGCATATCGGATAATAATTCATATTTTGCGATGCAGAAAATACGATAAAAATTTGAACAGTTTTCTTTTATAACGTATGAAATGCTTTTAAACATAATAAAATTTCTCCTTAACAACTTCTAGTTTATCAAATTTTTACTAGAAAAAAAATCTGCATGAAGCAGATTTTCTTGCATTCCTTCTCCTTTCCACTTATATTCTACCAATTCAATGTGAATTTATTGTGAAAAGGGGGCATTTTATTCATTTTCTTCTTCGACTTCTTTTTCTACTTCGTCTAATTCATCTTCAATCAATTCTGATTCTTCTTCATCTTCATCATCTTCATCGATCGCAATAGAATCTGTATCCATAACACTTTCTGAATACGTGTGACGTGAACGCAAATCCCAAGTATTTTGTGACATGTTCAAGAAACGGCCATCTAAAGATAAATCTGTATAAAACTGTGCGATATTATCTTCAAACTGTGTTTGAGTGAATCCCATTTCCTGACTTACATCTTTCCAAAGATCAACAAATGGCATAGCTCCATTATTATTTGTTAATACTTGATATGCAACTTCAATCATAGACTTTTTCATAATTCAATAAAACTCCTCTTAATACTTACATTGACTCAACTGCTTCAACACCAATACAATCTAATGCATTTGCCAAAACAATTTGTGTCGCCTTAACTAAGGCAAGACGTTGTGAACTCAACTCTAAATTTTCACGATCTACAACTTTACATACGTTATAGAAGCTGTGGAATTTACTAGCTAAATTTTGAATATAATGACACATCTTATGTACTTGACGAGATTGAGCTGTATCGATGATTACTTTATTAAATTCTTGTAATGATTTCATCAACTCAATTTCTTTTTCATTTGTCAAATCATCAAATGATGTAGCTAACTCAATATCTTGTGCTTGTTTTTCAATCGAACACATACGAGCATGTGCATATTGTGCATAATATACTGGATTTTCATTTGATTTCTTAGTTGCTAATTCAATATCAAAATCTAAATGCGAATCCAATGCTCTTTGTACAAAGAAATAACGTGCTGCATCGACTCCAACCTTATCACATAACTCATTAATTGTAGTCGCATTACCTAAACGCTTTGACATCTTCATTTCTTCACCATTTGATACTAAACGAACCATTTGAATAATATCGACATGTAATTTGTCTGCATCATTTCCCAATGCTGTCATACTCGCCTTTAAACGAGGAATATATCCGTGGTGATCTGCTCCAAAGAAGTCAACTAAAACATCAAATCCACGTTGGCATTTATCATTGTGATATGCAATATCTGGAACTAAATATGTTAATGAACCATCTTGTTTTCTTAAAACACGATCTTTATCATCACCAAATTTTGTCGTTTCAAACCATAAAGCTCCATCTTTTTCGTATACATATCCTTTTTCATCTAATTTCTTTACAGCCGCATCTACTTTTCCAGCATCACGGATACTTTGTTCACTTGACCAAACATCAAAATGTACACGATAGCGATCTAAATCTTTTCTGATTTTATCTAATTCAAATTTAATTCCTTCTTTTTTGAAGAATTTTAAATTTTCTTCTGTTGGTTCTAAATAAGTTTCAGGATATTCCTTCGCTAATTCATATCCTTTCTCTTCTACATCTTTACCCATGTAGCCATCTTGACCAATTTCAGTAGGAATTCCTTGTGCTTGACGATAACGAGCATTTAAAGATAATGCTAAGTTTGTAATCTGGTTACCAGCATCATTCACATAATATTCACGCGTTACATCGTATCCTGCTTTTTTCATGATACGAGCACAGCTATCTCCCCAGGCAGCTCCACGAGCATGTCCTAAGTGTAATGATCCAGTTGGATTTGCACTAACGTATTCTAAATCCACTTTGATTCCATTAGCTGGTTGTTGTCCATAATTCTCTTTTTGCGCTAGTACATCAGAAATAACCTTAGAAAAACGATCTTTTGACAAAGTAAAATTTAAGAAACCTGGTCCGGCAATTTCAATATTAGAAACCATTTCCAATGAAAATGCATCTAATAAATTTTGTGCAATCATTCTTGGATTCTGGTGTAACTGACGTGTTAACTGCATCGCAACATTACTAGAGAAATCCCCATGATCTTTATTTTTTGGTGTTTCAACTACAATGTTTTGTACATCTAAATCTAGATCAAAAGCTTTTTTTACAGCATTTTGAATAGCTTGCTTTAATTCAACTTCAATTGACTGCATATGTTTCCTCCTTATTTATATATAGTACAAAATGAAATTTTTGTTCTTCATTCCCTTGAATAAGACTGTATTTAACTTCTACACAATTTTCATTCACATCATAATGACTTGTATGACAATCCAATTCTATTTCTCCAAACTCAGTTTCAATATGTCCTTTAGTACGACTATTTAAACGAAGTGTTAAATTGACAGTGATTTCTGATTCACTTCGAATAATGAGTCCATTTTTCCATATTTTCCATTCAAATTGACTTGTTTCATTATTAAAAGAAACAAGTAGCCCGTCGTTAGCACAAAAATCAATCGAAGCGGCTCCCTTATATAATGTTTGGTTGGAAATTTTATCAAATAAATGTACCTGATTTGTCATAGCTAGTGCATAATATCACACTCTGATTTTTTTGCAAGAAAATTTATTAAAAAACATAACAATTTAAGTAAAAACTAACAAGTTTACTAAAATAATTATTATTTTTAAACAATTATATTATATTTTCACAAGTGAAAACGGTAACATGCACCATGTTACCGCCTCTTTTAAATAATTTCTTTCGGGAAATAAATACATTTATTTGTTTGATTTTTCATCTTCAACAATGCCTTAACAATCTGTGAACTACTTGATAATGATATCAATTCATTTTTTGAATTTAACATCCATATAATTTGATTTTCATCATTTTCTGTATATGGCAAATACGCTTTGGAATGTGAAACCACCTCATAATAGTAATAATCTAAATTAAAGTCTTGTTGCTCTAATTTCTTTTTGATTTCCATTATCTGCTGCTTTGTTGGATCTTCGATCCACTCAAATAAATGACGATTTAAAATACGATTCGCAAAATCTTTTAAAATCACATCTTCACTATTTAAGGCTTCTTGAAAACCATAAAACATACGATGCTCGTCCATTAGATAGAATTCTTTATTGGATAAACTACCATTCATCAAAGGTTCAAAGACATCTATATTCCGAATTTTTGAATATCGCTTAAAGAACTGTTGAATCATAATTTCATATGATTTGGCATCTGGATGCAAGTAAACCTGCCAATACATATGATATCTAGCCATGATATAGTCTTCTACACTATGCATTCCACTTAATTTCACACATAATGAATCATTTTTAACTCGTAGCGTTCGTAAAATTCTTTCTAGATCAAAATTACCATAGCTCGTACCCGTTTCATAGGCATCTCTTAAAAGATAATCCATTCGATCTGCATCTAATTGCGAGCTAATCATTTGATACATTAATGGCTTTGAGTGTTTATGTGTTAATATCAACACAATATTTTGTGGGAGTGATTCATCCTCTTTAATTAAAGCTTGATGAATTTCTGTTTCTGGATCCAAAATTAGATCACAAGTCATTTGTTCATGATGCTTCTTATGCAATGTTTCAAAAAAGTGAGAGAAAGGACCATGTCCTAAATCATGTAAAAGGGCTGCACATAAAACCTGAATCTTTTCATATTCACTCAAAGTAGCTGAAATTGCATCCACCTCTTCGCACATTCGTCTTGTGATTTCATATACACCTAAGCTATGTGAAAAGCGAGAATGCTCTGCGGTATGATAAATTTGAAAATCTCCGCCTAACTGGTGGATACGGTGCAATCGTTGAAACTCTTTAGCATTAATGCAGTCCCAAATCACTTGATATTTCACATGAATGTACCCATGAACAGGATCTCTTAAAACTTTTGTTTCATTTGTTTTATTAAACATGGCCACGCCTCCTTTAATGCTTCTACAAGCATTTTATCAGATTTAAAGAAATTGTAGTCATATATATGATTGGGTGTTGTCCAAATATACTCAGAGTGTGCATTTAATACCACTGGCTTTTTACTGGCTGTACACGTGAAACAAGTCAAATGAATTTCATATCCATCTTGATAATCAATACTTGAAGCTAGATATTGAACATTGTGAATATCAATATCACATTCTTCTTTCCATTCTCGAATCAATGCTTTTTCCTTAGTTTCATTTTTTTCTACTTTTCCGCCAGGAAATTCATAGAAACCTTTACTAGATCCATAACTTCTTTGAGCAATCATCACTTTTTCATCTATGACAAGAGCACCACATACAACATTAAGCTTGTTCATCTTCAATTCTTTCTTCGTGAATAATCTCAAATAATAATTGTGCATTTTGTTTTGAAACTTGTTTTTGAATATCTAATACACGAATTTCTAGTAATCTTGCACCAAAACGAATACGAATCGTATCTCCTATTTTCAACTCTGTACTTGGTTTTGCGACTCTGTCATTGACCCAGATACGTCCTTGTAATGCCAATTCTTTTGCGGCTTCTCTTCTTTTTAAAATTCTTGCTGTTTTTAAATATTTATCTAATCGCATTCAAAATCTCCCTCTATTTTTTCAATGACCTGCATCATCAATTCTATATGTTTCTTCAATCGTTTAGAAATCATGATTTTAATTTTACCATTCTCTAATTTCAAATTGATTTTTCGACTAATATCATTAATAGCTCCAAATAACTTAACTCCATCACAATTTTTAGACCATTGAGCACTCATTGTGATTGTTACTACATCTTCCGTTTCTTTTAAAGACTCAACACCCTCATGATTCACAAAGAAATCTAATTTTTTCTGTTCGAATAATTGTTTTACTTCATTAGGAATATGTCCAAATAAATCCTCAACACGCTTTTCATACTCAATAAGCTCGGCAAGATTCTCTGTTTTTTTAATATGCTGATAAATTTCTAATTTATCTCCATCATTATCCGTAAATTGTTTAGGAATATAGCCTGATAATTGTACTTGAGCCACTTTAGCATTCTTATTTTCTTCCATAGGTTTTCCTTGCTTTTCTTTAATAGCACTTGCCAACATTTCAAGATATAAATCCAATCCCACATCATCAATAAAGCCAGCCTGTTGATGCCCGAACATATCGCCTGCACCACGTATTGTTAAATCTCGCATAGCTACTTTATATCCACTGCCGAGTGAAGTAAATTCTTTGATAGCTTTTAATCGCTTATGAGCTTGTTCCGTTAATTCCTTTTGAGGCTGCACCAATAAATAACAATATGCGATTTTTTCTCGACGCCCAACTCGTCCTCGAATCTGATATAACTGAGATAAACCAAAATGATCCGCATCATCGATAATCATTGTATTCGCATTCGCAATATCAAGTCCTGTTTCAATAATAGTTGTACATACTAAAATTTGATATTTTTCCTGTTCAAAATCAATCATTGTCTGCTCTATATCATTTTTATCCATGCGCCCATGTGCTACAGCCACCTTAACATCTGGGAACATATTCTGAATATTTTTTGCGACAGAATAAATATTCGATACATGATTATATAAATAGAAGACCTGCCCACCACGTGATAATTCTCTTTGTATAATTTCCTTGACTACGTTTTTATGATTTTCCATAACATACGTCTGTATTGGATGGCGATGCAACGGTGGTGTATTTAATTGCGAAATCGTACGAACGCCTATTAAAGACATCTGTAAAGTTCTAGGAATTGGCGTTGCACTTAATGAAAGAACATCAATTGCGTTTTTCATTTCTTTGATTTTCTCTTTGTGTTCTACACCAAATCGTTGTTCCTCATCAATAATCAATAACCCTAAATTCTTATATTTAAAAGATTTATTTAATAATTTATGTGTACCAATTATGATATCAACTTGTCCTTCTTCTAATTCTTTTTTTATCTGACTAATTTCTTTTGTCGGTACAAAACGATTTACCACTCGAATATTCGCACCCACATTTTCAAATCGCTTCATAAATGTTTGATAGTGCTGCATCGATAAAATCGTCGTTGGACATAACAATGCTACTTGTTTGTTATTAGAAATCGCTTTGAAAGCAGCTCGCATAGCTACTTCTGTTTTTCCAAAACCAACATCTCCGCAAAGTAAATGATCCATGGGTTTCGGCTTTTCCATTTCACGCTTAATTTCTTCTGTAGCTTTTATTTGATCTGGAGTTGGCTCATATTCAAATGCATCTTCAAATTCTCTTTGCAGTTCATCATCCTTACTAAACGCAAAACCAATATCTTCATTTCGCTTCGCATATAACTCAACAAGACGAGCTGCAATTTCTTCAACTTTCTTTGATACCTTTTCCTTTGTTTTCTTCCATTTATTTGAACCTAACTGTGATAGCTTGATCCCTACACCCTCTTTTGATACATATTTTCTTACGAGTTGAAATTGTGATAGAGGAACAAATAGTTCGTCTCCTCCATTATATAAAACATGTAGATAGTCTAATGTTTTCCCTTTGACCTTTCGTGTTGTAATTCCAACATATTGACCAATCCCATATTGTTCATGCACAACATAATCATTTGGCTCTAATTCAAGTATATTTTGTATAATTTGACCTTGTTTAAAGGTTTTCTGATAACGTTTGATTTGACTAGGACGATGAAATAATTCCTGTTGTGTATATACAGAAATATCCTCATATGTAAATCCTTCATAAAAATCATTTTCAATAAATGTGATATTCCTATGAATTGAATAAGCTTTTAAGGCTTCCTGCACTTTTTTCGTATGTTCCTCATCCAAAGAAATATATATTTTTTCCCCTTCAAGATTCTCTAAAATTTGAATCAATGGTTGATCTGATTTTTCTAATATCTCTATTTTCAAGAAAATTGGATTTTTAAAATCTAGAAAATCATGGAACATTTGAATTTTGTAATCTTCTTCAAATTTGAATATATCATGAAACATATTATACTTTGGCAAATACTGATGAGATTGCACCATTTCCTGTATAAATGTAATTGTTCCTTCATTTAGTTTTTTATATCCATTTTCAACTTCTTCCTGACTTGAAAAAATAATATTTCCATTCACATAATCTGTTAATTTATTAGCTTTCAAATAGCTATAATAAATATATAAATGTGGGTCAATATCATAATTTTCTAAAGAGATCTTATCTTTTTCTATATAATCCAATAAGAACTCATAATCATCTGGAATCAGTTTTGTCTGTTGTTTTTCTAATTCTTTATCAATTTCTTTTTGTAGATAATTAATTTGTTCATCCGTAAATAATAAATCTGTTGCTGGATTAATAAATACAGAGTCAATCGTTTTTATCGTACGTTGTGTTTCTTCATGAAACAATCGAATTGATTCAATAACTGTATCAAAAAATTCAATACGAATTGGATGTTCATATTCTAAACAATAAACATCCACAATACCTCCACGACTTGCATATGTACATGGACGATCAACGTAGTTTACTTTTGTGTAACCTGCGCGATTTAATATTCGCTTCAATTCTGACATAGAAATTTCTTGATCCACCTCAAATTGAAAGCATAGACTTTTAAATAATTCTCTGTCTGGTAAGTAACGAAAAAAGGCCGCCGTATTGCATACAATAATACGTGGCTTATCTTCCTTAACAAGCTGTGTTAATACATAAATTTGTTCCTGTTTATCCTCAGGACTGGATGCGATGGCCTGAACACGTAAAGATTCTTCCATCACAAAAAGTAATGAATCATCTACTAAGGGCTGTAGTCTTTGGTAAAGCTGCTGCGCTTCATAGCGATTCTTTTTAACTACAATTCTTGTCTTTTTATCCATCTGAAATGCACTCGCTAAGCACAATGCTTCTTCATTCGGAAATAAATTACCAATGTTATTTCCAAAATGAATCATTTGTTGCGTTACAGGATTCGTTTGTAGTTCTTTTAATATTGTATCTTTCAAAAATACCACCTTCTACTTTTTATTATACCTATTCATTGTGTCACTAAAAGAGTGTTTAATTGAAAACTTAGCTGCTTTTGCGGCCTTTTCTAATGCTTTATTTAATTCTTCTTGTTGTTCCTGCGGAAATTTTCCTAATACCCAATCTACAACTGGAATCATTTTATCTTTTCCGATGCCTATGCGGATACGATCAAAATCTTGTGTACCAATATGCGAAATGATACTTTTTATACCATTATGCCCTCCAGCACTTCCTTTTTGGCGTAAGCGAAGCTTTCCAACTGGCATATCCATATCATCGTACAACACAAGGATATCTTCACAAGACACTTTAAAAAAATCCATACACTGTCTTAATGCGATACCACTGTTATTCATATAAGTGGTTGGTTTTAATAAAATAACATCTTCTCCATCAATTTTCTTTTTTGAAAAATAAGCAGAGAATTTTTCCTGATTAAAATCCATTTCTAGCATTTTAGCCAATTTATCAATTGCCATAAATCCAGCATTATGACGTGTATTTTCGTATTCTCTACCGATATTCCCTAATCCGATAATAATTTTCATAAAAAACCTCCCTTTTTTACAAAAAATAACGGGATAATCCCGTTATTCTTCATCTTTTCCTGGTGTATATAAAATATGTAAACGACGTCCTTCGCCTTCGCCTTCACTCTTAGTAGAAATATCATTCATTCCTGCTAAAGCATTATGAATTGCCTTTCTTTCATCAGCTGGCATTGGATCTAGTACAGCGTCTACTTTTGTACGACGTACATCTTTAGCTACGCGTACTGCCATTTTACAAATTTTTTCGTATCTTTCTTCCTTATAACCATTTACATCGATCAATAAGCCGATACGTTTTTTGAATGCAGCGCTAACAGCAGCCTTAACTAAACGATTGAATGCTTGCAAAGACTTACCTGCTTTACCGATCATAATCGCATTGTTTTTTGTATTTACAGTAATGCGATAGAATCCATGATCATTTTCAATTTCAACAGTTCCATCTAATTCTGCATTATCAAAATATGTTTGAATATATGACTTAATAAAATCTTCAATATCTTTTTGGCAATAAGCTTCAATCTCAATTGTTTTACCAATTCCTAAAAAACCACTTTTTTCTTCTGTGATTTCATAATGAAGTTCTTCTTTAGTACAACCCTTCGCATTGCATGCGGCTGCTAAAGCTTCATCTAATGTTTTTCCAGTATATTTATCGAATTCCATATGAGCTACCTACTTTTTGTTCATGATTTGGTGTAGGATTAAAGATTGAGCTACACGGATTACACTAGATACTAACCAATAGAATGACATTGCCATTGGCCATGAAATATACATAATACAAATCATACCAGTCATGAAATACATATACATATTCATACTGTTAGCCATAGGATTTCCATCGTTTTGTGCATATTTTTTAACTTTAACGTTATCTTTCTTATCTTGCCATTTCTTTAACCATTGAGGTAATTTCATTGAGACAATATAGAAAATAACCATTAATACATAAATAATAATACAAGGAATATTTAATGCTTTAATTCCTTCAATTGGAGTTCCAAACAATGAAATACCAATAAAGCTACCTCTAACAACACTTACAGCACGCATTGTAGCATAATACATACCCATCATAATTGGTAACTGAATAAATGTTACTAACATTGATCCAAATGGATGAATATCATATTTTTGATAAATATTTTGCATTTCCTGAGCCATCTGCATTTTAGAACGCTCATCTGTTTTGTCTTTATATTTATCTTGGATTCTTTGAATTTCAGGTTGAATTTCCTGCATTCTTTGTGTAGACATTTGTGATTTACGTGTAAATACAAATACAAGCATCTGAATCAATAAAGTTGTTACAATAATACCAACTCCGGCATCAGTTTTTGCGGAAACTAAGTTGATGATTTGGGCAATTGGCCAAACAATCAATCCATCAAACCAACCGTGTGACATAGAACTTTTAAAAGTTGTCGCAGGAATTGTGATTTTACCATCTTTGACTTGCTTTTTAAGTTCTTTCTTTTCAGCTTTATCTGTAATATCGCTGATATTGATTTGATTTACATCAATTGTTGTTTCTTCACTTGCAATAATTTGGTCTGCTCTTGTTTTTCCATCTTTACCTCTTGGATTTGCACAAGCCGTACATGTTAATAATACCAACATACATAAAAAGACCAATTTCGCTTTTTTTTGCAAAAATTGTTTCATTTTTTATTCCTCTACTTTTTCAAAAATCTTTTATTTATCCGATTTTGATTTTCTTTCATTTCTTTTTTATTCTCTTCAAACGATTTATTAGTGAATGCAAGTCGAACTATGATAATAAGATCATAACCCTCTTCAAAAGTAAAAATTTCATCCACCATACTACGAAGTTGTCTTTTTACTTTATTACGACAAACGGCATTTCCTAATTTTTTCCCCACACTGATTCCTACTCTAGCATGGTCTAGTTTTCGTTTTTGAAAATAACAAACAAATGATGACGACTTAACAAATTGTCGATTCTGGATGATGGAAGAAAACTCATAGTTTTTTAACACACGAAATTCTTTTTTCATGTTAATTCCCTATCCAGACAAAAAAATCACCTAGCAGGTGATTTCTATGCGGATAAAACCTTTCTGCCTTTCGCTCTTCTTCTAGAAAGAACGCTACGTCCACCAACAGTTGCCATACGAGCACGGAAGCCATGAACTTTTTGGTGTTTTCTCTTACTTGGCTGATATGTTCTTTTCATCTTGATTACACCCCTCAGTCTTTTTCTTCTTCTAAATTTTCAAATAAGATTGCTCAAACATTATAAACACAAATCAAAATGATTGTCAATAAAATAATTATTACATATGCTTACTTTTCAATATTTCATATGCTTTTTGTGTTAAACGATACATAATCGGATGAACTGGAATATCAAATTCTCCAATCATCTCATTTATAGTTGGGTTGAAATTATCTTTAAATTTTGTCAATCCATCATCTAAAGTCCCTTCTACACCGCCCATATTACTCCATAAGCATCCACGTTCAAACGCCCATTTAAAGTTTTCAACATATTCCTTATACTGAGGCATAAACTTCTTGAATCGTTCATCCATACCTGCATATAACATTTCACAGGTATTTCCAAACTGAATACTTAATATACCAGCAATCGCAATATCTCTGTCTTCTTGACCAAATTCATCAAAAATTTCTTTATATTCATTTATATCCTTATTTACACTTCTCAATTGGTCTTCTAATCGATGTAATTTCTTTTTAGCATTTTCTGGTGTTGCTGCCATATCCTTTTCCAGCTGTACTTTCTTTTCCTTTGCTTCTTTATCTAATTGATACACATTACAAGTTGCTAAAAAGATGACTCCACCATCCGGATAATTATCCAATAATGTTTTAAAATAACTTTTATCTCTAAGGGCAACTCCTTTTCTTGATTCTGTTAATTCTACAAGACGACTAAATTCATCTAATAATTCTGTCTGTCCATGAATTATTTGAACATTTCTACGATTTGCATCCTTAATTAAACGCTTTGTGTGTTTTGGCAATGCATCTTCTACATTTTCACAAGCATATACATTAGATTGAAAACGAGGCTGAACTGTATCGGCAATGCTCATTGTATATCCATGGTGTTTAGCTTTACAACTTTTGAATATATCTAAATAAGTATTTGTATCTTCATATCTATCTGTATTATATGATTTTGAATCATAGTCATTCACATGAATAGCAGGGTCAAATTTGATAAAGATGCAATGATCCTTTTTTGCGACTTTCTTTAGCTGTTCAAAATAATATTGAACTAGTTCTTTATCTTTATAATCCATAATAGGACCTCTAGGTAAATAGTACATGCAAAATGTTAATGGCAATCTTTTAATAAGAACTAGTCCTACTGCCACTAATGTTCCATCCTTATATACTCCTGTATAAAGGTGGTCCCAGTTACTCTTTACTTTAGCCCAATTATAGCTTTGTAGTAAGTTACAATATTCATGATTTTTTACAAATCCATCAAATTCATCTTGTTTTAAATCTGTTTTAAATTCATACTGCATATCCTATCCTCCACAATATTTTCAAATACATCCTTATATATAATATCAAAATTTTAATTTATTTTGCATTTGAGGTTTTACACACATCATGCGTTCTACATTATAGCATTTTCTTTAATTTTCCACATAACAATTGTATACATACATTTGTTAATATGCATTATACCAACTCTATTTAATAAAATTGTATATAAATACATAAGTTATACAGTGGATAAAAGTAAAGTAAATTTATCCTATGTATAACTATGGAAAAGTGATTTATAGCCTTTATTTATCCATTCTTTTATATATGTATAATATGAATATAAACCAAGTTATCCCAATATTTTTTATTTTTTTTACACATTTGTCCACATTAGGAAAATTTATATCCCCAAAGAATAAATGGGGATAAGTGTAAAAATCGTGTATAATAATACTATTGCAAGGAGGTTTTACTATGTCAACCATGTCTTATGCATCGATATGGAATGAAACTTTACAAAAAATTCAAGAATCCAACTACTTTGATAGTCATACATTTAATTCCTGGATTTCTAAAACAACACTATTTAAAATAGAAGATAATATAGCTTATGTAGCTTACCGTTCTACAATTACTTTTAGTATTTTAAAGAAACAAAAGGAAAAAGAGCTATTTGAATCCACACTTAGTAAAGTATGGGGAGATACATTAACCATTCAGTATATTCATCAAAAAGAAATGGAAAAGATGATGCCTGAAGAGGTTGTAAAACAAAGAACGAATGTCTTATTAGAAAATAAATTTAATCCTTCTTACACATTTGAAAATTTTGTCGAAGGAAGCTCAAATGCAGAAGCCTATGCAGCCTGCTTAGCCTGTTGCACACAAACGACTTCTCATCTATTTAATCCACTTATGTTATATGGTAATTCTGGCTTAGGTAAAACCCATTTACTACATGCGATGGGAAATTACCTAGCTAAAGAACATCCAGAATGTAAAGTCATTTATATGTATAGTGGAGATTTAGTTTCTTTATTAATAGAGGCTATGAAGACGAAAAATGTTCATGGAAATACAGTAGAAAGAGTGAAAGAACAGCTTTTGGATTGCGATTATTTCTTAATTGATGATATTCAGAATTTACAGCAGCATTCAAGCAGTCAAGAAATCTTTTTTACAGTATATAATCAATTGATTCAAAAGAACACACAGATTATCATCACAAGTGATATGCATCCTAGTGAGATTAGTGGATTACAGTCTCGCTTAATTTCTCGCTTTGTTTCTGGACTTACAATCAGTATTTCTAAGCCTGAATTTGAAACAAGTAAAGCTATTTTGAAGAAAAAAATTGAGGGCCGTGAAGAAAGTGTAAATATGAGTGAAGAAGTTATTGATTATCTAGCGGGTAAATATTCAAATGACGTTAGAAATCTAGAGGGAACATTAAATCGCTTAATTTTTAATGCAACATTATTTAATCCCGATGTAATTGATATGGATTTTGCACGAAAAGTACTTATTAAAGAGCCTATTGTATCGCAGTCAGATGAATTAACAATCAAAAAAATCAAAAAAGCTGTAACACGCTTTTATGGCCTATCTTATAAGGATTTAGAGGGTAAATGCCGTCAAAAATTCATTGCGAATGCTAGACATATCTGTGTATATTTATCAAGAGATCTTCTTCACAAATCTTATGTATCCATTGGTCAGGAACTTGGTGGAAGAGATCATACTACTATTTCTAGTTCTTATGAGCGTGCAAAAAAATTAATTCAAAAAGATGAAGCTTTTAAGACAGCTGTAGAAAAAATACGTAGTACATTGGATTCTTAATTTATACACTGTATTCCTCATGGAATCCACATATAAAAAATAAGCTATAAACACGTATTTATGGGAGTCTAAGCAATTTTTGCACACTTATACACTCCCTTATATTATAATTAATATATAAATATATTAATAAAAGGAGGATTTTATGCATTTTTCAATTGATCGAAAATATTTTTATGACAAACTATCTATAGTTTCTAGAGCTATTAGTGTTTTTTCTCCATTACCTGCATTATCAGGAATTTGTATTGATTTAAAAGATGAATCTATGATTTTAACAGGTAGTGATTCTAATATATCCATTCGTACTGTTATTGTTCCTGGTGAATTGAATAATTTAGATATTGAAGAAGAAGGATCTATCATTATTGATTCTAAATATCTTCTAGAGATTGTGCGTAAATTAGATTGTAAAAATATCGAAATTGAAGTTATTGATTATTCTTTAGTTCGTATATCTAGTGATAATGGTCAATTTAATTTAAATGGTATTCGTTCTAATGAATATCCAGATATTGATTTTACTCAACCTAATCATCATTTTGTATTAAAGGCAACTGATTTAAAATCCATTGTTTCGCAAACTGCATTCGCATGTAGTGATAAAGATCAGCGTCCAGTGTTAACGGGTGTAAACTTCAATTCTCAAGGAAATATGTTGTATTGTTCAGGAACGGATTCTTACCGTTTAGCTAGAAAAACAATTGAGTTAGATTCAAGTCAGGATTTCAATATTACAATTCCTAGTAAATCTTTGACAGAAGTTGTTCGTTCTGTTTCAGATGATGATGTAATCGATATTTATGCAGATTCTAAAAAGGCACAGTTTGTATTTGATAAAACTATTATTCAGACTCGTTTGATTGATGGAACTTTCCCAGATGTACAAAGAATTATTCCAACTAGCAGTGTTGCGAAAATGTTAGTTGATTCATATGAGATTGCGGGTACGATTGATCGTACAAACTTTATTCGTAATGACAAAGTACATTTAATTAAGTTGGAATGCTCTACTGCTGAAACACATGTTAAAACTTATTCAAGTGAAATTGGTAACTCGGATGAAGTATTGACAAAATGTGAATATGAAGGAGAAGAGATTTCATTAACATGTAATGGTACTTATATGTTAGATGCAATTAAGGCTTTGGGATGTGAAAAAGTATTGATTGAATTCTCAGGATTTATGAAGCCAATCAAAGTATCAAATCCGGAAGATGCATCGGTTTTAATGATTTTAGTTCCTATTCGTAGTTATGATTAAGAAAAATGCCGTTTAAATTCATTTTAAACGGTTTCTTTTTATATCGGTATCTCTGTACGCATAGATATTTATGACGTTTTATGATATAATTATAGTGCGGAAAGAGGTATTTTCATGGAATTTGAACTAAAAGATGAGTATATTACATTAGCCCAATTGCTAAAAGCTTGCGATGTTGTCTATAGTGGTGGACAGGCAAAAGAATATTTAGCAAACATGGAAGTATTAGTAAACGGCGAATCTGAAAATCGTCGTGGAAAAAAGATCTACCATGGTGATGTTGTAGAAACTAATGGAATAAGGATTGAAGTGAAATGAATGTTGAAAGATTGACATGTTTTCATTTCCGTAATTATGAAACCATGTCTTTTTCTTTTTCACCAAAATGCATTCATTTTTTATATGGAAAAAATGCACAGGGAAAGACAAATTTAATTGAAGCTATTTATTTCTTAAGTCATTTACGTTCTTTTCGAACGAATCAGTTAGATAGTATGATCATGCATGGCTGCAATGAATTTTGTGTTCAGGCTACGGTGGAATCGAATCATCGAAAAGAAGAACTAAAGGTGATTGTGGATCATCAAAAAAAACATTTATTTCGTTTCCAAAATCCAGTAAAAAAGTATTCAGATTTTATTGGTATTGAAAATGCTATCTTGTTTTGTCCGGATGATTTATCTTTGTTTACTTCTTCTCCTAAAAACAGAAGAAGGTTTATTGATATAGAATTAATAAAGTTGTCTAAAACATATACGGCTACATTATCTTCTTATCAAAAAATGCTAAAGCAGCGAAACCAGGCTTTAAAGCAAGGCAAGGTAGATGATTGTTTAGTTCAAATTTATTTGGAGCAAATGATAGATGTTCAAAGCATTATTATGAAGCAAAGAAATGAGTTTATAAATTCTTTGATGATAAAAGCACGGGAATTATATCCTTTTTTTTCAAATAAAAAAGAGAATATTGAGGCAAAATATATGACTTTTATCGATTTGGATGGTGATATGAAAAGTCATATGAAAGAAGCTTATGATAAGGTATTTGATAAAGAAAAAAAATATCATCAAACTTTAATTGGAATTCATAGAGATGACATATTGTTTGAATTAAATGGAAAGCCTGTATGTGAAGTGGCTAGTCAGGGGCAGAAAAGAAGTTTTGTGTTAGCTCTTAAATTGGGATTGGCTCAAATCATTTATGAAAAGAGCGGACAATATCCAATCTTATTATTGGATGATGTATTTAGTGAATTAGATGATTTTAGAAAGCAACAATTAATTGAGAAGCTTCCTAAAGATATGCAGATTTTTATCACAACAACCGAAAAATTAAATATGCAATGGAATCGCGAGGTGCGATTTTATGATATAGAACAAGGGAGAATTAAGGAGGTCTACAAATGAGTCAGGATGAATTAAATAGAGAGATTCTTGAATTTGAAGAATTGGAAACACAAGCGACACAGGTAGATCATTCGTATACTGCGGATGATATTCAGGTGTTAGAAGGGTTAGAAGCGGTTCGTTTGAGACCAGGTATGTATATTGGTTCGACTTCGGTACGTGGTCTTCACCATTTAGTATGGGAAATTGTAGATAATGGTATAGATGAGGCTTTGGCTGGATTTGCAAATCGAATCGATGTAACGATTGAGCCTAACAATATTATTGCGGTACGTGATAATGGTCGTGGTATGCCAGTTGGAATTCATGAAAAGACAGGGATTAGTGCTGTTGAAACAATTATGACTGTTTTGCATGCTGGAGGTAAATTTGGTGGTGGAGCTTATAAAGTTTCTGGTGGTTTACATGGTGTTGGTGCCAGTGTTGTAAATGCATTAAGCGAATGGTTAGAGGTAACTGTTTATCAGGATGGTAAGATCTATTTTATTCGTTTTGAAAATGGTGGACATGCAGTGGAACCTTTAAAGGTTATAGGAACTACAGAAGAAACAGGTACTTTAGTTCGTTTTAAAGCAGATCCTACAATTTTCAAAGACACAACTGTATATGATTATGAAACTCTAAATTCTCGTTTACGTCAGTTGGCGTTTTTAAATAAAGACATTCGTTTAACTTTAACTGATAAGCGAACAGAAGATGGTCAAAGCGACGACTATAAATATGAGGGTGGAATTATTGAATATGTACAATTTTTGAATAAAAATAAAAGTACAATCAGTGATAAAGTCATTTATGTAGAAGGGTTACAGGATGGAATTCTTGCTGAAGTAGCTTTACAGTATAATGATGGATATCAATCTAGTATTTATTCTTTCTGTAATAATATTCATACACATGAAGGTGGATACCACGAGGATGGTTTTAGAATGGCTTTAACTCGTTGTATTAATGCTTATGCGAAAAATAATAATATGATCAAAAAAGATGAGTCTTTATCTCAAGATGATGTTAAAGAAGGATTGGTTGCGATTATTTCTGTTAAGCACCCGGATCCTCAGTATGAAGGACAGACAAAGACTAAATTAGGAAATAGTGAAGTTCGTAAAATTGTTTCTAATATTGCAGGTGAACAAATTAATCGTTTCTTCTTAGAAAATCCAGATGTAGCTAAGGCTATTGTGGAAAAAGCAGAAATCGCCAGCAAGGCTAGAATTGCGGCAAAAAAAGCTCGTGAATTAACTCGTCGTAAATCGGCATTGGATGGAATTAGCTCATTGCCAGGTAAATTAACAGATTGTTCAAGTAAAGACGCAAGTGAATGTGAAATCTATATCGTCGAGGGTGATTCTGCCGGTGGCAGCGCGAAACAAGGTCGTGACGCGAAAACTCAAGCAATTTTACCTTTGCGTGGTAAGATTTTAAATGTTGAAAAAGCTAGAACACATCGAATCTTTGAAAATCAGGAAATTCGTAGTATGATTACGGCTTTTGGATGTGGAATTCAGGAAGATGTAGATGTATCTAAATTACGTTATCACAAAATTGTAATTATGACCGATGCCGATGTTGATGGTAGTCATATTTGTACGTTGATGTTGACATTCTTGTATCGTTTTATGAAGCCTGTTATTGAAGGTGGATATGTTTATATTGCGCAACCACCTTTATATAAAGTTCAAAAAGGTAAGAAAATTGCTTATGCATATAAAGAACAGGAAATGGATCAATTGCGTGAGGAATTTAAAGAAGGCTATAAAGTTCAGCGTTATAAAGGTTTAGGTGAAATGGATGCAGAACAGTTGTGGGAAACAACTATGGATCCTCATCATAGAGTATTAAAGCGTGTCACAATTGATGATGCGATGGAAGCGGACAGTGTTTTTGATATGTTAATGGGAGAGGATGTAGAGCCTCGTCGTGAATATATCCAGGAAAATGCGGTGTACGCTAATTTGGATTACTAATAGGAGGTCCTTATGGAAGAAGAAAATAAGCGATATGACTATGTAGAAGATGTTGAAATATCCAAAGAAATGCGTACAGCCTTTCTTGATTATTCAATGTCTGTTATTGTTTCACGTGCGTTACCAGATGTTCGTGATGGAATGAAGCCTGTTCATCGTCGTATTTTACATGCGATGAATCAATTAGGAATTACTTCGGGTGTTGCACATAAGAAGAGTGCTCGTATTGTTGGTGAAGTTATTGGTAAGTATCACCCTCATGGCGATACAGCTGTATATGATGCAATGGTACGTATGGCACAAGATTTCTCTTATCGTTATCCATTAGTGGATGGACATGGTAACTTTGGTTCTTTAGATGGAGATGGAGCTGCGGCAATGCGTTATACGGAAGCTCGTATGTCTAAAATATCTATGGAGATGATGCGAGATATTCAAAAGGATACGGTTGATTTTATTCCAAACTATGATGGTGAAGAAAATGAGCCGGTTGTGCTTCCTAGTCGTATTCCTAACTTATTAATCAATGGTGCTGTGGGTATTGCGGTTGGTATGGCAACAAATATTCCACCTCACAACTTATCAGAAACAATTCAAGCCATTTTTGCAGTAATGGATGATCCCGATATTACGGTTCCTCAATTGATGGAAGTCATCAAAGGACCAGACTTCCCTACTGGTGGTATTATTTTAGGTCGTAAGGGTATTCGTCAAGCCTTTGAAACAGGTCGAGGATCAATTATGATTCGTTCGAAGTATCGTGTTGAAGAATTATCGAACGGAAAGAAACAAATCATTTTCTATGAAATTCCTTATCAAGTAAATAAGGCAAACTTAATTACTAAGATGGCTTCTTTAATTCGTGATAAAGCCATTCAGGGTGTCACTTATTTGAATGACGAAAGTAACCGTGAAGGTATACGTATTGTAATGGAATTAAAGAAGGATGCACAGGAAGAAGTTATTTTAAATCAGTTATTTAGATTAACGCCTCTTCAAACTTCATTCGGTATTAATATGCTGGCATTGGAAAATGGTCGTCCTAAACAATTGCCATTAAAAGACATCATTCATGATTATATTGATCACCAGGTTGATGTAGTCGTAAGAAAAACAAAGTTTGAATTAAAGAAAGCACAGGATCGTGCACATATCTTAGAAGGTTTACGTATTGCGATGGATCATATTGATGAAGTTATTCATATGATTCGTAGTTCTAAAAAGGATGAAGCAGGCTTATCACAAGATTTATGTGATGCATTTGGATTGAGCATGATTCAGGCAAAAGCTATCTTAGCAATGCAGTTAAGAAGATTGTCTGGATTGGAAAGAGATAAGATTGAAAATGAATATCAGCAGTTATTATTAACGATTGAAGATTTGAAAGATATCTTAGCTAATCATGATCGTGTTCTTCAAATCATTCGAGATGATTTATCTGAAATTGATCAGAAATATGGAGATGAAAGAAGAACAGAAATCAGTGATGCTTCTGTTGATATGGAAGATGAAGATTTAATCCCAGTAGAAGATGTAATTATTACATTAACAGAGTCAGGATATATTAAGCGTCAGCTTGTAGATACATATCGTGCTCAGAATCGTGGTGGTCGTGGTATTAAATCATTGACGTTAAATGATGAGGATTCAATCGATACAATGATTTCTATGTCTACACATGACTTCTTGTTATTGTTTACAGATAAAGGTCGTGTATATCGATTAAAAGGATACAATGTTCCAAGTGGATCCAGAACATCTAAGGGTATTCCAATTGTTAATTTAATGACTTTGGAAAAAGGTGAAAAAGTAAATGTTCTTGTAGCAGTTCCTAAGGATGATGAGAGTGAAACATTATTGTTCGTCACAAAGAATGGTATTGTAAAACGTACATCTGTATCTGAATTTGAAAATATTAATCGTAATGGTAAGATTGCGATTAGTTTAAAACAAGATGATGAATTGCGATTTGTAAAATTGACTACAGGAAAAGATGAAGTTATTATTTCTGGATCTAATGGTAAAGCGGTACGTTTTAACGAAGATCAAGTTCGTATCATGGGACGTAGTGCAAGTGGTGTATTAGGATTCAATTGTGATGGCAGTGAAGTTGTAGGTGCTGCATTATCAAGTGAGGGAGATACTGTTCTAGTTGTTTCAGAAAATGGTTATGGTAAACGTAGTAAGTTCGAAGATTATCGTTTGACTTCTCGTGGTAAAAAAGGTGTTAGCACAATTAATATCACAGAAAAGACTGGTAAGCTAATGTGTATGCGTGCTGTTACAGGTAAAGAAGATGCGATGATTGTTGCGAGTGATGGAATCATGATCCGTGTAGCTTTAGAGAATGTAGGAATCTACGGAAGAAACACACAAGGTGTAAGATTGATTAACCTAAATGGCGATGCGAAAGTAACGCGTATGACACTAGTAGATCATGAAGAGCCTGAAGAAGAATCAGAAGAAAATACGGAAGAATAAAGTATATAAGGAGTGAAATTATGATTTTACTCCTTTTTCATATGATAAATCAGATAGAAATAACCCGAATACATTATATAAACGACACGTTGATTGCCAATTTGATAGAATGGATATAAATTATTATAGAAAGAAGTGATATATGTGAACGCAAAAGATATGGGAATGTTTATCTGTAAGTTAAGAAAAGAAAACAATATGACGCAAATGGAATTAGCTCAACAGCTACATGTCACAGATAAAGCTGTTAGCCGATGGGAACGTGGAATAGGATATCCAGACATTCAATTGTTACCTGCCCTATCTGAATCTTTGCATGTTTCTGTGGCTGAATTGATATCATGTAAAAAGAGTTTGAATTATTCGAATGAAGAAGTCACAAATATTATTCACAATTTAGATGTATACAAAATGGAAAGTTTTAGACAAGATAGAAAAGCAGATAAAATTTCCTTAGTATGCATGATCTTTGTTACGGCATGTGTTTATATTTCTGGTCATGGAAGCATTATAGGATCTTTATGTATTGGTGCTATTTTTGCAATGGCAGTAATTGGCTTATATTATTTGTATTATGATAATTCAACAAAACGAATTTATGCCTTCTTTTCTCTATTAGGGTTACTTTTGTTTATTCAGTTTTTAATATTCATGGGAATGGATTATAGATGGATTTCTTATATTTTAATGCTATATATAATTGTGATATTGAATATGATTTGTAGATAAGTTAAATCATATGACAAATCCGATATAATGAAGCTAATTACAAGAATAAGCAGTTGACTTTAGCTTTGTTTTAATGGTATAAATGTGTTGAACACGAAGATAAGGATGAGTAGGTTATTTCATATATTTATAGAGACAGTATGTTTGGTGAAAATACTGATATGAATAATTGAACAGCACCTTAGAGTGATCAAATGAAATTAAGTAGTTTGATCCGGTACATACCGTTATCATGTTAAGAGATCATATATGTATATATATGGTAAAAAGGGTGGCAACGCGAGACATCGTCCCTTTATGGGTGCGGGTGTCTCTTTTTTTATTGCAGAGGAGGATATCATGTTAGATATGAAATTTGTCCGTGAAAACCCGGACATTGTCAAAGAGAACATCAAGAAAAAGTTCCAAGACTACAAATTACCTTTAGTAAATGAAGTATTGATGGAGGATAAAGAACTTCGTCAAACACAGCAGCATGCAGATGATTTACGTGCTAATCGTAAAAAGATTTCTAAAGAAATCGGTAAGTTGATGGGTCAAGGTAAAAAAGAAGAAGCTGAAGAAATTAAACAACAAATGGCTGAGATTGCTCATGAGTTAGCAGCCTTGGAAGAAAAAGAAATTAAGTTAAGAGAGTCTGTAACTGAAAAAATGATGCAGATTCCAAATATTATTGATGATAGTGTTCCAATTGGAAAAGATGATAGTGAAAACGTTGAATTGGAAAAATTCGGTGAACCAGTTGTTCCTAATTTTGAAATTCCATATCACACTGAAATCATGGAACGTTTAAGTGGAATTGATTTAGATGCAGCACGTCGTGTAGCAGGTAATGGATTCTATTATTTAATGGGAGATATTGCTCGTTTACATTCAGCAATTTTAAACTATGCGCGTGATTTCATGATTGATAAAAAAGGATTCACTTATGTAATTCCACCATATATGATTCGTAGTTCAGTCGTTGATGGTGTAATGTCATTTGCTGAAATGGAAGGTATGATGTACAAAATTGAGGGTGAAGATTTGTATTTAATTGGTACAAGTGAACACTCTATGATTGGTAAATTCAAAGATACAATTCTTGAAGAAAAAGATTTACCTTACACATATACTTCATACTCACCTTGTTTCCGTAAAGAAAAAGGTGCTCATGGTATTGAAGAACGTGGAGTTTACCGTATTCACCAATTTGAAAAACAGGAAATGATTGTTGTTTGTAAACCAGAAGAAAGTATGGAATGGTTTAAAAAGCTATATATGAATACAGTAGAATTCTTCAGAACATTAGATATTCCAGTACGTACATTGGAATGCTGTTCAGGTGATTTGGCAGATTTAAAATGTAAATCAGTTGATGTTGAAGCATGGTCTCCACGTCAGAAAAAATATTTCGAAGTTGGAAGCTGTTCTAATTTAACAGATGCTCAGGCACGTCGTTTGAAGATTCGTGTTAAGGGAGAAAATGGCGAGAAGTATTATGCACACACATTGAACAATACTTGTGTTGCTCCACCAAGAATGTTGATTGCATTCTTAGAAAACAACTTACAGGCTGATGGATCAATCTTGATTCCAGAAGTATTACAACCTTACATGGGTGGAAAAAAGAAAATTGGTTAATATGAAAGGCTGTCATTGACAGCTTTTTTCTATTGCGTATTGAAATTGGATTTGGTATAATTACTGAGCTACTACAATGATGTCTTGTGAATCAGGTCAGGTCGGGAACGAAGCAGCCTTAAGCAAGCTCCATCATGTGTAGTAGTTTTTTTTTTATATTTTACTTAAATTCATGTATGATTAAATATATAGGAAGAGGATATGAATATGGATGATGTGAAATGGATGAGGGAAGCTATCAAGCAGGCAAAAAAAGCAGAAAGCTATGATGAAGTTCCTATAGGATGTGTTATTGTAAAGGATGATAAAATTATAGCTCGTGGATATAATAAGCGTGAGACATTGCAACAAAGTATTGCTCATGCAGAAATTATGGCTATACAAAAAGCATGTAAAAAACTGGGGACCTGGCGATTGGAAGATTGTAGTCTATATGTAACTCTAGAGCCTTGTCCTATGTGTGCAGGTGCAATCATACAGTCAAGAATCACAAGAGTTGTATATGGTGCTTCAGATCCTAAAGGTGGGTGCGTAGGAACTTGTACGAATTTATTTGATATATCTGAGTTCAATCATCATCCTATTTATACAAATGGTATTTTAGAATCTGAATGTTCAGATTTATTAAAACAATTCTTTAAAAAGAAGAGAGAGAAAAAAAAGCAGAAATCATCAATATGAATGGTTTCTGCTTTTCATATAGTATCAAATATCGTACATTAATTGGTATAAATTTATGATAAAATAAGATACAGAAGTGAATAAATATTTGTTCAAATATGAACATAGAAAGGAATAATAGTAATGGCATATCAAGCATTATATAGAAAATATAGACCAAGCAATTTCGATGAAGTGGTTGGTCAAACACATATAATCCAAACATTGAAAAATGCGATTGTTCAAAATCGTATTGCACATGCGTATTTATTTTGTGGACCTAGAGGAACTGGAAAAACTTCTATTGCAAAAATCTTTGCGAAGACTTTAAATTGTACGAATAACGAAGATGCTCCATGTGGCATTTGTGAGAATTGTAAGATGGCTGCAAATGGGAGTCACCCTGATATTATTGAAATAGATGCAGCTAGTAACAACGGAGTCGATGAAGTACGAAATCTGATTGATAAAGTGAAGTATGCACCTATGCAAGGTAAATACAAAATCTATATTATTGATGAGGTTCACATGATGACATCCGGAGCGTTTAATGCATTGTTAAAAACAATCGAAGAGCCACCTGCTCATGTAATTTTTATCTTTGCAACAACAGAACCCAATAAAGTATTACCTACAATCATTTCTCGTTGTCAAAGATTTGATTTCAACAAAGTTAGTATTCAAGACATCAAGCATAGACTTTCTATTGTTTGTAAGAATGAAGGTATCGATATTGCTGAAGATGGTTTAACACTTATTGCACAACTGGCAGATGGAGGAATGAGAGATGCATTATCTATATTGGATCAATGTGTTGCATATTGTTCTTCACATATTGATGTGAATGATATTCGTAAAATTTATGGAGTCGTCACATCTGAAGATATTGGAAAATTATTTTATGCGGTATATAAAAAAGATGTAGATACATTTGTAAACGCAATTCAGAAATTTTCTGATATGGGAATGGATATTAAGCGATTAACTGCTGATTTCATTCATATGCTTAAAGATAGTTTAATACTAGATTATTCAGAAAATTCAACATTAGTATCTGATATGAATAAAAATATGATTCAGAAATATTTTAAAACAGCACCTGTAAATTTCAGAATTAAGTGTATGGATGAATTGATGGATACCTACAATAAGTATACTTATGCATCGAATGCATTAGATTATCTAGAAGCGTCTTTATTAAAAATATCAAGTTATTCATATGAAACAAAAGGATATGATTTACAAATGGACAATGAACCTTCTCATGAAGATGTAGAAGATGAAGATTATGAAACATCATATGATGAGACTTCTGATAACTCAGATATTATTGAGAATAAGAACCATATAGTCGATAAAATAGAGGTTTCTGATAAATCTGAAATTTCTGATGTTTCACGTGAAACATTAAAACAGTCAGAAAACACAAATAATAAAATCATATTAAACGATGATTTTGTAGTACAGCTACTAGTTGGCGCTACAAAAATGGAAAGAAACATTGATACAAGTAAATTCAATAATTTAGGACAATTCATATCAAGTTTAGAATTTGGAAAATATGCAGCAACATTAAGAAATAGTACTATTATGGCTAGTGGATCAAATTATATTGTTGTTTGTGTTGCAAGTGAAATATTCGCAAAACAAATTAATGAGTTTGAATTAAAGTATGGATATGAAGACTTTATGGAAGTATTACTGGGTAAAGCTAAGAAAGTATTCGCATTAGATAAAGTACAACAAACAAGAGTGTTAGATAGCTTTAAAGAGAAAATGATTAGTGGTAATCTTCCAGAACCATGTCAGATACATTTAAGGAATAAACATACGGAAGATGAGAATCATATGAGTGTTGAAGATCATATGAAAAGTTTGTTTCCAGACATAGAAATAAAAGAAGATTAGAAGGTGAACTATGTATCCTAAAACTTTTGATGATTTAATATATGAATTTCAGAAATTACCAGGTGTAGGAGCAAAAACAGCAGAACGTTATGCTTTTACAGTACTTGGGTGGTCTGAAGAAGAGATATCTGAATTTTCAGATATTTTAAGAGTCTTAAAAAAGAATGTGAAGAAATGTACTCGATGCGGAAACTTAACAGAGGGTGAAATATGTGACTTCTGTAATGATTCAAGTAGAAATCAGAATATCATATGTGTGGTACAAAATCCAAAGGATATATCTACTATTGAGTCGATGCAGGAATATAATGGTGTGTACCATGTATTGGATGGATTAATTAATACACAGAAAGGAATTCTGCCAGATCAATTAAATATTATGTCTTTGGTAGACCGCATTAATAATGATACTGAAGAAGTGATATTAGCATTGGATCCAACAGTAGAAGGAGAAACAACATCACTTTATATATCTAAGTTGTTAGAAGGAAAGTGTAGAGTGACTCGCCTGGCACATGGTATACCTGTAGGAAGCCATTTGGACTATACAGACGCAATGACATTGTTAAAAGCATTTGAAGGGCGTAAAAGCTCTTAAATATGCTTAATCGTATGATATATTTATGACATATCATACGATTTTTTTATGTATATATGATTTAAATAGGTTAATTCATATAATGTTTTGCAAATCATATGAACACTGACAGTGAAAAGTATACAGGTAAAATTAATTATGTATAATTGTTGAGTTATAATATGAAAGGCGTATATAAATCAGATGAAGTGCATGGAGAAATAAAAATGTCTAAATACAAAATCACACTAATCATATGATTGAAATATGACAAATCCTATTCGATTTAATTAAAATTTAAATTCATGTGATTTTAATAAAGCTAGATATTTAAAATATGATTTCAAATATGATTTTAAAAACATGTGAATTTCAGTTCATATGAAGAAGAAAACAATGATTTTTAAATCATATGAACATAAATTTAGAATCTAAATATTCATATGAAAAGTGTAGCCTATAGGAAAATAAAATGCTTGTTCATGTGAAATAAATATGAACACGTACAATAACTATAAAAGGTGTATAAGTTCAAATAGGATGATTCACGTGAGAAGGGTATGAAAAAAGAAGTATTATGAGAATGTCAGATAAAATATATAGGAATTTCATATATTATTGTAGATTTATTTAAGAAACTATGATAGACTAATCGTGACTCGTTATAACATTATTATGAATTTCATAGGAAGGGGACGTAAATATGCCTGAAGAAGCTTCAGCAATTGATGTTTATTATGATATGGATATTGCTCAGATATGCCAGCATTTTAATAAATCCAGAAATACAGTGGATAAAGCAATCGCAAAACTTGTAAAAGACAACCCAGATAAAGATTGGAAATATAAAAATCCTGCAACTCGAAGAATAACAATTAAAGCTGAAGGGGTAGAAAGGCTATCTACTTATTTTAGAAAAGAAAAACATGAAGTTTCTACAGTAGAAATGGAATTAAGATTTGAAAATGAGAAATTAAAGGCTATTATAGAAGAAAAAGAGAAGGCGCAAGCACAGATCGAGCAATTATATCAAGAAAAATTAAAATTGGAAATTGAAAAAAGTAAACAAACATTTTTGATTGAAGCTCAATCAAAAGATGACAAAATATCTGAATTGGAATCTGAAAATCAGAAACTAAAAGAGATTGAAGAACGTTATAATAAGAATCAGGAAGAAATTGAAAATTATAAGAAAAAAGAAGAAGAATATAACTCTAAATCCTTCTTCTATCGATTAACACATAAATTTTAATCATTCATAGCTCTAGCGATTTTGCTAGGGCTATTTTTTATCCATTTTAAGCCGTATTTTTCTAAGATTGAATTAAAAAAGTGGATTCCATCATGATCTGAAGTGTATTCATATTCAATTTCATAATCTATTTTATGATTGTAAACAGTCTTATCTAAACATAATTCTCCATTTTCAAATTCATATACATTTCTTAAAGTAGTAAAACTTGCTGTTGGTTTTAAATTTTTAGGAATTTGATATTGATCAAACCAATTTAATATTTCTGGATCGTTAATTTCGTTTATGTTTTCAGTGTTGATTTCTTTTTCAAATTCATAGTGTGTATATTCATCTTTTCTAATTTTTAATGTGAATATCTTTTTGTCTTGAATTGTTCGGATTCGTACTGCACCATGTTGTTTTTTTACATCTTGATTATCTGTGTCAAAGTATGTGTTTGTCTGTGTTATTGGATTGTGAAAATCATATGAATGGAGTAATTCGTTATATACTTTTTCATCAACCAATAATTTCAATTCTCTTTCAATATTATCGTACATTCATATCACCCATAAATATGTTACAATAGATTTAATAAAAGAGGAAGTGATTTGATGCGTTTCAGTTTAGTAGACAGAGGAGACGATAATTCAAAAAGAGTAGCAGAAACTCTAAAGAAAAAATGTATTGCCATTGGATGGGAGTATGATGATGAAAAATCTGAAATCATCTTTTCTGTTGGCGGAGATGGTACTTTATTAAGAGCGATTCACACATATATAGATAGATTGGATGAAATTCAGTTTGTTGCGATACATACGGGTAATTTAGGTTTTTTTACAGATTATACACAAAATGAAGTGGATCATTTAGTATATGATTTACAGCATAATAAACCCAGAATTGAAGAGTTTAATTTATTGCAAATGGATCTTCCACAAGTTAATGAGACTTTATATGCATTAAACGAAGTTCGCATAGAGAGTTTAGCTAAAACATTGGTTTTAGATATATCAATTGACGATGAATTTTTCGAAAGTAGTCAAGGTTCAGGAATTTGTGTTAGTACACAATCAGGGTCTACAGCAGTGAATCGTGCATTGAAAGGTGCTGTAGTTGATCCGGGATTAAAAGTGCTTCAATTATGTGAAATCATGCCAATATCACATAAGAATCACCATTCCTTAAAAAATCCATATATTATGAATGATACAAGAAAAATTGGTGTTCGAGGAGATACTTTGGCATATGCACATGTATGTTACGATCATTTAGAAAGAGATTTAGAATTTATTTCTGAAATTATCATTCATTCGAGCGAAAAAAAAGTACGATTTGCAAGATACCGTACTTATTCTTACTTAACAAGATTAAAAAATCTATATTAACTTCTAGAACGATTCAATCGAATCGTTCTTTTTGATGCGGGAGAAATGTTTAAAATAATAGCAAATGATATAAAATATGAAAGGATACTACTTCCTCCATAGGATATAAGTGGAAGGGTAATACCGGTGATTGGTAACAATCCAACAATCATTCCTGTGTTTTGAAGCTGTTGATATAATAGCATAGCAATGATACCAATAACGACAAATCGATCTTTTCGTTTTTTTGTAGCATAAGCGATTTTACATAAATAAATATCTAACAGCAGACAAAGTAATAGAATAAATGTTGTTCCAATAAAGCCAAAACATTGGCCGAATGCTGCAAAAATGAAGTCGGTATGTGCTTCTGGAATTGAAATGATATTTGCTTGTAAACCATACCCGGTAAGCCCTGCACTACCTAATGATAATAAAGCGGTATAAAGCTGGTTAGAACTACCGCGAATGTTACTTTCTGGCTCTAGCCATGCATCAATTCTTTGGAGTTTATAAGAAGAAATAAATGAAGAAAGAATTTCCGGATGTTCAAAATATAAGAATAAGAATGTGCATACTACAATAACTACGAAAGCAAAGATTCCAATGATATATTCCTTACGAATTCCACTACAACATAATAAAACGAAAATGTTGAAGGTAATGATGATACACACGCCAGTATCAGGCTGCATCATAATCAAGAATAATGGTGGAAATAATACTTTAATAATTTTCCATAGTAATAATAAATCGTCTTTATGAGATGGGTTTGGATGTTCGTTTTGATGGTCAACGATGATTTGAGAAACTAATATGATAAGTACGATTTTTATAAATTCACTCGGTTGAAAACTACCAATCAAAGGCAATTGAAACCATGAAATGGCACCATTTACTTCATTTGCGAAAGGCAATGAAAAACCAATGATGTTAAATAATAAGCGAGAAAAGAACAAATAAATTAGACAAAGCATCAATATCTTGTATGCTGCATTCATATAAGAATATATTTTTTTATTCTGAACGTTTGAAAGGATAAACATAGTTATGAATCCAACAACAAACCAGAATAGTTGTCGTAATAAATAAGAATTTCCACTTCCAGATTTTATCAAGTTAAATGAATTGTATAACGCAAAACAACTGGTCATACCAAAAAGGATTAATATAAGAATCAAACCAATGTCAAACTGGATAGATTTATTTTTCCATTGAATTGTTTGTTTCATCAGAAAACCTCCTTATTCAATAATCTTAATTATAACATATTTATTGTGTTTTTTTGGTATAATAGTCCTGTTAGGAAGATGATTTATGGCAGAAAAAAAATATACACCAATGATGCAACATTATTTACAAATGAAAGAAGAAAATCCGGATGCGATTCTATTTTATCGTTTAGGTGATTTTTATGAAATGTTTTTTGAAGATGCAAAATTGGTTTCGCAAGAATTAGATTTGGTATTAACGGGAAGAAGTGCAGGCGTAGAAGAAAAGGTTCCTATGTGTGGAGTGCCTTTTCATGCGGCCAATTCATATATTCAAAGACTTGTAAAAAAAGGGTATAAAGTTGCGATTTGTGAACAACTAGAAGATCCATCTACTGCAAAAGGATTAGTAGATCGAGGAATTATTAAAATAATTACACCAGGAACTTATATGGATGCAACAATGGATGCCAAGTCAACAAACTATATGGCATCTTGCGATGTTTCGAGTTTTGAAATCACAGTCATCTATTGCGAATTAAGCACGGGTGAGTTGAAGTATCAAACATTACAGAGATCTTTAGTGGCACTGCAAAAGGCATTGTTAGAACAAAATGTAAGTGAACTTGTTTGTCCAATGACAATGGATAAAAAATGGATGGCTGCTCTAGAAGAAATGGATACAATGCTCATTTCAAAACATAAAAAGGCAAATATTGATTCTGAGGATTTACCTCTATTAAATGGAATTGAATCAGAGTCATTAAAAGAGGCATTCGCATTGTTGATGGCTTATTTAAAAGACACACAAAAACAACATATCGATCATTTTTTACCAATAGAATCTATGGATAAAGATAAAGTATTGGTGATGGATTATGAGACTAAGAATCATTTAGAGCTTGTTTATAGTCAATCAACAAATGCAAAAGCGGAAAGCTTATGGTCTTTTATGGATAAATGCCAAAGTGCGATGGGATCTCGAATGTTAAAGAGATGGATTGAATATCCCTTAATTGATGTTGAAAAAATTGCGAAAAGGCAAGAAGCAGTAAAAGATTTAAAAGAAAACTTTATGTTAAGAGAGAATCTGAAAGAACATTTAGTTTACGTTTATGATATGGAACGTTTAGCCAGTCGTATGGCTTATGGAAATGCTAGTCCAAGAGATGTGTTACAACTTGTAGCTACATTAGAACATGGGGAGCTGGAGCAGTACCGAGCTTAGATTTAGCTTCTTCATTAAATTCATATCCAGAATTTTTGAGTGTGCCATCATGTCAAGGTTTATATAACGAAATAAAAAATGCAATTGTTGAAAATCCACCATTAACATTAAAAGAAGGTGGCGTCTTTAATGATGGCTATAACCAAGAATTGGATGAAGTAAGAGAGATTGCGAAGAAGGGCAAAGATTTTATTTTAGAACTTGAAGCTAAGGAACGCGAAAGAACGGGAGTAAAGTCTTTAAAAATTGGATATAATCGTATTTTTGGATATTTCATTGAAGTTCGAAATGGTAACTTAGGAAATATCAAAGAGGAATTTGGGTATCATACAAAGCAAACATTGACGAATGCGACTCGATTTATTACACAGGAATTAAAGGAAAAAGAAGATCAAATATTGCATGCACAAGAAACGAAGGTAAAATTAGAACAGACTTTATTTACGAATTTATTGTTAAGAATCAAAAGGGATTTGTTTGATTTACATGCATGTGCACAAGCGTTGGCGACAATTGATGTACTTGTGTCTTTAGCTATTTTGGCAAGTGAAAAAGGATATGTATGTCCGACCTTCCATCCGGATTATGAAGTAAATGTTGTAGAAGGAAAACACCCTATTTTGGATGATCGTATGAAGAAAAAAAGATATGTTTCTAACGATTGGAAAATGTCAAAAGATGAGCATATCCAATTAATTACGGGGCCAAATATGGGTGGTAAATCAACGTATATGCGTCAAAATGCATTATTAGTGGTCATGGCACAAATGGGAAGCTTTGTTCCTGCTAAAAAAGCTGAATTACCAATCTTTGACCGAATATTTACTAGAATAGGTGCATCCGATGATATTTTGACAGGAAAAAGTACTTTCATGGTTGAAATGATGGAAGCTAATGTTGCCTTACGCTATGCCACAAAGCATTCTTTGATTCTGTTTGATGAAATTGGTCGTGGAACAGCAACATATGATGGTATGGCATTGGCACAAGCAATGCTTGAATATATTGATGAAGCTATTGGTGCAAAAACACTTTTCTCGACTCACTATCATGAATTAACGGATTTAGAAGCAGAACATAAATCAATGCGTAATGTTCATGTTGATGTAAGAGAAGAAAAAAATGAAATTGAATTCAGATATCGTGTTGTCGATGGTAAAGCAGATAAATCATACGGAATTAATGTTGCTAAATTAGCTCATTTGCCTAAAGTTGTTTTAGATCGAGCAGCGCAACTTTTATCAAATTATGAAAATCAAGAAACAAATCAAAGTTATCAACCAAGCTTATTTGTCATGGATCAAGTTCAACCAGAAAAATCGATGCTCTTACAACGCTTACAGGAATTGGATATTGATTCGATGTCTCCAAGAGAAGCTTTGGATTGTTTATATGAGTTAAAGAAACTTAGTGAAAAAATCGATTCATAATATGAAATTCATATGAATGGAGGTATGAAAATGGCTAAAATACATGTTTTAAGTGAACATTTAACAAATATGATTGCGGCAGGAGAAGTTGTTGAACGTCCTGCGGGAATTGTAAAAGAATGCGTGGAAAATAGTATTGATGCTGGTTCAACAGTGATTGAAGTGGAAGTATATCAAGGTGGTATAGAGCGAATCGTTATAACGGATGATGGATGCGGAATGGATCATGAAGACGCCCATTTAGCTTTTATGCGCCATGCCACAAGTAAAATGCATTCAGAAGAAGAATTGTTCAATATTCAAACGATGGGGTTTCGAGGAGAAGCTTTGCCAAGTATTGCTTCAGTAGCACAAGTTGAGCTACAAACAAGCGATGGAAACGAAGGAACCTTATTAAGATATAACTATGGAAGCTTAGATGTCGATGAAAAATGCAATTGTCCTAGAGGAACTAAATTAGATGTATCTGGATTATTCGTGAAAACACCGGCTAGATTTAAGCATTTAAAAAGTACATCCTATGAATTTTCAGTTATTGCCGATTTAATGAATAAAATGGCTTTATCACATCCAAATATACGATTTACACTTTCGCATGATGGAAGAGTTGTATTTCAAACAAGTGGAAATGGGAATATACAAGAGATTCTTTACCAAATGTATGGAAAAGAAGTGGCACAGAATGCAATTCCATTTGAAGGAAGTAATGATGATTTTCATATTCATGGATATGCAATTCAACCAAAAATCAATCGTGCTACAAAATATTTTATGTTTTTGACTTTAAATACACGACTTATTCGAAGTGTAGCTATTCAAAAAGCAATTTTAGATGCATATAGTGACTATATGCCACCAAATCGTTTTCCAATTGTTGTTTTACAAATGGACTCAGATACGCAATTGGTGGATGTAAACGTACATCCGAATAAATGGGAAGTACGTTTATCTAAACAAGGAGAAATGTTGGATTTAATCAAAACTACGATTCAAGATGCATTAAACGCCTCTTTAAAAACGGTTTCTGTAAGTAAGCCGGAAAAGAGGAGTGTGGTTTTTGAGCAGCCTGAAATTCAATATTCATATCCGGTGAAGCAACAAAAAGAGAATAAAGTAATTGAACAAAGTTTTAAAAATTATAAACCTATAAGAGAAATTGATACAAAACCGATTACTGTGGAAAAAAGAGTATATGAAGATAAAACAGTTTCTGAAATAAAAATACAGGAAGAGCCGATTTCATATCCAATTCCTAAGGAAGATAAGAATGATAAAGGACCAGAATTCTTTTTACATTTACAGGTTTTAGCTCAATTACACGATTCATATATCCTGTGCAGTAATGAAGACGGACTTGTGATTGTTGATCAGCATGCTGCCCAAGAAAGATATCATTATGAACAATTAAATGAAAAACTATTGGGACAATGCACAAATAAACAGCCATTAATGGTGCCAATTCAATTAGATGTATCAAGTAATGTATTGGCACAATATATGACAATCAATGAAAAAACAGCGTTTTTTGGGATTGAATTTGAACCCTTTGGAACCGATCAATTGATTTTAAGAGAAATTCCACTTTGGTTTCATGATGTAGATCAAAAACAATTTTTACAAGATTTACTTGATTATTTTGTGGAAAATCAAGATGTTGATATGGCAAAACTCAGAAAGCACATGATTGCGACTATGGCGTGCCATAGTTCGATTCGATTCAATCGTCCATTATCGATGCAGGAGATGAAGCAGGTCATTCTCGATTTACAAAAGTGTAAACAACCATATCATTGTCCGCATGGAAGACCAACTGTTATTGTAATGAGTGATAGTGAATTAAGAAAGGAATTTGAACGTGGATAAACAAAAAATATTAGCGATTGTCGGACCAACAGGAATTGGTAAAACAAGTCTATCTGTATGGCTGGCAAAGCAATTTAATGGGGAAATCATTTCTTGTGACAGTATGCAGGTATATAAAAAAATGGATATTGGAACTGCAAAAGTTACCAAAGAAGAAATGGAAGGTATACATCATGAGCTTATCGATGTTCAAGATTATGATGAAGCTTATAATGTAAAAGTGTTTCAAGAAAAATGTCGCAAGGCAATAGATGATGTAGTAAAAAGACAAAAGTTTCCTATTTTATGTGGTGGAACAGGGCTTTATTTAAAGGCTGCTTTATATGATTATGAATTTCAAGAAGAAAAAGAAGATGAAGCTTTTAAAAGTTATTTAGATTCAAAAAGCAATGAAGAACTTGTTAAGATGTTGGAAGAACAAGATAGAAAAGCTTTGGAAAAGATTCATCCCAATAATCGTAAACGGCTGATACGAGCTCTTCAGATTTGCCATAGTGGTACACCAAAATCAGAACAAGAAGACAAGCAGCAGCACATTCCATTATATGATGTTTATTTCTTAGGACTGGATGTGGATCGTAATATTTTACATGATCGAATCAATAAAAGAGTGGATATAATGTTTGAAAATGGTTTGGTTAAAGAAGTAGAAGAATTATTTTCTAATCCACAAACATGGGAATATACAAGTTTTCAAGGAATAGGATATAAAGAGTTTAAAGATTATTTTTTAGGTGAAAAGAATTTAGAAGAAGTAAAGACAGCTATCAAGACACATTCAAGGCAATATGCGAAAAGACAATATACATGGTTCAAAAATCAAATGCCAGTACATTGGTTTGAAGCACAGGATAGAGATGAAATATATGATGCAGTAAAGGAATGGTTAAGTCATGAAGACAAATGAGAGAAGTGAACTATTGTTAGGAAAAGAAGCTTTAGAAACACTTAAGGAAAAGACTGTTCTAGTTGTTGGAGTTGGTGGTGTTGGCTCATTTTGTGTTGAGGCACTCGCAAGAACGGGTATAGGACATTTAATTCTAATTGATAAGGATTGTGTGGAGCCAAGCAATATAAATCGACAATTAGTCGCAACCTTAGATACGGTAAATAGAATCAAGGTAGACGTATTAAAGGAAAGAATCGCTAAGTTAAATCCTAATTGTATTGTGGATACATATGCATGTTTTTACGATCAGACAAAGGATGAAGAGATTTTTTCACAACCTATCGATTTTGTCGTAGACTGCATTGACTCTATAAAAAGTAAGAAAGATTTAATGCAGGCATGTATTGACCGAAATATTCCGTTTTTATCAAGTATGGGGATGGCTAGACGAAAAGATCCTACTAAATTGATTGTTACAGAAATTGAAAAAACAAGTTACGATCCAATGGCAAAACAAATTCGTCAATGGAAAAGAAAAAATCGTATCCGAAATAAAATATGGGTTGTTGCATCGACAGAAATTCCAACACCGGTAGAATCAGGTCAACCATTGCCAAGTGCAATATTTGTACCAGCGAGTGCGGGGTTACTTCTTGCGAGTGAGTGTATACATAGATTAATTGAAGTATAAAGAGGAAAAAGCATATGAAGGATGTATTTATTGTAAATCCCAAATCTGGAAAGAATAACCAGTATGAATTAATAAAAGAAATTAAAGAGCATTTTCAAGGTAAACGAATTATCATCGAAAAAACAAAAGGTCCTGAACATGCAACTTTTATTGCGAAAAAATATGCTTTATCGAATGAACCTGTACATTTATATGTATGTGGAGGAGATGGAACATTACATGAAGTAATCAATGGGTGTGCGCAAAAGGAAAATGTGATTATTTCAGTAATTCCAATAGGTACAGGGAATGATTTTGTCAAATACTTTGAAAACATCAAAAAAGAAGATTTTTTAAATTTGGCAAACTATTCAGATCCAGAATATATGGACTGTGATTTAATACGTGTAAATGGAGAATACTCAATAAATACTGTCTCTTTTGGTTTTGATGTTGAAGTCGCAAGACAAGTAAATGAATTAAAGAAAAAAATGCCTACAGAAGGTATTATTCCATATGCCTTATCGGCCTTGGTAAGCTTAAGAAAACCAATATGTAAAGAATACAAAGTCCAGATTGATACAGAAAAATTAACAAAAGATAATTATGGATTCTTGGTATTTGCGAACGGAAAATACTATGGAGGAGGATTTAAACCTTGTCCAGAAGCCAATATTGCCGATGGTTGGATGGACGTGTGTCTGATTTCAAATGTAAAAAGGCATCAGATTGTAAAATTAGCTAAAAAGTATCAAGAAGGAACACATACACAATATAAAAATTTAGTTTCTATGTACCAAGCTAAAACGGTTCATATAGATACAGAAAATGAAATTATTTATGCGAATTTGGATGGTGAAGTAAAAGAATTTAAAAATCCTACAATTGAAATTGTAGAAAAAGCAATTCGTCTCGCTCTTCCTAGAAATTCGTGAGTATGATACAATAGTCAAAAATATAGGGAGTGTGAAAAATGGACTCGGATTTATGGATACAAATCCTAGAATTAATTGTTTTATTAGCTTTATCTGGCTTCTTTTCTTCAGCTGAAACATCAATGGTTTCAGTAAGTAAAATTCGCTTAAGAACATTAGAAGAAGAAGGTAATAAAAAAGCTGCATTGGCTTTAAAAATATTGGAGAATCAATCAAAAATGCTAAGTGCAATTTTGATTGGAAATAACCTAGTTAATACATCAGCGGCTAGTATTGCTTCTTTAATAGCCTATTCCTTTGGTGGAGCTGCTGTTAGTATTGCTACTTTTATCATTACTTTTTTAATTTTGGTTTTTGGAGAAATTACACCTAAAACATGGGCAACAATCAATGCGGATAAACTCGCCATTACATATGCACCAATTATATCTTTATTGATGAAATTGTTGACACCTGTTATATGGTTTGTAAACTTATTTAGTTCAGCTATTTTAAAATTGATGGGTATACAGGATCCTAATAAAAACATATCTATGACTGAAAGTGAGCTACGTACAATTGTAGACGTTTCCCACGAAGAAGGTGTCATCGAAGAAGATGAAAAAGATATGATCAATAAAGTGTTTGATTTAGGGGATGCCAAAGCAAAGGAAGTCATGGTTCCTCGTGTACACGTTGTGATGGCGGAGGAAAATTGCACATATAAGGATTTATTGGCGATATTTAGAGAAGAAAAGTTTACGCGTATTCCAATCTATAAAGAAAAAATCGATAATATAGTTGGAATTGTGAATATGAAAGACTTATTGATGTATGATGATTTTTCACAGTTTGATATAAAAAAAATACTCCGTAAACCAAAATTCACATATGAAAATAAAAAAGTGTCTGAATTGTTGATGGAAATGAAAGAATCTACATTTAACCTAGCAATTGTAATGGATGAATATGGAGAGTTTTCCGGAATTGTAACATTGGAAGATATCATTGAAGAAATTGTTGGTGATGTTCAAGATGAATATGATGCGCATGAAGAAGAAAATATTGTAAAACTAAATAATCAGACATATGATGTGAAAGGTTATTTAAGTTTACATGATCTAAATGATTATTTGGATTTAGACTTAGACAGTGAAGATTTTGATTCAATTGGAGGATTGGTAATTGATACATTAGGACGTTTGCCACAGACAAATGATGAAACGATATTGCCAAATGGAATTCGTATTAAAGTCTTAAAAGTAGAAAAAAATCGTATTGAATCCGTAAGATTAATTTTACCAGATACATTAAAAGAAAAGGATGTTTAACTATAATAAAAACCGATATGTAGGATTAAAATATCGGTTTTTTTCTTTATTTATTTTCAGTAATATATTTATCAAAAGCTTTCGCAACAGCCTTTGCGATTTTCTTTTGATTTGTACTATCCTTTAACTGTTGAAGCTCATTAGGATTTGTTATAAAACCAGCTTCAAAAAGAATAGATGGAATTTTTTGTAGATCAACCACATGCAAAGGATAAGATTCTGTTGTAAGGGTACCACGATCATAACTCCAATCTATATCAGATAAATTCTTAGATAGGTACTTAGTGATTTTTTTACTTACTTTATCATCCTTACGAATATAAGAAACATATCCATCACAACTTGGATCGTCATTTGAATTGATATGGAACGAGAAATAATAATCGGCATTCTCTTTTTTTGCCATTTCAACTCGAGCTGTTAAATCCTCTACTTCATCTTCTGGCCAAGTGATTTTGTCACTTGTACGAGTATAAACGACCTTGATGTCAGGATTGATTTTTTGTAGCTGTTTACCTGTTTCTAGAGCTAATTCTAAAGTCAGATCTTTTTCACAAGTACCATCAGCACCAATTGTTCCTCCATCATACCCGCCATGTCCTGCATCAATCATGACAGTCGCAATATAATTGTGGTGCTCATTGTCTTTTGTCTTTGAATTGTTTGACAACAAAACAGTAAACAAACCAACTATTAAACAAACACATGCCACAATAAGAAGTATTCTATTGGTATTTAATTTTCTTTTATTTGAATTTTTCATGGGACTAGTATAACACCATTAAAAGAATTATTCAAAAATAGCACGACCAATTCGAACTGTATTCGATCCATGCTTAACGGCTAACTTATAATCTTGAGACATACCCATTGATAAAGTATCTATATCAGGATATTGTTCTTTTAATTCCAAGTAAAGATTATGCATTTGTTTAAACTCAGATTCAACTAAAGCTTGATCATCCGTCTTAGATGCCACACACATTATTCCTTTGATTTGAATATGTTTAAATTCCTGTAATTGAGAAATAAAACTTTTAGCATCTTTAAAAGGATAGCCTGTTTTATTTGGATCTTCTGAAATCTTTAGTTCTACCAATACCTTTTGAACAATCCCATGCTTATTAGCCTGCTTTTCAATTTCTTCAGCAAGTTTCAATGAATCCAAGCTTTCAATCACATCAACCTTTCCAATAATATACTTCACTTTGTTTGTTTGTAGATGTCCAATAATATGCCAAGTATATTTTGGATCATACTTATCTATAAATTCCTGTACACGATTTTCTCCAAAAGTAGTTAGTCCCATTTTTGCGACTTCATCAATTTCTTCCTTTGTATGCGTTTTAGACACAGCTATTACATTAAAATCTTGTTTTTTTAGTTCTTCAATTAATTCTTTATTCATATGAAAACAGTCCTTTCAATACAAATTTAATTATAGACGAAGAAAAAAAAGAAGCAATTATATTTGCTTCTAGTGAAATAGTTTTCCAAAAATCCAACGAACACATGGTCCACAGTAACAAATTTGCCAAAAGAAAGCCATTGGAAAATTAAATAAAATAGTCATGAACCAAACAGAAATAATCTGCACACCTGGCGTCTTAAAAAGAATGGTCGCAATCAAACTCATAATTGGACACATAATACAAATAATGTAGAAAGAAATCGCAAGTGTGATAAAGAATGGACGATCCTTAGGTGTTACAACTTTAAAGGCTAAATGATGCGCCATTTTATCAACAAAGAAATACTCTAAAATAAAAGCAACCGGCCACATGATAATCAATTCACGAAAGGCTAACAAAAAGACTTGATTCGACATTCCACCCATATTTAAAGCGATGTTGTAACAAATCATGGCATAAACCATCAAAAAAGACATTAATAAAGTGAATACAATATTTTCGAATTTTGTTTTTGGCATATATTTTCTCCTCCTGAATAAAACTTTTTGTGTTGTTCAATCAAAGACGTTTCCAATATCTACCAAAAAGCGAACGCTAATAATAATATCATAATTTTTTTAATTTCGTAATAAAAAAATCAGCAAGAATCACTCTTACTGATGAATAGGAAAAGTTAATATAATAGTAAATAAATCATTTGTTTCGTCTTGATAGAAAGTCCCATGGTGGATTTCTATCATTTTTTTAACACTCTTCAAACCAATTCCATTACTTTCGACTTTATCTAAATGATGATTAATTGAATTTGTGAAACTCATTTTTAATCGGTCTTCTTCAATCGATGTTTGAATCACGATATCTTTCCAAGGATCACAATATTTTTGAATATTCGAGAATACATTATTTAATATTCTTTGAATCATCGCAAAATTCGCATCCATAGATAGAGAAGTTTGTAGAGGTTCATATAAAATATGAAGATCCATTTCTCTTAAATACTGAATATGATCTACCAATGTATCGATGAGCTTTTGAACAGGAATATTCGATAAATCCGAATTGTATTCTGTAGAAAAGACAAGAGAATACTCAAACATTTTATTGGAAAGATATGTGATTTCTTCAACTTTAGCTAAACACTTCTGAAGATATTGATCACGAAATTCAATATCATCCTTTTTTAAATTCATGATCTCAAGATACCCCTTTAACGTTGTTAATGGAGTTCTTAAATCATGAGATAAAGAAGAAATTAATTCTTTATTCGCAACACGAGCCTGTTGTTCATTGTCCATTGTTTGTAGAAAGGCAATACGCATTTGATTCAAGTCCTGGGCTAAACGTCCAATCTCATCTCTATCACTTACTTTGATTTCGTGATTCCAATCACCAATTGCTAAAGTAAAGACATCTTCCTGTAAATTTTGAATGGAATGAATTCGTTTACGAATAAAACTTTGTAGGATAATCAAATAAAAAGAGAAAGAAATCAAAAGTGAAAGAATAATATAAGGAATTTGGAATGGAATCATTGGAAAAGAAGTGATATATAAATAAACGGATTGATTTTTAAACTGTATTGGATAATCATAATACAACGGAGCTTCCAAGACATCCAAATCATCAAAACTATATAACAACAAAAAATTATTGCTGCTTAATGGAGATTTGTCTGTAAAATAGATCCCATCCTGATCATATAATTCTACATACGCATGATTAAGTGCATTTTCTTTTAATATATGATTGATGGCTTTTTTATTTTCTTTCGTTAGATCAAAATTTTGAAGTTGTTTTTCTAATTTTTTAACATAAGAAGAATAATCTTCTGATTGATAAAAAGTATCCATTAAAAATTCAAAGACAACACTTCGATTTAAATATAGAAATGAAAAAGAAGTTAATACTAACAATGTTGCACAAAGAAAAGAGAACATCATACGACTGGATAAGGAATAGAAGACGTTTTTCTTTGAACGGAGTGGTTTAAGATTTTTTAAAAGTAAATAAAAAAGAATTGTTATAATAAGACTTAAAATACAGTCGAAAATACGATAAGAATGATAATAATTCGTGAAAGATGGATACCACTCAATACAACTTGTTTTACTTGAACTCTTCATAAAAATATTATACTTTTGTGCATTTTTTAAAGGAGCACGGCCACAAAACGCAAGTATAGAATCGATGACTTTATCATCTGGTTTATTTGATTTTGTTTTATATAAAATGACTTGATAACTTCCTTTTTTTAATAATTGATTTAAATCTTTACGAATTTGAGTGTGGTTCATAAAATCCACTTGTTCTTGTTCATCTAAATAAGCTTTCGCCTCTTTTATTTTTTCTTTAGATAAAGTATCAGAATACTTATAATGAGTATTTAAATAATCGTATACGACAAATCTTTGAGAATATATTGTGAAAAAACTCAATAAAAAAACAAGAAGGGAAAGATACAGTCTCGTTATTTTTTTATTCAAAACGATACCCCTTTCCCCAAATTGTTTTTATGTATACTGGATTGGCGGGATCCTTCTCGATTTTTTTTCTAAGATTACGAATATGAACCATGATTGTATTATTTGCCGAATAATAATACGGCTCATTCCATGCTTTTTCATACAATTGTTCAGCTGAAAAAATCTGTTTAGGATTCTTCATCAACGTACTCAAAATATTAAATTCAATATCCGTTAATTCAACTTCCTTTCCATTGACTTCTGCATTTTGCTGGGCATAACGCAAAGTAAGACCATCTATACTTAAATTTTTTTCAGTATCCATAGAGATTTCCTCTTTTTTACCCTTATAGACTTGATAACGACGAAGTAAAGCTTTGACTCTAGCTGTTAATTCACTATAAGAAAAAGGTTTTGCCAAATAGTCATCGGCACCACTTGAAAAACCAAGCGTCTTATCCGAATCTAATCCTTTGGCTGTTAAAAATAAGATAGGGACATTGCTTGTTTCACGAAGCTTTAGACAAGTCTGGTAACCATTCATATTCGGCATCATAATATCAAGAATGATTAAATCAATGGAGGAATCAAACAATTGAAGGACCTCATTTCCATCTTTGGCTTCAATCACTTCATAGCCTTCGCCAGTTAATAATATTCTTAATATTTCACGGATTTCTGCATTATCATCCGCCACTAAAATACGCGTCTGCATGTTCACATCCCCTTTCTTTTATTCTATTTTACCCCAATTACTATAGGGTTTCCAATTCTCATAAGGCAACATATGATGTAAATGATCCATCACTTTCGATTGCGAAGAATACAACTGAATGACATCCAATTTTTCTTTATAATCTTTCTTGGATAATTTCTTTTCATTCTTTAATTTAGCCTTGTTTTTCTTTGATGTATATTTACCAAAATATACAAGCTGATTGATCTTATCTTCTTTTTTCAAAATCATAGTAACATACTTAGATACCTTTTTATGATGGATATGCCCATATTCACCATCTGGATTATGCGTTACAATTTGATCCCAATCTTTAGAATCGATTTCCTTTTTGATTTCTCTTTGAATATCCTTTTTACAAGACTTCCAGTTATCACGCTTACCCTTTGTCTTATCTGGAAAAGATAAAATAATTCCTTTGGAATGTGTTTTCTCCATGACTTTCATAAATTCTTTTTTTCTTTTTTTATTGTTTCCATTCGTAATACATAAAACGGTGTAATTCCCATTGGTTAAATGAGATCCACCCCAAATTGTTTCATCATCCGGATGGGCAACAATCATTAAAGATTCAGGCTCTTTGGCATGAATTACAGATGTATTTAGACAAAGTATTAAACTTAGGAAGCATAATAATAATTTTTTCACACTTATCACCAAAAAAATTCTAACAAACATTTCTTAACACTCTACTTATGTATTTCTTAAATCTTCTTAATATATTTAGGAAAGTTTAATATTTCCTTTTGTTGATACTTAAGATTTATTTTGTATAGTAAAACCATGAAAAAGAGAGATAAGTTTTACATTACAATACTATTTATATTACCTATTCTATTTGTACTCTGTATATCCACATATTCCATGTATGGATCAAAGTTAGACTGGTTAGCACAACACGTATCTTTGGCAGACTATTTTAGACAGACCAAACAATTACTTCCAGATAGCTTTGTGAATCTTCAAGGACAAACCAATGCCTTTAGTTTTTCGTATTATGGTTTGTTGCGGCCAGACGTTTTAGTATCTTATTTATTTCCAAATATTCCAATACATTTCTTTGTTATAGGTTATGCAACACTTCTATGGTCATCTACGGGCGGAATTTGTTATTGTTGGCTAAGAAATAAAGGATACAAAGATTCGATTAGTTTCTTTTCAAGCATATGTTGCATATGTGCCAATTGCTTCTTTCAGTCCCACCAACAAATCATGTTTATAGAAATTCTTCCCTTTTTATTTCTTTCAATGATTTTAGTAGATAAAAATAAAAGACAATGGATCAGTCTATGTATTTGTATGGCACTTTTCCATAACTATTTCTATACGCCAGGCATGATATTGATTCTGCTTTTATATGATTATGATCAAAATAAGACAGTAAAAGAAATGATTGTTCCAATAATTATTGGT
>OLQD01000172.1_pt1 | contig 61743 bp, 49 predicted proteins | sample 1672841 | NCBI WGS metagenome assembly OLQD01 (sample SAMEA3136729, study PRJEB25190) | human gut metagenome | biome: human gut; feature: human-associated habitat; material: faeces | place: Austria | collected 2013 | reverse complement strand
GCACCGATTCGGAACTAATTCACAAAATTTGCAACGTGGTTTACCGAATGCTTACATATGACAGACTATTCTTTTTATTTTCTAATGAATGCTCCTCATTTGTTAACCGCGAAGTATGCTAACTCAGATATTGAAGAAGCAAAAGATTGTGGAAATTTACATTTTAATGGTCATAAACCATGGCAGAAATATTCAGTAAATTTTGATATTTGGTGGGAGTATTATCGTAAGTCGCCTTTCTTTGATGAAAAATTCTATTTTGATTTCTTCTATAGTAGATTGAATGAGCTCGATCAACTTTCATTATGGAAGAGAATTAAGATTCTTATTCGGTATTTTGTTTATGGTAAAAGAATGATTTGAGGCAATGATAATTGTGAATATGGCCTGTGGATTGGCTAACCGTATGTTTCAATATGCCTTTTATTTGTCATTGAAAGAAAGAGGCTATAATGTGGAAGTTGATTTCTACAAGTCGGCAACATTGCCTCATGAAAATGTACCGTGGAATGATATATTTCCATATGCGGAAATCGACCAGGCCTCGAATTTTAGAGTTCTCATATTGGGAGGAGGAGCCAATCTTCTTTCCAAGCTGCGGCGTAAATATCTGCCATCATTAACCAATGTCATAACCATGTCGACGGCCTTTGATACAGACTTGCAGATTGATAATGATAGAAAAGATAAATATATCATAGGTGTGTTTCAAAGTGCTGCGATGGTGGAAAGTGTCTGCAAAAAAGTGAAACAATGCTTTTCGTTTCTTCCTTTTACAGATTTGCGTCATCTTCAATTAGAAAAAGAAATGCAAGAATGTGAGTCTGTGGCTATACATGTGAGGAAGGGTAATGATTATCAGCAACGTATCTGGTACCAAAATACATGTACAATGGATTATTACAGAAAGGCAATAGCAGAAATAAAAGGGAAAGTAAAAGACCCACGTTTTTATGTATTTACCGATAACGCCGATTGGGTGAGAAGGCACTTTACGGATTTTGAATATAAAATAGTTGAAGGAAATCCAGTTTATGGCTGGGGCAGCCATTTTGACATGCAACTGATGAGTCGTTGCAAATACAATATTATATCAAACAGTACATATAGTTGGTGGGGAGCTTATCTGAATGCCAACAGTAATAAAATTGTCATTTGCCCGAATATTTGGTTTAATCCTGAAAGTTGCAATGAGTATACATCCAGCAAATTATTGTGTAAAGGGTGGATAGCTTTATAAAGATTATGTGCAAAGTTTCAATTATTGTACCTGTTTATAATGTGGAGCGTTTTATTGGACGTTGTGCAAAATCATTAATGGAGCAGACATTGCAAGATGTAGAATACATTTTTGTAAATGATGCTGCTACTGATGGGAGCATGCAAGTTCTTTCATCGGTATTGGCAGAATATGCTAACCGTAATGTACACATATTGGAGCATACTAAAAATAAAGGCTTGCCGGCTGCACGTAACACTGGGCTTATGGCTGCAACGGGTGAATATGTGTATCATTGTGATAGTGATGATTATATGGAAAGGGACATGCTTGAGGTGTTATATGAAAAGGCTAAAGATACTCAGGCTGACATCGTGTGGTGTGATTGGTTCCTTACTTTTGAACAGAATGAACGGTATATGAAACAGCCATCATTTTCATCGTCGATTGATGCCTTGAAAGCGATGTTGTCAGGTGGTATGAAATACAACGTGTGGAATAAGTTGGTCCGTCGTAGTCTCTATATTGATAATGATATCTATTTTCCATCGGGATACGGTATGGGGGAAGACCAAACTATGATGATGCTGTTTGCCTGTGCTGGGAAGGTGGTTTATGTGCCGCAGGCATTCTATCATTATGTAAAACTGAATGAGAGTTCATTTACACGAGTGCCTTCTATGTCCCATTTCAATGCTTTACATCATAATGTGGATAGAACAGCAGAGTTTATCAGAGAAATGTTTGGAAATTCTTTAGATAAAGAAATTGCTTTCTTAAAGTTGGAAGCAAAGTTCCCATTTCTTATTATGCCGGATAAATCTATGTATAGCCTTTGGTCATCATGGTATCCAGAAGCCAATAAATACATCTGGAGAAATAAATATGTATCTGTTAGAAGTAGGTTTATCCAATGGTGCGCATATAAAAAGCAATTTTGGATTGTCCGGCTTTACTATCAGGTCATAATAAAATTTGTATATGGAATAATATTCCGTTAGTTATGAAGCACTTTTTATTAATTATCTTTTCAATACTCATTACCGACTTCTATTTCTTTCCAATTGAATTTATTTTCTTACCGGGAATAAATACGAAGATGGTTTTAGCAGGAATAAGCCTTATTATATTGGGCTTCAATCTAGCGAGGCATAGAAGCGGGCAAATAGATAAGGCCTTCTTATGGTTGTCTCTGTCTGCACTTTGTGTTTCTTTTGTATCGTATATATCGATCGTTGTCAATAATACTCCGGACCATTCTTTTACAGGATATATTATGTCGATGTGGGTGTGGCTTGGTGGAGCTTACACCGTTATAAGAACCATAAAGTTAGTGCATGGAAAGGTTTCCATACCCATCGTTTGCAATTATTTGATATCGGTGTGTGTGATGCAATGTATTTTGGCCTATATCATGAATATGTATACTCCGATGTTCACAGCAGTGAACAGTGTTTTAGGAGGAGAGAAATTTATGGGGATTACGGAAGGTCGATTGTCCGGTATTGGAGCAGCATTGGATGTTGCAGGCTTACGTTTTTCAGCTGTACTTGTGATGATTGCTTATTTGATGGTTAATATACGGAAAGTATATCTGGAAAAATATTTTATTTGTTATGTTGTTGCATTCTTAATTATAGGTGTTATAGGCAATATGATTGCGAGGACCACTACAATGGGTATTGTCTTGTCCATTGCTTATTGGTTGTATTCTTGTAAGACGTTTAGTATAAAACAATTGAATTGGCAATTCATGGCGTCTTTGGTTATTGTTGTGGTATCGATAGTAGGAATGATCTATTTATATAATGTAGATGCCACATTCCATAATAATATTCGATTTGGTTTCGAAGGATTTTTTTCTTTGTTTGAACATGGAAAATGGTATGTCAGCTCGAATGATATCTTATTAAATCATATGATCCAATTCCCCGAAACTTTCCATACCTGGATAATTGGTGATGGCTATTGTTCCAATCCATTAGCTGAGACAGGCGGGGATCCATACTATACAGGACCTTCTTATCATGGATTTTATATGGGAACAGATATCGGGTATATTCGATTCCTTTTCTATTTTGGGATAATTGGTTTGGCAGCTTTTATATCATTTTTCTTAGTATGCGGAAAAATATGTATGTCTAAGTTCTCCAATTTCAAGATGCTTTTTTTCTTGCTTTTAATGGTGAATTTCATAGGCTGGTTTAAGGTTGCAACTGATATATTTCTTGTGTTTGCTCCATTTCTCTGTGTAAGTAAGGAGGATAATAATTCGTTAAATAGTAATGTTGATATTCAGGCATATAGTACGGTTCCTAAAAAGGGCTAGGAATCGCATAAGTTCGTATTATAATTTGTTGCGCCTTCGTTTATATGGCGTGGAATATGGTAAGCATTGTGTGATTCATGGTAAGTTATATATAAATTTATTCCCGACAGCAAGTTTAAAAATAGGCAATGATTTGTATTATTCATCAGGCTGGGGAATAAATGCTTTATGTTCAAATCGACGAGGAATGATCTATGCTGCATGGAATGCAGATATTACTATTGGTAATAATGTGGGGATGAGTAGTACTGTTTTATGGTGTCATCAAAGGATTGCCATTGGTAATGATGTAAAGATTGGAGGAAATTGCATCTTGATAGATACAGATGCCCATGATATGAATTATGTCAATAGGAGAAGCCCGAGGACGGACCGGGGTGCATCAAGTCCGATAATTATAGAAGATGATGTCTTTATTGGTGTCAATTGTATCATATTGAAAGGAGTCACTATAGGTGCACGTAGTATTATTGCTGCGGGTTCTGTTGTGACAAAAAGTATTCCTGCCAACTGCATAGCCGGAGGTAATCCGGCAAAAGTGATAAGGTTTTTATCCTAAGAAGATTCTTTATGAACCTCATCTACTGCACACATTCCCTTTGCAATCCTGGAGGAATGGAACGGGTTCTGGTCAATAAGGTAACCTATCTGACCAGCCAATTGGGATGGCAGATTACGATTGTGACTACTGACCAGAAGGGGAGACCCTCGTTTTATCCGTTGCCGGACGGGGTGAGGATGATTGACCTGGACATCAATTATTCCGATGACAATGTAAAGAGTCCGTGGGGGAAGATTGCGGGATACCTGAGGCGACGCAGATTGCACAAGCGTCGATTGGGCGAATTGCTGCAACGGGAGAAGGCGGATATTGTTGTCTCTCTCTATCCCTCGGAATCATCTTTTTTGCCGGACATCAAGGATGGCAGCAGGAAGGTGCTCGAATTGCACTTCTGCAAGTTCTTCCGCATCCAATATGGGCGAACGGGAATACTGGGAATAATTGACAGATGGCGGACCTGGCAGGATGAGCGTATTGTGCGCCGTTTTGACAAGTTTGTCGTGTTGACGCGGGAAGACCGGGGATACTGGGGGAAGCTTCCGAACATTGAAGTCATACCGAATGCAGCGTTGCATTTGGGGCATGCTTATTCGGACGTTTCAGCTCATCGCGTGATTGCCGTGGGACGGCTCGATTATCAGAAAGGTTTTGATCGGCTCATTCAGGCTTGGGAGCAAGTGCAGCGTCAGGAGATGTTTCACCATTGGCAGCTGGACATCTTCGGACAAGGTGAATGGCGCGGGATGTTGCAACAGCTGATTGAAGAGAAGGGGCTGCAGGAGACTGCCTGCCTCCATGAACCCACGAAAGAGATTGGACGGGAGTATGCACACAGTGCGTTGCTGGTGATGAGTTCCCATTATGAGGGCTTCCCGATGGTCATGATTGAAGCCATGGCTTGTGGATTGCCTGTGGTGGCGTTCGATTTCAAGTGCGGTCCTCGTGACATCATCCGGCACGGGCGCAACGGTTTGTTGGTCTCCGATGGAGACATTCAGGGACTGGCTGAGGCCATGATGCGGGTGATGGGTGACGAGACCTACCGCAAGCAGTTGTCGGAAGAGGCATTGAAGGTGGTGGACACCTATTCGGAGAAGGTCGTGATGGACCAATGGGTCCGTCTGTTTACTTCGTTAGTCGGAAGATGAAACGGTTGCTTCAGATAAATCCGGTATTGCGCACCAACACATCTACGGGGCGCATCATGCAGGAGATTGGCGAACTGGCGATACACAATGGCTGGGAAAGCTATGTGGCGTACAGCCGGGGACGGGACGGCATCAAGGCTTGCCGTTCACAGCTGCTCCCCGTGGGTAATGGATGGAGTGTGGCTTGGCATGGGGTGATGACGCGTCTGTTTGACCGGCACGGGTTGGCTTCCCGTGGGGCTACGGAACAGCTGATAGACCGCATGGAGGAGCTGAAACCGGACATCATCCACATTCACAACCTGCATGGCTATTTTCTCAATTACCGGGTGCTGTTCGACTACTTGTCCCGTTGTGACACGCCGGTGGTCTGGACCGTACACGACTGCTGGCTGTACACCGGACATTGCTACTACTATTCCTATATACATTGTGACAAATGGCGGACGGGATGTAATCATTGTCCACAGCGGAAGGATTTCCCGACGAGCTGGCTGTGCGACCGTAGCCGGCAGAATTATGCGGACAAGCGGACGGCATTCACGTCCATGCCGAAAGACAGACTGATCATTGTCCCGGTGTCCGAATGGATGAAAGGGGAGATGCAACAGTCATTCCTGAAAGATTACGAGTACCGTGTCATTCACAACGGCATCAATACCGAGGTCTTTGCACCTTGTGAACCGGAAAGGGCCAAGGCACGCTATGGCTTGCAAGGCAAACGCATTCTGCTGGGAGTGGCGAGCATCTGGAGCCGGGAGAAAGGATTGCATGACTTCCTTGAACTTGCCAGGCTGCTGGACCGGGAAGAACGTATTGTGCTGGTAGGTATCAAGCCGGAAGAGGGCAAGCGACTCCCGGAGAATGTTGTCGGCATTGCCCGTACGGAGAACGTGCATCAGCTGGCGGAACTGTATGCGGCTGCCGACATCTTTGTCAATCCCACCTGGCAGGACAATTACCCGACGGTCAATCTGGAAGCCATTGCTTGTGGCACGCCGGTGGTGACCTATCGCACGGGAGGCAGCGTCGAGGCGGTTACCGGTGAGACCGGTTTCGTTGTAGAGCAGGGAGATGTCGCCGGACTGCTCCGGGCTGCCCGCACGGTCGCAGCCAAAGGCAAGGATGCCTATCGTAATGCCTGTCGCAGTCATGCGCTGGCACATTTCCGGAAGGAGGACCGCTATGCCGACTACTTCCGTTTGTACGAAGAACTGTTGGAACGTTGTCGAAACTGACCCTCCACCAAAAATACGCTCAAGCCGTCACCCTCTATACCTCCACCGAGCGTTCGCTGAAGGACATTGCGGGGGAGTGTGGCGTTTCGGCTACGGCATTGGGTGCCTACCTGAGGCGGTACCGGCGCGAGCTGGTGCTGCGTCGCAACGGCATGGAGGAGGACGGATGCATCAAGGCGGCAGGATGTCAGACGGCTCCTGCACATGCCAAATACAAGGAAGCCGTGGCGGCGTGCGACATGATGGAATACATCGACCTGAACGTCTCGCAGGTGGCGCGGAAATTCCGCGTGGACGGCACGGCACTTGCCAATTTCATGAGAACCCATTATCCGGACATTCCCGTCAGGCGTGAAGCACTGCGCCGCAAACTGGGCATCAACGACAACATCCGGCGCGGGGCACGCCCGGAATGTTCGGAACAATATGCAGGAGCGGTCGAGCTGTACCGCACCTCCGAGCTGACCCTCGATGAGGTGGCGGAGCTGTGCCGGGTGTCGGTCAGCGGACTGGGGCAGCACCTGCGCTACTACCACCGTGACATCGTGGACCGGAAACGTTGCGAACGCGAACAGGCGTTGGCGCGACGTCCGAAGCAGGTGGGCCGTCTGGTGGGCAACGGCAGCCGCCACCTGCCTCTCCCCGCGACGGTAGAGCGTTATGCCGGTGCGCTGGACCTCTACCGCGGGACGGCTCTCACGCTGAAGGAGATTGCCCGCCGTACGGGTGTCACCGTCGAAGGCTTCCGTGCCTACCTCAACCAGTGGCATCCCGGACTGCAACGGACCGTGAGCGCCCCGTCGGTCAAGTATGGTGCTGCCGTCGGGAGCCTGAAAGCCGCTCCGCGCCCCATTGCCCACGTGGCGAAGGAGTTCGGGCTGCAGGCGGAAGCCTTCCGTCAGTACCTCCACAAGCACGAGCCGGAGCTTGCCCGTCAGCTGGCAACGACCCGCACGACGGATGGCAGACGGGTGGCACACGGAAGCCGGGAGAAGTATGCCGAGGCGGTGCACCTCTATCGCACCACTCCCGAAGACCTGAAGTCCATCGCCCGACGCCTGGGACTGACCTACAACAGCGTCGGGGGATACATCCGCCGGAACCATCCCGAGGTGATTGAAGCCCACAAGCGGCTGTTGGCCGGCAACTAAATCAGAAGAGATGAAAGCATTAAGAGTATTACAATTGGGAAAGTTCTATCCCGTCAGAGGCGGGGTGGAGAAGGTCATGTACGACCTCATGCTGGGACTGTCCGCCGAAGGCATCGACTGCGACATGCTGTGTGCGGCGGGCGAGGGCAGGGGCGGCGTGACACAGCTCAACCCGCATGCCCGGCTGACGGCGTGTCCTGCCTGGGCGAAGGTGGCTGCCACCATGATTTCCCCCTCGCTGGTCGTGACCTTGCGGAAGGTCTGCCGCGACTATGATATCATCCACGTGCACCATCCCGACCCGATGGCGTGCCTGGCGCTGTTCCTCTCGGGCTACCGTGGCAAGGTGGTCCTCCATTGGCACAGCGACATCCAGAAACAGAAGCTCCTGTTGCGCTTCTACCGTCCGTTGCAGGACTGGCTGGTGCGCCGCGCCGACTGCATCGTGGGCACGACGCCCGTCTACCTTGCCGAGTCGCCTTTCCTGAAGGAGGTGCAGGCGAAGACCCGCTGCATCCCCATCGGCATCGACCCGATGTGTCCCGATGCGGAAGCCGTGGAGACCCTACGGGCTGCCTATCCGGGCAGGAAGATTGTCTTCTCCCTCGGCAGGCTGGTGCCTTACAAGGGTTACCGTCACCTGGTCGAGGCGGCGCGTTTCCTCGACGACAGCTACGTGGTGCTCATCGGTGGCACGGGCAGCCTGCACGACGAACTGCAGGCACAGATTGACAACCTCGGGCTGCACGGACGGGTGAAGCTGCTGGGCCACGTGAGCGATGTCGACCTGCCTGCCTGCTACGGTGCGTGCCGGGTGTTCTGCCTGAGCAGCGTGCAGAAGACGGAAGCCTTCGGCATCGTGCAGATTGAAGCCATGTCGTGCGGACGTCCCGTGGTGGCGACCCGCATCCCCGGCTCGGGGGTGTCGTGGGTCAATGCCGAAGGGGTGTCGGGCATCAACGTGGAGCCTTGCCGCCCGAAGGAACTTGCAGCGGCCATCCGTGCCGTCTGCGACGACGAAGAGACTTACAGCCGTTACGCCGGGGGAGCGAAGCGGCGCTATGAAGAGACATTCACAAAGAAACAGATGATAGAATCATGCGTAAAAATGTATTTCGACCTATGAATGATGCTAAAGCAAATGCCGTGTCGTTGGTAGAGATAAGCACGGCGAAAGAGTCCAGTTGTTATGAAGATGCCATGTCGCCTGCCGCGTGTTGCGTGAAGCGGCTGTTCGACGTGGTGGGCAGCGCCCTGGGAATGATTGTGTTCTCGCCTGCCTTCCTTGCCATCTATGCAGCCATCAAGAGCGAGGACCGCGGTCCTGCCATCTTCCGTCAGGAGCGGGTGGGCTATCGCGGACGGACGTTCACCCTCTACAAGTTCCGTTCGATGCGGGTGACGTCGGAGGAGGATGGCAAGCCTGCCTTGTGTCAGAAGGACGATGAACGGCTCACCCGGGTGGGACGCTTCCTGCGGGAGCATCACCTCGACGAGCTGCCCCAGCTGTGGAACGTCTTCAAGGGGGAGATGAGCTTCGTGGGTCCCCGACCCGAACGTCCGTACTTCGTGGAGAAAATCAAGGCGGTCAACCCCGACTACGAGTTGCTCTACCGGCTGCGTCCGGGACTCTTCTCCGAGGCGACGCTCTACAACGGCTACACCGACACAATGGAGAAGATGCTCCGCCGCCTGCGGATGGACCTGCACTACCTCGCCACCCGCTCGCTGTGGCTCGATGCAAAGATTATCTTCCTCACCGTGACGTCTATCCTGGGAGGAAAGAAGTTCTGATTCCTGTTAACTCATTTACAACTATGCGTCCGAAACAAAACCTGCAACTCCGCCGCATCGGCAGCCAGTACATGATTGTCGACAGCCGGACGGAACAAGTCAACCTCTCGCACGTCTTCCGCATGAACCGGACGGCGGCGGACATCTGGCAGCAGATGAACGAAGGCTGCTCCACTCCCGAAGCCCTGGCGGAGTGGTTGTGCGACAACTACGAAGTCGACCGGGATACGGCTCTTGCCGATGTGAAACGATTGCTGGACAGCTGGACTGGCTTCGGCCTGCTGGTCGAGGAGGGAGGGGAGGCGGATGCCCGATAAGGACTTTGCCGCCCTGCTCGTCCTCCTGCGTGCCGGGCTGTGGGAACGTGAGCCGGACCGTTGGGAAGGCTTCCCCCTGTCAGCCGGTGCCTGGGAACGGGTCTACACCCTGTCGCGCCGTCAGACCGTGGCGGGCATCGTGTTCCGCGGACTCCAGTTCCTGCCCGATGAGCTGCTGCCCCCGTCGGCGCTCCTCATGCGCTGGGTGGTGACGGCAGACCGCATCGAGGAACGCAACCGCCTGATGAACCGGGTGCTCGGCGACCTCTACACGCTCTATGTGTCGCGGGAGCTGAACCCCATCCTCCAGAAGGGGCAGGGCGTGGCGCAGTTCTATGCCAGTCCGCTGTTGCGCGAGAGTGGCGACATCGACTTCTACTTTACCAATCCCGTCTCCTTCCGCCTGGCGCGTCTCTGCATGCAGGCACGCGGCATCGAGGTGGAGGAGATGCCCGACCGCAGCCTGAGCTACGTGTGGCAGGGCGTGGAGGTGGAGCATCACACCCGCCTGTTCGACCTTCACAACCCGTTCCTGCGGACGAAGGCGGCACGGCTGGAAGAGCGTTGGGGCTACTGCTCCCGGCAGCTGTCGGCGGACGTCCCGGTGGACATCACCGTGCCGGCTCCCTTCCTCAACCTGCTGTTGCTCAACCTGCACATCCTCAAGCATGCCTTGGGCTGGGGCATCGGGCTGCGGCAGCTCTGCGACATGGCGTGTGCCTGCCACTGCCTGCACGGCGAGGTGGATGCCCGTGAGATGGAGGTGGCATGCCGTTCCCTGGGACTGACGCGCTGGGCACCGCTCCTGCACGCCTTCCTGGTGGAACACCTGGGACTGGAACCCGGCTGCCTGCCTTACCCGACACAGGCTCCGTCGGCTGAACCCTTGATCGACATCGTGCGGCGGGGCGGCAACTTCGGGCTGTTCCTGGAGGGGCGGAGCGGCGCCGGCAGGTCGTGGCTGCAACGGAAGTGGCAGACTTCCCGCTCCTTCCTGCGCAATGTCCGCTTTGCCCGGACGTATGCGCCGCGGGAGGCGTTCTGGTTGTTCACCGACCTGTTGCGGAACAACCTGCGTTCCACGAAAACTGATAACTGATTACCTGAACAGAATCTTATGTTTCCATCTGTGATGACCTGTTGCGTGGCAGGATTCCGGTTGACGGTCTACCTGCCTGCCGGCTGTGATGCCGACACCCTGCTGCCTTCGTTCCGTCCGTTCCGCTGTCAGGCGGAAGAGGAGGCGGGCGAAGCACTGTTCCGGTTCGAGGCGCTGGCTTCGCCGGTCCCTTTCCCCGAGGGGCGGCTGGCGGACGAGACGCTGAACGACATGGGCTGTGTCCGTCTCTATGATTGCGTGGACACCTACCGGGTGGACATCCTCTCCGTCGGCGGAAGCGTGGTGCACCGTCTGCTGGCAGCGCGCGATTTCTCCCGGGCGACGGCTTGTCTGGACTGGCGCGAGCCGGATGCCGGACAGGTGCTCTCGTCGATGCTCCGCATTGTCTTCTCGCAAGCCATCCTGCTTCACGGGGGCGTGTCCATCCATGCCTCGGCAGTCTGTCACGACGGACGGGCTTACCTCTTCATGGGCAAGAGCGGCACGGGCAAGAGCACACACTCCGCCTTGTGGCTGAAGCACATCCCCGGCTGCACCCTGCTCAACGACGACAACCCGGCGGTGCGCCTGATGGGCAACGGGGCGGTGGCATACGGCACACCGTGGAGCGGCAAGACCCCGTGCTACCGGAACCTCTCATACCCCATCGGCGGCATGGTCCGCCTGTCGCAAGCCCCGGCGAACCGGTTCGTACGTCGCCGGGAGGTGGACGCCTTTGTGGTCCTTTATCCGGGCTGCTCGGTCATCACCGACGACGAGCGGCTGAACGGTGCCTTGTGCGACACCCTCGCCCGTCTCACCGAGCGGGTGACGGTCGGCACGCTGGAGTGTCTGCCTGACGAGGCGGCTGCACGGTTGTGCTGGCAGAACCTGTACGCGATAAACCCCGGGCATGTACAGACCAAAGTATAATACTTAGGCACCCTAAGTATTATACTTAGCCTACCTAAGTATTATACTTTGGTCCGTTCATGCGGCGTTTGAACGCGATACGGACGGCACTTGAACGCGATACGAACGGCACTTGAAACGCTATTCATCAAAATCAATAATAAAAACACAATGAACAAACCGAAACTCTGGGCAAGCCTCAGTCTGCTTGCCGTGTTACTCTTGACTTCCTGCGCATCGCGCAAGAACTTTGTTTACTTGCAGGACATGCAGATGGGCGAGAAGTATCCTTATGATGCCGGCTATGAAGCCGTGGTCCACCGCGACGACCGTCTGAGCATCACCGTCAGCTGCAAGAACCCGGAACTTGCCATCCCGTTCAACATCTACGGGGGGACGTTCCATGTGGGCGCCGACGGCAACGTGACGGCTGACGCTGCCACACGGGTGAACGAGAAGGGCTACCGCGTGGATGTGGAGGGGAACATCGACTTCCCCATCCTGGGCAAACTGCATGTCGAAGGACTGAAGGTCAGCGAGGTGACCAACCTCATCAAGACCCGCCTCATCGAAGGTGACTACATGAAGGACCCCCTGGTGTCCATCGAGTTCCTCAACTTCAAATATACCGTGCTCGGCGCGGTGGCAAACAACGGGACGTTCTCCGTCGACGGCGACCGCGTCACCCTGCTGGAGGCGATAGCCAAGGCGGGCGACCTCGATGCGAAGGCGCGCACGAACCGGGTGGCGGTCATCCGCGAGTCGAACGGCGAACGGCAGATGTTCATGCACGACCTGCGCAGCAAGGACCTCTTCGACTCCCCCTGCTTCTACCTGCAACAGAACGACATCGTCTACGTCGAGCCGAAGTACCGGAAGAAGGACAACGAGGAGCGCGGATGGCAGATCGGCACGACCATGCTCTCTGCAGTCACGGCTGCCTGCTCGATCATCTGGGCAACGAAATAGTTTCTTGTCACCTGATACATACCCATGCAAACAACCAGTAACAACAACCGAAACGAACAGGGCATCAATGTGGTGGACCTGCTCGTGTATTTCGCTTCCAAGTGGAAGTGGTTCCTGATTTCCGTGTTGGTCTGCGGCGGACTGGCGTGGCTCAGCTATGCCCGCTCGCCGCTGGTCTACTTCCGTTCGGCGACGGTCATCATCAAGGACCCCTCGAACAAGACCTCGACTGCCGGACTCGACCGCTACGACAACTTCATCAACAAGGTCAACGTGGCGAACGAGATTCTCCAGTTCCGCTCGAAGAAGCTCATGCGTGAAGTGGTGCTGCGCGTCCATGCCGACGTGGACTACCTGATACAGGACGGCCTGCGCTACAATGAACTCTACACCCAGTCGCCCGTGCGGCTGAGCTTCCCCGACGCGATGCCCGAACAGGGGCTGGCACTGACGGTTCAGCCGAAGAGCGAACGGTCGGTCACCCTCTCGCGCTTCTCGTGGATGGAGGCTGACAGCACCTGCACCGTGGCGATGGGCGACACCGTCCGGGTGCACGGGCAACGGCTCGTCGTGACCCCGACGAACTACTATGCCGCCTCGTGGACCGATGTGCCCATCCGCGTGCAGAAGCGTCCGCTGGAGTCGGTCGTGAACCGCTACAAGGGGGCGCTGGGCATCCAGCAGGAAGAGGAGGAGTCGTCCATCCTCACCCTGGCGCTGAAGGACAGCTCGCCCGTCCGGGCAGAGGATGTGCTCAACATGCTCATCACCGTCTACAACGAGGAGGCAATCAAGGACAAGAACCAGGTGGCTGTCAACACGGCGAACTTCATCAACGAGCGCCTCATCATCATCGAGCGTGAGCTGGGCGGCGTGGAGTCGGACCTGGAGTCGTTCAAGCGCAGCAACCAGATTGTGGACATCTCGTCCGCTGCCGGCATGTACATGACCGAGTCGCAGAAGTACAACGCCGACGCGCTGGAACTGGAGACGCAGCTCCGGCTGGCGAACTTCATCAAGGACTACCTGACCGACCCCTCGAAGGAGACCGACCTCATCCCCTCGAACACGGGACTGAGCGACATGAACATCGAGAGCCAGATCAACCTCTACAACACGGCGAAGCTCAAGCGCGACCGCCTCATCAGCGACAGCAGCGAGAAGAACCCCGTGGTGGAGGAGCTGAACAACTCGCTCCGTGCCATGAAGCAGACCATCATCCGTGCGGTGGACAACATGATTGTCAGCCTCAACGTGAAGCGCAACGACGCGCAGAACCGTGAGATGCGTGCCCAGAGCCGCGTGACGTCCATCCCGACGAAGGAGCGCCAGATGCTCTCCATCGAACGTCAGCAGAAAATCAAGGAGTCGCTCTACCTCTTCCTGCTCAACCGACGGGAGGAGAACGCTCTCTCCCAGGCGATGGCGGACAACAACGCCCGCATCATCGACAGTGCCGAGGGTGGCGACAGCCCCATCTCGCCGCGCCGCAACCGCATCCTGCTCCTGGGCTTGCTCGTGGGCATTGCCCTGCCGGGCGTGGGCTGCCTGCTGGTGCTCTTCCTTGACACCCGGGTTCACGGACGGAAGGACATCGAGAAGGCGGTGAGCGTGCCGTTCCTCGGCGAGATTCCGCTCGACAAGGAGGCGGCAAGGCAGCACGGACGCACGGCGAAGGCTTCCGTGGGTCAGGACGACAGCATCGTCTCCGAGGCATTCCGCATCCTGCGCACGAACATGGCGTTCATGTCGCGCAAGGACCGTCCGACGCAGGTCATCACCTTCACCTCGTTCAACGAGGGGGCAGGCAAGACGTTCATCTCGTGCAACCTGGCGATGAGCTTCGTCTATGCCCGCAAGCGGGTGGTGGTCATCGACCTTGACATCCGCAAGGGGACGCTGAGCCGTCACCTGGGCGAGCACCGGACGGGTGTGACCAACTACCTTGCCGACACGACGGTGACGGTCGACGACATCATCCGCAAGGGCGAACACTTCGACATCATCGCCTCCGGTCCCGTGGCGCCGAACCCGGCAGAGTTGCTGTTGGACAGCCGTCTCGACACCCTGATAGCCGAGCTGCGCACGCGCTATGACTACATCATCGTCGACAATGTCCCCGTGGGCATCGTGGCGGACGCGACCATTGCCAACCGCATAGCCGACCTGACCGTCTTCGTCGTGCGTTCGGGACGTCTCGACCGCCGTCAGCTGCCCGACATCGAGAGCCTCTACGAGGACAAGAAGCTCCACAACATGGCACTCGTGCTCAACGGCGTCGACCCGCACCGCCACGGCTATGGCTACGGGTACGGCTATGGCTACGGGTACGGGCGGTATGGATACGGCAACAAGAAGCACGGTCGCAACTGAACACGAAGAAAGAACAACGAAATAAGCATGTTAAACAATTAAAATGGAGACAGTGTAACGAAACAGACAGGAAGGACAGGAATGAATGTTTGGGTATGTTCCGGCGATAGTCGGGACTCCCGCAGAGAGAATCACTCGACTCAACAAAAACAGATAAATCAATGAATAACGAAATGAAACAGAAGAAAGCGTACATGGCTCCGCAGACTGAATGTCAGGAAGTGGAGCTTGAAAACGGGTTCATGGTAGCTTCGGGTCATAAGACGACATTGAAGAAAGACAATGTCACAATTGAAGTCGAAGACTATGCAACCATTGAAAATGATGTAACATTTGACTAAAAAGAAGGAGGAAATGATGAAATTCTTTAATTTGAAAAGCATGATTGGGATGTTTCTCATCCTTTTCATGGCTGCCTGTCAAGATGACACCGGCAGTGGAGCAAAAGTAGAGGAAGGTCTTGCCGCCAAGCTCAACCTTTCTATCCAGGTCCCGGCAGTGGAGGAGGTCAACACCCGTACCATTGCAGATAATGAAAGCCAAATCAATGAGCTGGCGTTGTTCATGTATAGTGTAAATTCTGATTTGCACTATCGCGTGGACTTGACCGGCAAGCTTACAGAAGAAGGTAAAGCCACGGCCAATGGTTATCGTTCTTATACAGTGAATGAAGTTCCTGTACAGACGGGAACATTTACCATTTACGCCGTTGCCAACTGGAGCAGTCGGTTTGCCAACTGCAATCTAAGCGATGATATCTTCGAAGAGCAGTTGAAAGCAATGATGGGTAATGGCGATGATGTTTATCAGTTGCAACCGGGAGATTATCTGCCGATGACTGATATTGTCAAAGACGTTACTTTCTATACAGGTGAAGAGGCTACCAAGAATGAGTTGCATTTAAGCCTGAAGCGTGCGACTGCCCGTATTGAATTTACCGTTCAAAACGGAGAAGCTTTGAATGCTGTGCAAGGTGAGTTCATCCCCTCAACCTTCCAGGTATTTAACTTGCCGTCATCCAGCTATTTGTTTGACCAAGGCGACAATATGGTATCAACCGATGATTACTTCAATTCAGAGGTGATGGATGTCAATGAAGACGGCAGCTTTGAGTTCTTGATGAACGAGAATGTTCGCCCTGCCGGTGATAATATAAAAGAATATCAAGACCGTGAATATTACGAAGGTAATTGGACGAATCCTACTTCCTTTAAGAATGCTCCCGAAGGAAGTACCTATGTAGTTATCAACGGTTACTATCGTGACAACAGACAAAGCGGTCCGGTGAGCTACCGTATTCACTTGGGTAATTTCTCTAGGACGACGGGAAGCATTATGAACTTTACTGTTAACCGCAATGAGCAACATCTGTATAAGGTAACAGTGAATGGCATTGAAAATATATCTACTGATGTCGAAGTGAAGAATCCGGGAGCTTATGGAGATGTTCAGGTTAGAACACTGGAATTTGCATCAGAACCGGAAGCTCAGGATGCACACTATGTTATCTATCCGATTAAAATTAAAACAGATAACTTGATAGGTAATTGGAAGGTTGCAGTTGCTGATGCTGAAAACCATAAGTGGGTGACATTAAAGACTGAATTGTCTACGTTGCAACAGGCTGGTTTTTGGACGGAAAACGAACTTGGTGGTTCAGTTGTTGAAGGCTCAGGTAATGGAGAACATACAGTATATGTTTTCCTTGAAGAGAACGCAGCAGCAGATGCTCAAATGCGTACCGCTACTCTTCAATTATATCAGAAGGACTATCCAGAAAGTAAAATTGATTTTACTGTGAGTCAATTACCTGTTAACTGGAATAGTTCATTTGGTAATGAGCGAATAGAAGATGGTATGTATCCATGGGGATTTAATTGGGACAGAACTGTAACATATCATAGTGGCGTTTTCATATGGAGACTGATTTTAAAAGCAATAGCAGATAGCTATATAGCTGATTATGGTGCTGGCAATTATGTTACATCAAACTATGATTTTTGGACTGGAACTGATGTAATAATAAATTATGGACTATTGGATAATTTAGGTGAAACGGCTTCTTCTTCATCTGATGGATTACAAAATACAATAGAGTTGTATAACTATCAAGGTATTGGTGAAGTCAGTGAGCTGGAAAGAATCTTCGATTTTTGGTTCAATGATAAGAGAGTTGAAGGTGATACAGAGTCTGTACAGGACTTTGCAGCTAAAATCTGTGTGATGAAAAATAAATTTAGGAAAGAAGAGAGACAGGCTGAAGGCGATGGAGAGACACAAACATATGATGTTGCTGTACTTACAGAGGATGGCATTAAATGGTATCTTCCAGCGAATGATGAATATAGTAATATAAATGATGTATCCTATCCATTGCAACAGTCTGCTTATTGGACTTCTACTGCAGCTTCCGATAATACACATGCTTATATTTATCGTCCTGATAGTGGTCTTTCTACTGCTGAGAGAATGGGAAAATATTACATCCGTGCCGCACGTGTAAGAAACTAACCCTCTCTGTTCAAGATTAAAATCTTCCCATTCTTCACTCGTGGAAGGATGGGAAGATATCTACGGGAAGACATCTTACCTGTATATGGCAAAGCCGTTCTGTAGATATATGATTCATTAACCGTTTCTCTTGATTTCCCATTGCGACCTTTTTCTTGTCTGAAAGGGGATGAGAGAAACAATTTTCATTTTTTATCATGATTCGAAAACTAACTTTAGCAGCCATGGCCTTTGCGGCTGTGGCTACGGTGCATGCACAAGACGTGCATACCACCGAAGAAGTGACCTATAACGACGACAAATACAGGGTCGAGACCAACAGCTTCTGGAGCAACTGGTTCATCAGCGTGGGTGCCGGAGGTAATGTCTACTTCGGCGACCACGACCGTCAGGCTGACTTCGGCAAGCGCATCGCTCCGGCACTCGACATCGCCGTGGGCAAGTGGTTCATCCCGGAAGTGGGAGTGCGCTTGATGTATAGCGGACTCTCGGCTAAGGGTGCCACGCAGACGGATGTCCATGCCGACGGCAACGAGATGTGGGGCGACTGGCTGAAAGACCAGAAGTTCAACTTCTTCAACATCCGCCTGGACGCCATGTTCAACCTCTCGAACCTCATCGCGGGCTACAACGAGACACGTGTCTACAACCTGATACCCTATGTGGGCGTAGGTGCCATGAGTGTCACCGAAGAGCCGAAGGAGACTGCCATCTCCGGACACGTCGGTTTGCTCAACACCTTCCGCCTCAGCTCGGCACTCGACCTCAACGTCGACATCCGCGGCACATTCACCAACGATGACTTCGACGGCGAACCGGGCGGACGCAGCGGTGAAGGTATGCTCTCTGCAACCGTCGGTCTGGCATACAAGTTCAAGCCCCGTGGCTGGAACCGCGGCAAGACCGTGACCCGCACACGCACCGTCTACGACAACGCCGAGCTGGACGCCATGCGCGAGAAGCTCCGTCAGATGACCGAAGAGAACGAACGCCTGGAGAAGGCACTCGCTGAGGGCAACAAGGAGGCTGTGAAGAACCTCGTGAAGCGCATCGGTGCTGCCAACCTCGTGGTGTTCCCCATCGGCAAGAGCACACTGTCCAACCAGGCACGTGCCAACATCGGCATCCTGGCTGAGGTCATCAAGCAGGGCGATTCCTCCATCATCTATACCATCACCGGTTATGCCGATGCAGGTACGGGCAGCAAGGAGCTCAACGAGCGCCTGAGCAAGGAGCGTGCCGAGGCGGTATACAACTGCTTCGTCGAGGAGTTCGGGGTTGACAAGGCACAGTTGAAGCTCGACTACAAGGGTGGCGTGGACAACATGTTCTACGACGACCCGCGTCTGAGCCGTGCAGTCATCACCAGTGGTAAATAATACGACGGAGACAACCTGCCGGCTGCCGGTCAGATTGGTTCGTCAAACTTCCTTGCAGGTGTCTGCCAGAGCGTGATTGTACGGTACACCTGCGTGACAGTCCCCTTTTCGATCAGGCGTGACCGGGAAGGGGACTACTTTTTTTCTTCCCAAATGAAACTGATTCTTTCCGGGGATGAACTGTTCCCCGAAATCGTCCGGATGCTGGACGAAGGGCACACCGTGACGCTGAAGACCAAGGGGAGCAGCATGCGCCCCTTCATTGTCGGCGGAAGGGACAGCGTGGTGCTGGAAGCCGTGCACGGCGAAGTCTGTACGGGCGATGTGGTGCTGGCGTGCATTCCCGGACGCGGATACATCCTCCACCGGGTCTACCGACGGGAGGGGGATGCCTGTGTGCTGATGGGCGACGGCAACCTGTGTGCCACGGAACGTTGCAGCCGCGATGCCATCTGTGGCAGGGTGACGCAGATTATCCGGCGGGGACGTGTCGTCGATTGCGCGTCGCGCCGTGAACGTCTGTTGGCACGTTGGTGGAGGCACCTGCTGCCCCTTCGGCGCGTCTTGTTGAAATTGATGAGCTGAGTACGCTCTCTCCTTATGATAGATTATCGATGAATACATTTCGTTGGCTTTGGAACGCTTCGCGGGGGCATCGCCTGCCCTTGCTGGGAAGCGTGGCTGTCGGGACCCTGTATGTCGGGGTCTCGCTGTTCTTTGTATACGTCTGCAAGCTGCTGATTGACCGGGTGACCTCTCAGCCGACAGATGACCTCCGGCTCCTTGTCGGACTGTTTGTCGGGTGCATGGTGATGCAACTCCTTCTGTCGGTCGTCCGCAGCCGGCTTGTCGGACATACGGAAATCAGGATGCGGAACGCCCTCCGTCAGCGACTCTTCAACCACCTGATGGAGAGCCAGGACAGCGGAAGCGGTGCCCTCCATACGGGCGACATGCTCAACCGCATCGAGGAAGATGTGACCACCGTCACCGACTTCCTTTGCCGGTCGATGCCCGCTTCCCTGGTCACCTCGGTGCAGCTCGCCGGTGCCCTCTTCTTCCTCCTGTCACTCGACGTGCGGCTGGCGGGGGTACTGCTCTTCGTCATGCCCGTGGCACTGCTCTTCAGCAAGACCTACATGCACCGCATGCGCCGCCTCTCCCGGGAAATCCGCGACACGGACAGCCGCGTGCAGAGCCATCTGCAGGAGCACCTGCAGCACCGGGTACTGATGCGGACGCTGGAATACACGCCCCGCGCCGAGGCATTGCTGGAGCACTTGCAGCGGCTGCTGCAAACGAAGGTGGGGCAACGCATCGACTTCTCCGCCTTCTCGCGGAGCATGGTGCAGCTGGGATTTGCCACGGGCTATGCCGTCGCCTTCCTGTGGGGCATCTTCGGACTGCTCGACGGAACGGTGACTTTTGGCATGATGACTGCCTTCCTGCAACTGGTCTCGCAGGTGCAGCGTCCGATGGTCGAACTCAGCCGGCAGATTCCGTCGTTCACCCGCGTGCTGACTTCCGCCGAACGGCTGCAGGAACTCACGGCGCAACCGCTGGAGGAGCAGGGAGAGCCCGTCCGCCTGAACGGTCCCGTCGGTGTCCGCATCGACCGACTGACGTTCGCCTATCCCGGTGGCAACCGTCCCGTGTTCGACGGGTTCAGCCATGATTTCAAGCCGGGAAGCCTGACTGCCGTGGTGGGCGAGACCGGCGTGGGCAAGAGCACCTTGATTAGGCTGATGCTTGCCCTTCACAAGCCCGGCGGGGGAAGCATCACGCTCTATGACGGCGACAGGGAAGCCGCTGCCTCCCCGTTGACACGTTGCAACTTTGCCTACGTGCCTCAGGGCAACACACTGGTGAGTGGAACCATCCGCGAGAATCTGCTGATGGGGTGTCCCGATGCGACGGACGAGGAATTGCATGCCGCGCTCCACACGGCTGCGGCGGATTTTGTCGGGACACTTCCCGACGGACTGGATACCCGTTGCGGCGAACAGGGGGCGGGACTGAGCGAGGGACAGGCACAGCGCATAGCCATCGCCCGCGGACTGCTTCGTCCCGGAGGCATCCTGTTGCTGGACGAGCCGACGTCGTCGGTCGACAGCGAGACCGAACGGCTGATGCTCGGACGGCTGTCCACTCAGGTGCAGGGCAAGACACTGATTCTCGTCACGCACCGGGAGACGATTGCCCGTCTGTGTACGGAGGTGGTCACCATCGGCAGTCGGTGAGGAAGGCGCTCACCCGGCGCGTGTATTCCTCGCGGTTGTCGTGATAGGACATGGCGTGTGCGGCACGCGGCACGACCCACAACTCTTTGGGGGCGGGCTTGGCTTCATAGACCTTGTAAACCATCCACGTGGGGACATAGTCGTCGGCGTCGCCGTGGATGAAGAGCATGGGCAGCCGGCACTGACGCACCTGACGGAGCGCACTCGCCTCGTCGAAGTCCCAGCCGAAGCGCCACTCACACAGCAGGCTTGCCACGTCGAGCAGGGGGCAGGCGGGCAGGTGGAACTGCTCCTTCAGCTCCTTGGCGAACTGGTCGCGGACGCTCGTGTAGCCGCAGTCCTCCACGAATGCCTTCACATAGGGTTGTTGCGGCTCGCCCGAGACCATCATCGTGGTGGCGGCGCCCATCGAGATGCCGTGCACCACCATCGAGGTGTTCCCGCCGAAGGTTTGGTTGGCTACATCCATCCAGCGCAGCACGTCGAGCCGGTCCTTCCATCCCATCTGGATGTGGGTCCCCTCGCTGTGCCCGGCATAGCGCAGGTCGGGCAGGAGGATGTTGCAGCGCAAGTCGTGGTGATAGAGGTAGCCTATCATCAGCATGCGGATGGCATTGTCCGTGTAGCCGTGCACGATGACTGCCGTCCGTCGCGTCGTGTCGGGAGCGGCGGCATAGAGTGCGTGCAGGCGTGCTCCGTCGGGAGCGGTGATAAACGTGTCGCGCAGGGCGGAGACCTGTTGCAGGCTGTCCACCCATTGCCCCACGTACGGGTATTCGCGGTAGAGGTAGTCCCACGAACCTTTCAGGTCCGAAGCGCGGAAGTCCTTCGCGCCGCCGTCCGGCTGGAGGGCGTAGCTCGTCAGGTAGAGACCCCCGCCCGCTAATACGACAAAGAGCAGTGCGACAATGCCTGCCACACTGCTCACGATGCGTTTGCTGCGTCTGTTCATGATGCGCGGAGTTATTGGTTCCAGATGTCCCACGCTGCGAAGGCCTGCAGGAGGAGCATCTCCAGTCCGTTCTTGGTGGTCGCGCCCATCGCCATGCCCTTGCGCATGAAGAGGGTGATGTCCGGATTGTAGATGACGTCGTAGAGCAGGTGTTGCGGGGTCAACAGCTGGTAGGGGATGTCCGGGCACTGTTCGCTGTGCGGATACATGCCTACGGGAGTCGCGTTGACGATGACCTGGTACTCCTGCATGACCTCGGGAGTCAGCTCGTCATACGTGAAGGCGTTCGGATACGGACGGCGCGAGACGAGGGTGCTCTCCACGCCCAGCTTCTTCAGTCCGTAGGTGATGGCTTTGGCTGCCCCGCCGGTGCCGAGGACCAGTGCCTGCTTGTGGTGCGGCTCCAGCAGCGGCTCGATGGACTGGGTGAAGCCGATGACGTCGGAGTTATAGCCGACGAGCTTGTACTTGTAGCCTTTCTGCGGGATGACCTTGACCACATTGACCGCGCCGATGGCGAGGGCATCCTTGTCCAGTTCATCGAGGAACGGGATGATTTGTTCCTTGTAGGGAATGGTGACGTTCAGTCCCTTCAGCTCGGGATTCTCTGCCAGGATTTGAGGAAGGTCGGTGATGACGGGTATCTCGAAGTTGAGATACTGCGCGTCGATGCCTTCGTTCTCGAATTTTTCGTTGAAATAACCACGGGAAAAGGAGTGCCCCAGGGGGTAACCTATCAATCCGTATTTATCCATAACTCGTGTGTAGGTTAAAATCAGTTAGTCTTATTTGGTAGCCATATAGAGCGTGCAGACACCCATCGTGAGCCGGCGGAAGGTCACCGTGCCGAAGCCTGCCTTGCCGATGATGTCCTGCATGATTTCCCCTTGCGGGAATGCCTTGATGGTTTCGGGCAGGTAGGTGTAGGCATTGTGGTCCTTGGAGATGAGCCGTCCGAGGGAGGGCAGTACGCACTTTGAGTAGATGCCGAAGAGCTGTTTCATGGGCGAGCTTATCGGGGTGGACAGTTCGAGAATGACCAGGTGGCCGCCGGTGGCGAGCACGCGGTGAATCTCGTTGAGCGAAGCATCGAGGTTGGCGAAGTTGCGTACTCCGAAGGCGATGAGGACAGCGTCGAAGCTTTCGTCAGGGAAGGGGAGGTTCAGGCTGTCTGCCTGCTGGAACCGGATGTGGTCCGAGAGACCGGCTTTCTCCACTTTCTGTCGTGCTACCTGCATCATGCCCTCCGAGATATCCACGCCGATGAGTTCGCGTGGTGCCAGTTCCTTGCCTGCCAGGATGGCGAAGTCGCCCGTTCCGGTGGCAATGTCGAGGATGCGCTCCGGGTGGAAAGGCTTCAACCACTCGATGGCGGTGCGTCGCCAGTGGCGGTCGATGCCCAGGGATAACAGGTGATTCAAGGGGTCGTAGGCGGGGGCGATGTTGTCGAACATCTGTTCCACCTGTTCCTTCTTGCTTTCTTCGGTGTTATACGGCGTAATCTGTTCTTGCGCGTATCCCATGTTGTGTTTGTTTTTTAGGTTGTGAGTTTGTAAGTGTTTGAAGTGACGAGTTGACGAGTCGACAAGGGGGACCGGGAGATTGTCCGGTGGTCCTGTCCTCGTCAGCTCGTCAACTGGTATGTATGTCAATGGGAGTTGCCTGTCAACTCGTCAACTGCTCGCTTATCTGTTCTTCAGGAATTCAGTCACGTTCTTCTCGATGCGTGCGGCAAGGTCTGCCGACTCCACCTTCTCGAATTTCTCGCCGACGATGTGTTCGTACAGCTCGATGTAGCGCTCGGACACGCTGTTGACATATTCGTCGGTCATCTCAGGCACCTGCTGGCCTGCCTTGCCCATGAAGTCGTGCTCGATGAGCCACTGGCGGACGAACTCCTTGGAGAGTTGCTTCTGCGGTTCGCCCTTCTCGAACTTCTCCTGGTAGCCGTCGGCATAGAAGTAGCGGGAAGAGTCGGGCGTATGGATTTCGTCGATGAGGTACACCTTGCCGTCCTTCTTGCCGAACTCATACTTCGTGTCGACCAGGATGAGGCCCTTCTCGGCTGCCATCCGGCTGCCTCTCTCGAAGAGGGCGTAGGTGTATTTCTCCATCAGTTCATAGTCCTCCTTGCTCACCAGACCCTGAGCGATGATTTCCTCTTTCGAGATGTTCTCGTCGTGTCCGGCTTCAGCCTTGGTCGTCGGGGTGATGATGGGGGTGGGGAACTTCTCGTTTTCCTTCATTCCGTCGGGGAGAGCCACGCCACAGAGCGAACGGCAGCCGGCCTTGTACTCTCTCCAGGCACTGCCGGTGAGATAGCCGCGGATAATCATTTCCACGCGGAAGCCTTCACACTTCAGTCCGACGGTCACCATGGGGTCGGGAGTGGCAATCTTCCAGTTGGGGACAATGTCAGCAGTAGCATCCAGGAACTTGGCTGCAATCTGGTTCAACATTTGTCCCTTGAAGGGGATGCCTTTCGGCAGGATGACATCGAAGGCAGAGATGCGGTCGGTGGCAACCATGACCAGCAAGTCGTCGTTGATGTTGTACACATCGCGTACCTTTCCATGATAAACACTCTTTTGACCGGGAAAGTGGAAGTCTGTTTTTACTAATGCTTTCATTTGTCTGTATGGATTAAATGGTTGTATATGCTTGTTCACTTGTCGGCGCGTCCCCTCGTCTCCTTCGCCGCCTCATACTTCTCGTACGCCTCGACGATGCGGGTCACGAGCTTGTGGCGGACGATGTCCTTCCTGTTCATCTCGATGAAGCTGATTTCCTTGATGCCCTTGAGGATGTGCAGGGCATGAATCAGGCCCGAGGTCTGCGACGGCGGCAGGTCTATCTGTGTCATGTCGCCCGTGACAATCATCTTGGTGTTCATGCCCATGCGGGTGAGGAACATCTTGATTTGCTGGGAGGTGGTGTTCTGCGCTTCGTCGAGGATGACGACGGCGTCGTTCAGCGTACGTCCGCGCATGAAGGCGAGGGGGGCAATCTGGATGACGTTCTGCTCCATCATCTCCTGAAGCTTGGCAGCCGGAATCATGTCCTGCAGGGCGTCGTAGAGCGGTTGCAGGTAGGGGTCGATTTTCTCCTTCATGTCTCCCGGGAGGAAGCCCAGCTTCTCACCGGCTTCCACTGCCGGACGGCTCAGGATGATTTTCCGTATCTGCTTGTTCTTGAAGGCGCGTACGGCAAGGGCGATGGCGGTGTACGTCTTGCCCGACCCGGCAGGTCCCGTGACGAAAATCATGTCGTGCTCGTCGAAGGCCTTCACCAGCTTCTCCTGGTTCTCGCTGCGCGGCGTGATGGGCTTCCCGCCGACGCTGTAGACGATGACGTTCCCCGCCGGCTCCACCGACGGACGTCTGCCCTTCACGATGTCGAGGATAACCTCCTCGGTCAGCGAATTGTACTGCGCGCAGTGCTTCTCCAGTGCCAGCAGGCTCTCTTCGAATGCGCACATCTCCTCTTCATCGCCCATGACCTTGACCACATTGCCGCGTGCGACAATGCGCAGCTTCGGGTACAAAGCCTTTATCATCTGGATGTTCACATTGTTTACGCCGTAGAAGATTACGGGGTCTATGTCTTCAAGAACTATATGCTTCTCTATCATTCGGAGTAGGTTTCTTGGTTTTTAGGTTGACAACGATTCCGCCGGCTGCCGGTCGGGGGCTCCTGCCGTGTCTGTTGCAGGGATCGGCGTCTTCGCTTCTGATTGAGCACTTTCGGCCCTTTTTGTCGGCGCAAAGGTAGTGAATCTTCCTTTTTTGGCGGAATAAAGCGCTTGTTATTTTTCCCGTGCTCTCGATTTTCGCCTATCTTTGCACGCAGTTTTTTTTGACAGAACATCTCTTTCGCAAGCGGAATCCGCCGGATTCCCGTCAACTTCAATAAATGCAACAAAATAACGATTCGAATGAAAAGCAAGCGTAGACTTACCATCAGACTGATGTCGGCCCTTTGCCTCGTGGCAGTGTTGTCGGGCGGATGCAAGCAGGACACGTCCATGATTATGAACAATCCGCACAACGTGCGGGGCGTCATCAGCTACAAACGGAGTTTCCCCGACCTGAACGACACCCACCTGAAAGCCGCCAAGAGCCTGGGCATCCGTCCCGTGGCGTCGCGCGAGGAAGCACTCGAACGGGTGGGCAAGCTCGAGGAGCTGGCATCGTGCGACGCCTACCATCTCGACTCACTGACGCACTCCATCCCTTTCCTCGTCCCCAAGGCAAACACCCTCTTGCAGTCCATCGGACAGAACTTCCTCGATTCGCTGACGGCAAAGGGACTCAACCCCAATAAAATCATCGTTACCTCCGTCCTCCGCACACAGGGCGACGTCAAGCGGTTGCGCCGCGTCAACGGCAACGCGTCCGCCAACTCCACACACTGCTACGGCACGACCTTCGACGTCAGCTGGAAACGGTTCAAGAAAATCGAGGAGCTCGACGGACGCCCCTATCAGGATGTGAGTGCCGACACGCTGAAGCTGGTCCTCTCGGAAGTGCTGCGCGACCTGCGCGAGAGCGAGCAGTGCTATGTGAAGTATGAACTGAAGCAGGGCTGCTTCCACATCACCGTCCGCTGACCGCCATGCAACGCTATTTCGTCTATCTGGCCTACGATGGCACGTCTTACCACGGCTGGCAGATTCAGCCCAACGGCAACAGCGTGCAGGAGGAACTGATGAAGGCGCTCTCCACCTTGCTCCGCCGTCCGGTCGAGGTGGTGGGAGCGGGACGCACCGACGCCGGGGTGCATGCCTCGCTCATGGTGGCGCACTTCGACGCGACGGAGCCATGCGACCCCGTCTTCCTCGCCGACAAGCTCAATCGGCTGCTCCCGCCCGACATCTCCGTCTACCGGGTGGTGCCTGTCAAGGCGGACGCGCACGCCCGCTTTGATGCCACGTCCCGCACCTATAAGTATTATGTGACGACCACGAAGACGCCCTTCGGACGCGCGTACAAGTGCCGTCTCTTCGGCGCTCCGCTCGACTTCTGCCGGATGAACGAGGCGGCGGACGTGTTGGCAGAGTACACCGACTTCACGAGCTTCAGCAAGCTCCACACCGACGTGAAGACGAACAACTGCCGCATCATGCACGCCCGCTGGGAGCAGGTGAGCGACACCGAATGGGTCTTCACCATCCGTGCCGACCGTTTCCTTCGCAACATGGTGCGTGCCATCGTCGGTACGCTCTTCGAGGTCGGTCGCGGCAAGCTCTCGGTCGAGGGTTTCCGCCGCATCATCGAGCAGAAGGACCGTTGCAAGGCGGGCACGTCGGCTCCCGGCCATGCCCTCTTCCTCGTGGATGTGGAGTATCCGGAGGAAGTGTTTATCTGATTGACAATGGATGATTGGCAGGGACAATAGCCTCGCGGTGTGTGAGGAATTTGATAAGACGTCGAGAACCCTGTTTCCGGCGTCTTTTTTATTTCCCGGACGTCAGATACGTCGTATCCAGCGCCAAAACATTTCGAAAGGCTCAGGATATGCCGTATCCAGCTTCAAAACATTTCGAAAGGCTCAGGATACGTCGTATCCAGCTTCAAAACATTTCAAAAGGTTAAGGATACGTCATATCCAGCTTCAAAACGTTTTGAAAGATTAAGGAAATGCCGTATCCAGGACCAAAAAGTTTTGCGGGACGCAGGGAACGGCATATCCAGGACCCAAGGGAACGACGGGGAGACTCATCGGCGGCACAAGTCCTTGAAGTCGCAGTAGGCACAGTGCGTGTCAAAGTCCGTCTGTGTGAAGGGGACGGAGGGATGGAAGATTTCCTCCAGCAACTCGCGCAGACGCGCACGGAACTCCTCGTCGTACTCACGGAAGTCGGTCACCTCCTTCTTTTCCTTGTACGGTTCGCCTATGCGGATGACGGGGGAATAGTCTGCCGAGGCTGCCTTGTGGATGTAGAGCAATGCCGGGGCGACGGGCAACGGCTGGCGGTGCGTCATGATGGCGGCGTAGAGGAAGGTCTGCAGGACGTAGTTCGGACGGCGCTCGGCGGGGGTGAAGAGCATCTCGATGCTGGATGCCACGGAAGGCTCGCCACCGGTCTTGTAGTCGACAATGCGCAGGGTGCCGTCCTTGCTGTCGAGGCGGTCGATGATGCCGCCGATGCGGACCGTATGCGTGCCCGTCGGGGTGCTGAGCGTGAAATCCTCGTGGACGGGCAGCTCCATGGCGACCATGCGGAAGGGAGCGTGGTAGAGGTCCTTCTCGAGCAGCTGGCGGAGGTAGCTGACGATGACTTCGGAGTTGAGCAGCTGGACGCCGTTGTACTCGGGCTTGTCCTCGGGACGGACGTGGAAGAAGAGTTCCTTGAAGGCGCTGTCGACGAAGTACTCCAGGCGCACCTTGTCGCGTAGCAGCGGTTCGAGGTCCTCCCGACGCACCGTGTCGCCGTGCGCGGTCAGCTCGCGGTAGACCAGCTCGGCGCTGCGGTGGAAGATGCTGCCGAAGGTGGCGGAGTCAATCTCTGCACTGACTTCCTCCTTGGGACGGAGCCCGGCGATGTAGTGGAAGTAGAACTTCAGGCGGCAGTCGAGGTAGGTGTTGAGGGCGGACGGCGAGATGAAGCCCTTCTCGCCCGTGTGGAAGCGTCGGTAGAGCCGCTCGAGGACCTCGGGAGTCTTGTCGACGCGGATGGGCGCGGTGCTCATGGGCATCTGTCCGGCGGTGACGGAGGATTTGCGGATGTCGTGGTTGCTCTCGGTGAGGAGCTGGAGCATGAAGCGCGACATCTCGCCGCGGTTGAGTCCGTCGGACGAGGTGTTGTAGAGCAGGGCGACGTGCTCGGCGCGTTGCATGAGGCGGTAGAAGTAGTAGGCATAGACGGCGTTCTTGTGTTCGAGCAGGGTCATGCCGAAGGCCTTCCGCAGGTTGTAGGGGATGAACGACGAGTCGCTGCTGCCCTTGGGGAGCTTGCCTTCGTTGAGCGAGAGCATCACGACGTTCTTGAAGTCGAGGTTGCGGGTCTCGAGCACGCCCATGACCTGCAGCCCGATGGCGGGTTCGCCGTGGAAGGGGATGGAGGCGGTCGAGAAGACCTTGTTCATGAGGCGGGCGAGGGTCGGGGTCTGCACGCGGAGGGTGCCGCCTTCCAACAGACGTCGGAAGCGGTTCACGGTGGTGTATGCCTGGAAGAGCGACTCGCGGTAGAGCTGGTCGAAGGGGTTCGGGGCGGCTGTCTCCTGACGGTAGAGCGAGGCGGTGCGTTCGAGTGCCGCCTCCAGGTAGGTGCAGAGGGCTGCGTTCCCGCTGACGGGTGTGAAGAGGTGCGTCAGCAGCTCGTCCGTCTGCAGCTCGGAGGGAAGGGGGTAGAAGCGGTTGCGCGCGGTGAGGGAGTGTCCGAGTGGCTCTGCTTCGGGCGAGAGGCTGCGGACGTAGGGGTGCTTCAGCACGGCGATGACGGCGGCGTAGTCATAGCGTCCCGTGTCGGCGTGATAGCCCTCGGTCTGAAGGCTGACGAGGGCGTTGATGAGGCTGTAGACGGGCGTCTGGGCGAGGGGGAAACCCATGGTGATGTTGACGTGCCGCACGGTGTCGGAGGGCAGGGAGTGGAAGACGGGCTGGAGGAGTGCCTCGTTGCAGAGGACGACGGCGGTCTCGGATTCCTTCTTGCCCAGATGGGCGCGCAACCAGTCGGGGAGGAAGCGTGCCTGCGCGTTCTCCGTCGAGGCGGCGACGTACTCGATTTCCTTGTGTCCGGCGAAGGCGTGGAAGTGGGATTCGGGCAGCTCGGAGGGGAAGTCGCGGAGGTTGCGTCGGATGAACTCGCCCGCCTCGTGGTTGGGGGTGTCGAGGTAGCTGACGTCGTAGTCCCAGTAGAAGAGCGCCTTCCCGGCAGCCTGGAGTTTCTCGAAGAGGAGGTGCTCCACGCGGTTGAGGACGTTGAAACCGACGAAGACGTAGTGCTCGTAGGGCAGGGTGGAGGCATCGAGCGCTTCGCAGGCTTCGCGGTAGAGCATGCCCTCGTAGGCGATGTTCTGTGCGGCGAGGTCGTCGCGGAAGCGGTGGTATATGTCGCCCAGGACGTTCCACAGGGCGATGAAGCGTTGTTTGAGCTCGGTAGTCTTGCTGACGGAGAAGTTGCGGAAGAACTGACGGATGGCGTCCGCCTGCTCGTCGTTGAGGAAGTCGAGTGTGTCGTATGCCTTGAGGTCCTGGAGGTTGGCGAAGAGCCGGTCGGCGTCGACGCGGTTCTTGTCGATGTCATCGAAGTCGCTGATGAGCAGCTCGCCCCAGAAGTAGAATTCGTCGAGTGTCTCGTGGCTCCGGGTGGCATCGCGGAAGACCTCGTAGAGGCGGCACACGAGTTCGATGGGGTCGCCCACGCGGCGGTCGGTCAGTGAGCGGAAGAGTTCGCTGATGGTCAGGTAGGCGGGGGACCAGACGGGTTGCCCGGCGCGCGTGGCGAGGTATTCGTTGAAGAAGAGGCCCGCACGTTTGTTGGGGAACACGACGGCGGTATGTGTGAAGTCGCCTTGGAGCTTGTCATGGAGGTCTTCGGCGACGAGTTTCAGGAATGGGTTCATGGGTGGCTTGTTTACGGTTTATTCCACAGTGATGAGTTCGTTCTTATAGATGTACCAGAGGTATCCGCGGACGTCGGTGTATCCCATCCGTCGGAGGAGCTGCATGTAGCCGCGCACCTGTTCGTGGTAGGCGGGGCTTTGCTTTCCGAACTTGAAGTCGACGACGACGACCTGTCCGCCGTCAATCATCACGCGGTCGGGGCGCCGGGTCTGCAGTTCGCCGTTCTCCATGTAGACGATGGAGCACTCGTTGAAGAGCTCGCAGCTTCCGTCGAACCACTTCCTTGCCTCGGGGCGTGCGAGGGCACGTTGGATGAGCGAGCGTGCGTGTCCGACGTCGCCGGCGGAGTCGAAGAGTCCTTCGCTCTCCATCTGTGCGAGGGTCGGCTCCACGTCGTCGCGTGTCCGGATGGTGGCGAAGACGTAGTGCAGCAGCCTTCCCTGGCGGATGTACCGCTGGCTGTCGTCCTCGTCCTCTTCTCCGCGGATGAAGTCTGCCGAGCGGTTTGACTGGCGGAAGTCGATGCGGTTGTCGAAGGATGCCATCTTGACGAGCCGTGTGTCGGGTTGCGCGGTGAGCCGGTTGCTGCCTGCCTGCCGTTCTTCCTTTTCAACCGACGGACAGAGGGTGCCGGTCTCGAACTCCCCCATTCCCTCGAATGCCGGGTCGATGCGGCAGAGGCTGTGGTAGAGCAGGGTGGAGATGGAGTTGCTCTGCCCGTCCTTTGCCCAGACGAAGAGGTTCTTCCCGGCGCGTGTGAAGGCGACGTAGAGCAGATTCAGGTTGTCGACCCACAGCTGGACCCGTTCGTGGCGGTAGTCCTGCTCGTAGGTGGAGTTTGCCATGTTCGCTCCGTAGTTCACGGGGACGAGGTCCAGCTCGTTGTAGGGGCTGTCCTGCGGCGTGCACCAGATCATCTGCGTGCGTATCTCGTTTTCCAGGCTCCAGTCGCAGAAGGGGATGAGGACGGTGTGGAACTCCAGTCCCTTTGACTTGTGGATGGAGTAGATGCGTATGCCCTCCAGTTCGCCGGACGGGATGGTCTTGGCGCAGAGCTTGTCGTCCCACCAGGCGAGGAAGGAGTCGAGGTCGGAGGAGTTCTCCTGCAGGTATTCGATGACAGCATCGAAGAAGGCGAAGAGGTAGGCGTCCTGGTCCTCGCGTTCCGCCATGCCGAAGAGAGTGAAGAGGTGTTCGAGCAGTTCGTAGAGCGGCATGAGGCGCAACTCCTCCCGTCGGGTGATGAAGTCCTGCGGGACGTAGTGTTCCGCCCCCTGCAGCAGGAGGGTGTTCCAGTCGGTGTCGCTGCAGACAATCTCCCGCTGGTACATGGCTGCGAGGCGGGCGAGGGCGATGGTGTCGGTCTCGTCGGCGAGCCAGCGCAGGCAGTCGATGAGTGCGCAGACGCACGACGAGGCGTCGAGGCGGAAGGCTTCGTCGGACACGATGCGGTAGGGGAGGTTGGCGCTGAAGTAGTCGGCAATCACGGGGATGTTCTTGTTCTTGCGCACGAGGATGGTGATGTCTTCCAGCCGCACGCCTTCACTCACGAGCTTTTCCACCTGTTCGGCAAGGCACTCCAGGGTCATCTCAACGTAGTCTTCGTTGTCTTCGGGGATGAGGAAGTCCACGTGGACGTAGCCTTTCTCCTCCTTGCGCGGCGAGTCCTGGCAGACGTCGCTGTATGCCTGTTGCAGCTCGGTGCAGTCCGTGCCGTAGGTGTTGCGGTAGATTTCGTTGAGCCAGGCGCTCCCGGCGGTGAAGATGTCGTTGTTGAAGCGGATGATGTTGCTCTCGCTGCGTCGGTTGGTGGTCAGCTTCATCTCGCGGATGGGGTAGATGCCCTCCATCTTGCCGCGCAGGTTGTTGAGGATGCTCCAGTCGCCGTTGCGCCAGCGGTAGATGGACTGTTTCACGTCGCCGACGATGAGGCTTCCGGCTCCCTGCGACAGTCCTTCGAGGAGCAGCATCTTGAAGTTGTTCCACTGCATGCGCGAGGTGTCCTGGAACTCGTCGATCATGACATGGCGCAGCGTGGTGCCAATCTTTTCGAAGACGAACGAGGAGTCTCCCTCCTGCATCAGCCGGCGGAGCAGCGCATTGGTGTCGGAGAGGAGGAAGCGGTTCTCCCGTCGGTTGAGTGTACGGACTTCCTCGTCGATGTTGGCGAGCAGACGCAGCTGGTTGAGGTATCGCAGGGACAGTTCGCAGGAGTTGAGTGTCCGTCCCTGTTCGGGGCGTTGCTTTTCCGCCTCGACGAGCAGGGGTTGCAGTTGGGCCGACGCCAGGGCGATGATTTCCGAACGTCGGGGGGATGTCTTCGCCGCCCAGTTGTCGGCGGAGTCGAGACACTTCTCCACGGTGCTGTTGCGGATGTCGTCGCCCCACTTTCCGTCGCGCAGCTTCTTGAAGTAGGAGGCGATGCCGCGGCTCTTCCCGGCAAGGTCGTCGGGGCGCAGTCCTTCCGCCTCGAGAATGCCGAAGAACTGGTCGGCGATGCTGTGCATCACGTCCGTCGCCTCGTCGCGCAGTGCCTCGAGCAGCTTGCGGTAGGCGGGGATGGTCTGCGGGTCCGCCAGCTTGGCGCGCAGTCCGTCGCCCTTCTCGATGTAGGTCTCGTCGAAGATGTTCAAGCCGAAGCTTTTGATTTCGCCCGACACGTTCCAGCGCTTGTCCGAGGCGATGCGTTCGCGGATGAACTCCAGGAGCCATCCCAGCACGGGCGAGCGTCGGTCGAGCTTCTCGATGAGGATATCGACAGCGTCCGAGAGCACCTCGGCGTTGTTGAGCGCGATGTTCATGTTGGCACCCAGTTCCAGCTCGCGCGCCAGGTTGCGCATCACCGACTGGAAGAACGAGTCGATGGTTTCCACGCGGAAGCGGCTGTAGTCATGAATCAGCAGGGAGAGGGCGCGCCGTGCCTTGTCGCGCACCTCCTCAGGGGACAGTCCCAGTCCGTTGCTGACCACGTTCAGGTAGGCATCCGATGCCGCATCCCCGATGGCGATGCCGAAGAGCTGTCCCAGGATGCGTTCCTTCATTTCCGTGGTCGCCTTGTTGGTAAAGGTCACCGCGAGGATGTTGCGGTAGGCGGTGGGGTTGGCTATGAGGAGCTTGATGTATTCCACGGCGAGCGTGAACGTCTTTCCCGAGCCCGCCGATGCCTTGTAGACGAAGAGTTCAGAAGCGTTGTCCATCATGATGGTAGGGTTAAAGTCGGTTTTCAGAGTTCCTTGAGCAGCACGTTGCCCAACTTCTTGTAGTATTCGTCGCGGGCACGTTCGAGCGTCTCCCACGCGGTGCTGTACTTGTTGTCCTTGTCAATCTTGAAGCTTTCGCTGCCTGCTACGTCGAGCCGGGTGAGGAGGGTGGCGACGTTGAGGTTGTCGGTGTCCTCAGCCGGGAGGTAGAAGGGTTGCGAGCCCTTGCCGTCGGCGTCCGGGTTGCACTCGTAGATGAGCCGCAGGTCCACCAGCTCGTAGATGATTTGCCGCGTCATGCGGATGGGGATGTTGTGCCGGTGCGCCAGGCTAAGCACGGTGTAGGGCCGCTCTCCCCGTGCGAAGCGTTTGCAGATGAAGGAGAGGATGAGCATGCAGAGGAAGTCGTGGTAGCGACGGCTGATGTTGCGCGTCTCGTTGGCGAAGTTATAGTTCTCGAAGTTCTGGTTGCAGTAGCTCAGTTCGGCACCGAAGAGGCAGATGCTCCAGGAAATCTGTGTCCACAGGAGGAAGAGCGGGATGGCGGCGAAGCTACCGTAGATGGCGTTGTAGTTGGACACCCATATCTGGCTGTTGATGTAGAAGAACTGCAACACCTGGAAGGCGGCTCCGGCAATGAATCCCGGCACGATGGCATAGCGGAAGCGTACCCGCGTGTTGGGCATGAAGATGTAAAGCCCCGTAAAGATGAAGCCCGTAAATATATAAGGTATACAGCCGACGATGAACTTGGCGAACGACGAGAGGATGAGGTAGCTGTCGAGGCTCTTGAGCGCGGTGGTCATGAAGATGGACAGACCACCCGAGACGACCAGCACGATGGGCAGGAGCAGGAGGATGGAGAAGTAGTCGGTAATCTTGCGGAAGGGGCTGCGCTGCTTCTTCACCTGCCATATCTGGTTGAAGGTACGCTCGATGTTCCCCGTCAGTGTGAGGACCGCCCAAAGCAGGACGAGCAGGCCCACCCCGATGAAGATGCCGCTCTGTGCATGGGCGAGATAGGAGTCTGTCAGGCTGATGATGACGTCGACGGTCATCGATTGCCCCTCCAGTCCGCGACGGACCTGTTCCTCCATCATGTCGGAGAATCCCAGTCCGCGTGCCACGGCAAAGAGGATGGCAAGAATCGGCACGATGGAGAGCAGGGTGTTGTAGGTCAGCGCCGATGCCTTGTTGACGATGCGGTCGTCATTGAACCGCTGGATGGAGAGGAGTATGACCTTGAGGATGTTGTAGAAGATGTATTTGACACGGCTCACTTCGTTTTCAGTCACTCGCCAGATTTCCTCGGTGAGGAATCGTTTCATCAGGCGTATTCGGGTCTTGAGGCGTAGCATGTTGTTTTCTTGATTTTGAGGTTTCAGAGGATTGTGTGTTCCAGTATGAGGGGAAAAAGAAAAAGAGGCAGAAGACCTGTAAGCCGGGTTCTGTACCTTTGTCAGGCGTCTGTCATTTATCTACGCCCGTCGTCACCGCCGGGCTCTAGCAATCCACCCTCCGACTGGAGCGAGCAACTCTCTTAACGCCGGTATACATGATCTTACAACTCCCAAGATGCACAGCCCGCATGTCACCATACGGCTGGTGAGCTCTTACCTCACCTTCTCACCCTTACCCCTTGTGAAGAGGCGGTTCTTTTCTTCTGCATTGTCTCCACCCTCACGGACAGCTTTCTGTTAGGAAGTGGGATGCTCTGCGTTGCCCGGACTTTCCTCCTCCGGCATAGCCGGCGGCGACAGACCGGTCTTCTGTCTCTTTTTCTGGCTGCAAAGGTATGAAAAATAGCTTTCAGAAGGGCAAAAAAGCTTGAATTTTCTCCTAGGGAGGTGTGTGTCAGGATGCTATAACGAATGCAAATTTGGCAGTTGGCAGACTTAAGCGCTGTTAAGGAGAAAACGGCTCTGTTAAAAGATGGGAAAAGATTGTGACAGGAAGAATAAGCGAATGTTTTTTGTCTTTACTTTAACAGCGTAGATGTTAAACACTAGTAGAAAATTAACAATTTAAATATTATTGGTTATGAAAACAACAACTAAAATGGTTTTAGGCGCTGCGGCTGTGATGCTGTTCAGCTCCACTGTAGCCGGAGTGACGACTTATTCGATGATGAAAGGTGAGAAGGAAAACTCCGGTTCATTCACAGAGATGTTTTCACCGAATCCGAATGTAAAACTGGCTTCCATGAGCGCCACGGAGGCACAGCCTGTCGACCTGACACAGGCAGCCGAACTGTCGCTCCATGCCGTGGTTCATATCAAGTCGACTCAGAACGGTCGCGACCAGATTGTCCGTACGCCGGGCGACATCTTCGATTACTTCTTCGGTGACGGTTACGGGCGTGCACAGCGTGTGCGTACGCAACCCCGTGTGGGAATCGGTTCGGGCGTCATCATCAGCAAGGACGGTTACATCGTGACCAACAACCACGTGATTGACAAAGCCGATGAAATCAGTGTCACGCTGAACGACAACCGCGAGTTCAAGGGACGTCTCATCGGAACCGATCCGAGCACGGACCTGGCACTTATCAAAATCGAGGCGGATGACCTGCCGACCATTCCCGTCGGCGACTCTGACGCCCTGAAGGTCGGCGAATGGGTGCTCGCCGTGGGTAACCCGTTCAACCTGACTTCGACGGTGACTGCCGGTATCGTGAGTGCCAAGGCACGTACGTTGGGTGTCTATAACGGCGGTATCGAATCGTTCATCCAGACCGATGCAGCCATCAACGAAGGCAACAGTGGCGGTGCCCTGGTGAACGCACGCGGTGAGCTGGTGGGCATCAACTCCGTGCTGACCTCTCCGACAGGTTCGTATACAGGCTATGGTTTTGCCATCCCGACCTCCATCATGGTGAAGGTTGTCTCTGACCTGAAGCAATATGGAACCGTACAACGCGCAGTCCTGGGTATCATGGGACATGACATCGACGACCGTGTAAAGGACAAGGACCTTGGAACCGTCGAGGGCGTTTACGTGGCTGACATCACGGAAGCCAGTGCGGCTGCCAATGCCGATATCCGCAAGGATGACGTGATCACTGCCATTGACGGAAAGAAAGTGAAGAACATGGCTGAGCTGCAAGAGGCAATGGCCAAGCATCGTCCGGGTGACAAGGTGAAGGTGACTCTGCTGCGTGCCAAGAAAGAGATGACCGTGAGCGTCGTTTTGCGCAACACGCAAGGTAACACGAAAGTGGTGAAGAATGCCGGAATGGATATCCTGGGTGCTGCCTTCCGCGAATTGCCTGACGAGATGAAGCAGCAGCTTCGCCTGAGCTACGGTCTGGAAGTGACCGGTGTATCGAAGGGCAAGATGGCAGACGCCGGCATCCGCAAGGGCTTCATCATCCTGCGTGCCAACGGCGAGACACTCCGTACGGTTGATGACCTGGAGAATGTCCTGCGTGAGGCAAGCCAGTCCCCCGATCAGGTATTGTTCCTGAGCGGTGTCTTCCCCTCGGGTCGTCGTGGCAACTATGCGGTTGACCTGAGCCAGGGAGAATGATGAAAATCCTACTTTCGCACGCCCCAGTTGCCGTTGTGCCCGTGTCACCTGCACAGGTGTCGACAGCCGCAGCCGATAGCGTGCGGAATCCAGGCAATAAATTCAAGAGTTTAGTTTAGTTTTAAAAGAGGTGCATGCACGGCGGATATCCGGAGAAGGTTGTCCGCCGTGTTACTTTTTTTGTTCGTTACGTGATAATTCGTATTTTTGCACACACTAATCTTAGAAAGAATGGTTATGAAAAGTCTGAAAACGATAAGTATTTTGATGCTTTTGTTGGTCGTGACGTCGGCCTTTACGCTCCGCAAGGACGATTACAAGCCCGTCTATGTGATGGGCGTGTCGCTGTGTTTTGGCGATTCGGTGGTTTACTTCACCGACATCCAGCAGATTGACAGCGTACGTTTGACCAAGGAAGGCTTCCTTCCCAGCCGCGAAGGATACAGTGAGCAGTTGAAAGCCTACCTGGAAGCAAAGGACGGAAATATCAACCACACGTGCATCACTTATTTCTCTGAGAAGAAAGCGGCGTTGCAAAAGACGGTGACCAAGCTGATGAAACGTTATCGTAACGGTTCGACGGTCATCCAGCAGATTGCTCCTTCCGACTTCAAGTTCGTCCGTCCGGAAGAATGATGCGCGGCGAGCATCCGACGCATGAGAGCGGTTCGCGGACGTCTGTCCGGTCTTCCGTCTCCTGAAGATATGACATGGCATGTGAAAGTGAATGCAACGTTCCTTTCACATGCCATTTCCTTATGGTCGAAGACAGCGTAAGAAAGCAATCGGAAGGCTGCGATTTGTCAGGAAGCGTCCCTGACCATCTTGTAACCCAAAGTGGATAATTGCCATACAGAAAGTTCCGAAACAACGGTTTCAGCTAACTCTTCTTTTCTCAGCTTCCGATAAACTAGCCTTCAAATGTGAATATCTGCAAACGAAAATACGGAAAATATCCCTTTATTTTAGAAAACTATACATTCTGTTCCCGGAAAACAGGCAAAACGTGCCCACAACAATATTGTTTCGCGCGCCAAACAATATAGTTTGCCGCGTCAAACACATTAGTTTCCCCCTCCAAACACTATTGTTTCGTACTCGGAAGTCAAATCTTTGGAAAATGGAGGTAAAGAATAGTGAGTTTCGCTTTCCAGAAGGAGTGTCGTGTCAACAAATCGGAAGGTAACACGATGTGCGGAGTCTTGCGTGCCGGATGCAACCAGTGGAGCATCCATAGCCTCCCGCCTTCCCGAAAGAAAGCGCCAGACGCATTTCGCCGACAAAGTGTATTTCGCTAATCGCCTGAGAAGCCCCTCGAAATCCACCAACTCCTATTTCGGTGCAAGGAAAGGCACTGTGAAGGGCTTCGTTTGACAGAATGTCAAGGGGGGATCCGATGTAACTCATACCGAAAGAGCATAATCAATCGGAAGTTTGATACGAATGACAGCATATATACCCCTCTTGATCATAGGCTTTTCGCTCCCGATGAATTAAAGCTATCAGTTGCTGCAACTCGAATACGTCTGACTTGATATCCTTAAAATAGCTATACTGTTCATCATATCGTTTGTTGGAACCAGCCTTCAAGCGGGATTCAATGTCGTCCGGAATTAGATAGGAAGACCGTTCCTTACCTAGATATTGTTGGAATTCAACGAGAAATATATTTATTCCAGCCAAATCAAAGTCGCCGAAGTGAAGATAATGATTGGGAATGGAGCATAGCCATCTTCTAAGATCTGTGGATTGTGGATATCTGGATACAAAGAGTATTCTGTTGGAAAAGTCATGTGCTGTGAGATACTCTTCAAAGAAAGCTCTTTGCTTACGAATCATCCTGAAGTTCTCCATATTCTCAACACCAATTACTACCACGTCTTCCGGAATTGTAAGCTTTTCCCAGTCTGAGACAAAGAGAAAGCTTCCTTCCTGCGGATTGACCATAAAAGGCTTTCCGTCAAGAAAACATTCAACCGGTTCATAGCTGTTTACCGGGAATCCGGGGCAGGAGCGAATCGTAACCAGTTTGGAGTTCCCTGTCCCCATTGCCATTGACGCACGGGAATCAGTAAGATTTACTTCAAGAATCCGATAACTTTCATCCTTGTCCATAAGAAATCTTTTAAGGGCTTCCGTGTCGCGAGCACGATAGGATTTCCTGGAACCATGCGAACTTACCCATAGCATACCTTCTGCCAACAGTTCGTCAAGTAACTTACGGCTTAGCTTTGAACCGGCGACTTGTTCACCAGCCAGCAATGCTTGTATCGATGTACTTATAGCCATGGTACGGACTAGTTTATTCGTTTCAACAATTTTTCCACCCTCGTCTTTACCCCATGTTTACTTAACAGATACGTATAGCGGTAATCGTAAGGATTATACGAAGTCGGTGAGCTGTTAATGAGATAGATATTGCGTGAATTGGCAAACTGCAGAATGCCTTTTATATTGTTGGGGTGCAAGCGTCCTATCTCATCCATCATGCAGTGTACAATGAAATCGCCACTTTTTTTGGCTGCCTTTTTCTTAAAAACATTGATGAGCATGATATTGACCATCGCTTTCACCAGAATATCTGTACCATCCGATCCTACATTGTTAATACGTTCAACCCAACCGGTGTCATTGTCGTTCTCTTTCACACGGAACTGTAAACGGAAAGCGTCCCCCAAAGATACTGTCGGACGATTGGGCTCGTTTTGCAACTGGTGAGACAAACTCTTCAGATAATCCACAACTTTACGGTTCACGTCATCCCGGTTATTACTTGAGAAAAGATTCAATTCGCCGATTGAAAGGGCATTCTCTGCCGCATAATCGTGGATGGATATGAGCAGTTGCATAAGCTTGTCTGATGACTCATTTGCTCTGAGTTCAATACTCTTGATTACACCTGCAAAGTTCTTTTCTATAAAATCACGGTTTATGGCTTGTATCACTTCGTCTACATCCGATCTGCGCTTCATCAGTGAGCCGATTTCTGTTGAAATACGTCCCAGGATATCCTTATAATGTTCGCTGGTGCGCCTGCGGAACTCCTCGATTTTATTGTTGTCCATGAACTCCTGCAAATCCACGGCAATCTGCAGATAGTCATTGTCTGTTACAGGCATTGTATTGAAATGAAAAGCATTTTGAGGCTTGAAGTTACGATTGAAACTGACAACGATGTATTTAAGCTTGTCTATCGATTCACGCTTCTGATTGACCGTGCCTCTAAGTTGACTCAACAGTTGCTGACAATCCTGCTCGGTACTCTTCGTTTTGTCATCAGAGAGGAAAGTATCAGGTACCAGATGTTCATTCTCTACCACCTGATGATAAAGTTCCAGGCCTTCCCTTCGATGCGTGAGTTCCTTAAGAATCCGCTTCAGCCGTTCGTCCATTTCTTTGCATTTTTTCTCGATACGCGTCCGCTTGTCTTCATAACGCTGACGTATCATTGTGAGTCGCTGTTCAATGGTCTTGATGTCCTTTTTGATTTCCGGTTCCTTGGCAAAGAGATTTTGCTCAGTGTCGCGGTATCTGATGACAATTGCACGTTCATTTTCAATACTCTTTAATAGTTCCTTCAATTCATCCAAAGCTCTACGATATTGTTCAAGCAGTTTCGTGTCAACACCTTTGCCTGCAAGTTCAGCTACCAGCTGTTCATCAAGCTGCTTCTTCTGCACAGCGAACTCATGATTACGTACGGTTGCCTCAATCTCTTGTCTTTCTTTGAAAAGGCGCAATTCCTCTTCGAGAACCTTCACAGCCTTATTAAATGATAAATCAAGATCCTTAAGGTCCTTTTTATTCTTTATTTCATTCTTATTACGAGTATCCTTTTCTGAATTCACTTTCAGTACTGCTTCATTAAAAGCACGTTCGCGGATTTCTTTTTCCTGGTTAATTTGCTCCTGCTCTTCCATCTCCAGCTTGTGTCTGTGGGTTTGCAGATTCTGTCGCTTTACAGGAATCTGTCCTTCTTCCACCTTCAACGATGTCATTTTCTGGCGAAGTGGATTCACTTGTGCAGCATATTTCTTACCAAGTTTAGAAATCTCTCCCTCAAGAGTAACAGGCATTTGTGTGAGCTGACAGTTGATTTGTTGCACTCGCTCTTCCAAGTTATTCTTCTCCGATCTATATTCGTCAGGAGTACGATGGACGGAAGCAATATTATCCAGGTTTAACTTTACGCCAAACATACCATCAGTCCCAGTGTCCAACTGAGGTTCAAGCCCTTGAGCATACAGAATCCTTTCTTCGTCAACGACTTTGCCTATTGTGTTTTCCCAACCTTCGGCATTCTCACAAAGCCACTTGTAAAGAGAGCCGTTCAAATGAGCCAATAAGTCATTGATTTTCGTGATTTGTTCACGCGTTTGTGTCCGGTCAGTCTCAAGACGTTCCTGCTCACGCTGGAACTCCTGTTTTATTTCCGTTTCTTTCATTTCATACTCGGCAGTAATCCGATCAATCTGACTTCGTACAGCTACTTGTTGTATGGCGTTCTCCTTCTCCATAAAATCCAATTGCTGCAATTCATCATCAACCTGTTTTATTTCAATAGCCTTCGGATGCCACTGACGAAGTTCCTTCAGTGCGTTATCAGCCTTACTCTGTTCAGCCAACAACATTTGCAGACGCTCGTCCGAGTCATGTCTCCAGCTGTTGAAAGCTTCCATAATCTGATTCCTGCTTTTTGTACGTTCTTCCTCTACCTTCTTGCGTTTTATCTGAAGTTCGTCCTGTTTTTGATAATACGCTTCTTTCTGGATGTTCTCGAATGCCTGACGTGCATTTTCCAGTTTACCCCTTGCAATGTTGTACTTTTCTTCTATCGATGCATGGGTTTTCAATAAATCATCCAATAGTGTTTGTTTCTCCGTCATTTCCTGCTTGACAGCTGTCTCCCGGTCGGCACGAGCGAGTATAGCCTCAATACCCATGGATTCGAAATCCTTTCTTGCCTGCGTTATTTCCTTTAGTTTACTTTTCTTTGCACCAAGGTCCTGATTCAGCGAGTCTTTTTCTTTTTCATATTCTGCGGTAAGTTCTTTCCCACGATTATGCTCTTTCTCCAGGTCCGCTCCAATATCTGCTGCTTGGGCTTTCAAAAGAGGTATATGCTCTTCATTATAAGCTACAGCATAATTGAGCATACGCCATACGTCCAGCAATTGCTGGTCAAGTGCTACGATTGTACGTCCCTGTTCGGCTATTTTCAATGCCTGCTGACGCACCGGATAACTGCCATCACGTGATTGGCGGAACCAACAGTCTATCTCGTCATACTCACGCTCAAAGTCCGTAACAAGGCGTCTGTAGGTCTGCAAATCAATGGGCAAATCTTCATCTGTCATCGATTGTATGATGGTATTCTTGACAAAGTCCGCATCGAGCTTTGTATTCAGGAAAACATTTTGAATACTGCGTGGGATATTCTGATAATGTGAACTCTGCACCAGTGCATAACGTGTATATTTATAGTCATGAGTGTTACCGAAGATTATATCCTTGAACATCACACCGGATTCTATTCTAGCAGACACAGCCACATCCTTGTCTATACGTTCACGAATCTTCACCCAGTCACTCAATACCTGCTTTCCGTTGTCAATCAACCATTCACGTTGATAAGGAGCATCAATGAACCTCCACGAAGCACGCCCCTGATACCTGCTGACAAGTATCGTATAGGCCCCATTATCACGCATCACCTCATAAAGTATATAAGAGTTCGATTGATGAAAATAGAAATCATCAAACGATTTCTGTCCCTGCTGGATGCCCAAATGATGTTTATCCGCATTGTAGAAAAACAGCAGTGCTCTCAATACCGTACTTTTACCGACACCCTGAGTTCCCGTGAAATGCACATTTCCATCTACGGAAATCTCTGCATACGGAATATTGGCACTATTGATAAAGATTATCTTATTCAGGTATTTCATCTTCGTTTGCTATTTGAATTATATCCACTAGTTCCTCGGCATAACGGAAGGCCGAAGTAATCTTATAGGTTTCATCAAGTTCACTGATACATTCAGCAAAGCCCATATTCTGCATTTCCTGGAGCAGTTTGTTCACTATCTCAACATTTGAGCCCATACCGTATTTCCTGAACAGGTGCTGTGCCTTTTCCTTCAGTTCGATATCCAAACTGATCTGTTCTATCAAATGGCTTTTACGGAATTGATATCCTGCAGCAAATGACTGATTATAGCATTTCAGAAAATCCAGATAGTCAAGCCATTTTGAGAAGCTGTCCAATTTCTGCTCTATCGTCTGTTTACTCTCTCCCATTCTTGAGAAATAGAAGTAACCATTACCAGATTCCAGTTGCAGACCGATTTCCTTGAAGTATTCCGTATAATCCTCCAGATTTACGCAGTATATATACAAAATGCAAACAACACCCAATAAAGTGATAATAAATAAGCTATAAATCAGTGTTTTATAAGCCTATTTTTATTTTCAGTTGTTTTCAGTACTTTCAGTGAATTGGCTCTTATTTGGTGCAATTTTGTTTCTTATTTGTTTCTTAATCTCGATACTTATCCGTATATTTGCAATAGGAAAAATGAGAAAGGAATCCCTATGGCACGAGTTAAGAATCATACAAAAGTCAAAGAGCCGATTCGTCTTCGGATGAAGCCGTTGAGCGATGGCAGCAAGAGTCTATATCTGGATATATACCGCGATGGAAAGCGGACGTATGAATACCTCAAGATGTATATTATCCCGGAGACGGATAATAATGCCCGTAGGCAGAATCAGGCGACAATGGATGCCGCCAATGCCATCAAGTCGAAACGTATTATCGAACTGACCAGCAATGAGGCAGGAATCGTATTCCGTAAGGACAAGACTTATCTGTTGGACTGGATGAAGGTTTACATGGAAGCCCAAGAGAGTGCGGGCAAGAAAGACGGCAACCAAATCAAGATTGCCATGCGCATACTGAAAGACTATGCCGGAGAAATGGTCACACTGGATCAGATTGACGGGGACTTCTGCCGGGGCTACATCACTTATCTGTTGACGGAATATCATCCGAAAGGCAAGGACATATCAAACTACACGCTTCACAATTATTACCGTGCGTTGAACGGTGCGTTGAACTCTGCCGTCAGGAAGAAAAAGATGAAGGCCAACCCTTTCAACGAGCTTGAGAAGTCGGAGAAAATCCGTAAGCCGGAGAGTATGCGGTCGTACATGACCATCGAAGAGGTACAGGCGTTGATTGACACTCCTATGCCCCACGAGGAATACGAGATAGTAAAATGCGCGTATCTGTTCTCCTGCTTCTGCGGATTGCGCATCAGCGATATAATCAAGTTGAAATGGAAAGACGTGTTCGTTGACCGGGGACAGTACCGTTTGGCCGTGTCCATGAAAAAGACCAAAGAGCCTATTTACCTGCCCCTCTCTCCTGAAGCGTTGAAGTGGATGCCGGAACGTGGGGGAAAATCATCGGAAGATAATGTGTTCGACCTGCCGTCCGCCAATACAATCAGGATGCAGCTCAAACCTTGGGCGAAAGCAGCCGGAATCTCCAAGCGGTTCTCCTATCACACCAGCCGGCATACATTCGCCACCATGATGCTGACGCTCGGCGCGGATTTATATACCGTCTCGAAGTTGCTCGGTCATGCCGACGTAAAAATGACACAGGTGTATGCCAAGATTATCAACAAGAAGAAGGACGAGGCAGTGAATCTTGTAAACGGTTTGTTTCACTAATTGACGGCACTATGTGGTTCATGTCTAATTTACAAACATCAATTTATGGCATTGCTCCGGTTGTGAACGCAACCGAAGTTAATGCTTTCATCACATATTATAAACTCAAAAAGGTAAATCGACATGAAAAGACCTGAAGACGGCCTTCTCTCTTTTTGGAGGGAGCCAACACCTGCAGCACTTCGCTGCGGAGAAGGATGTGGCGAATGAACTTTTCGCCCTGCTAACCGAAGCAAAAACAGTTTATCTCCACGATGTTGTGTCGGGTGGTAAACAGTACCACCGTTATGTGGACGATTTCGTAAACGGACACCGGTACATAGACTGCGACCATGCGGCCTGCCGGAACTGCCACGAAATGAACATCCACATCGTCAAGGGGCTGCTGACCGAGTACGCCCGTTTCGTCCAGATTTGCTTTGCTACGCCGAATTTCACGTTTGACGAGTGCATGAAGCTGAAACGGATGTATGATACCTCGGAATCGTTGCCTCCGCTCGGTCCGCCCCACATTGACCGACCGGCAGATCTCTCCCTTTCTTTTGGCTGTGATTTTACCCCGGAACAGATGGAAAGTATTGTGGCTTGTGCCAATACTTATCATCTGTTCTGTGTTTCTGTACGCATTGAAGACATGGAGGCTCTTTTCGCCTGTAAGAAAGGCTTTTCCATCCGAGTGAACAATATCCGCCGTGTGGTAATCCTGTTCGACGCGCTTCTTGAAAACTCGCTTATCCAGTCCCGGTGGCAGAATGTTCTCGGCAAGGGTGCATTCCTGCAGTCCAAGGACGGGACACGTTCCGTTTCGGTATCGACCCTGTCTTCCGCGCTGTCATCCATCAAGAACAACATGACATCGGTCGCATACGGCATCCGAAAGACCATTGACCGGCTGAAAGAATGACAGGAAGTGACAAGAAGCGAAGTATGTGAAAGGTAAAAGCATGAGAGTTGCAATGATACGCGCATAGTATCATTCCCCAAATCACGGCATCTTCGTTTACCGGACATACCTTTGACCTCCGTTAGCGCGCTGCATAACGGAGGTTGCATCTCCATTGTCAAAAATCAAACCATGTTATTATGCCGAATAGAATGACATTCATGGAGCGGATGAGCGGACGGCTCGCCGCCATCGAATCGGTACTAAAGAAATTGGAACCGGTCGAAAGTCTCTTGGAGCGTATCACGTTGCTGGAAAATACCATCTTCACGACCAAGAGAGTGTTCACGTTTCAGGAAGCCTGTATGTATATCGGGGTTTCTGAAAGTATGCTGTACAAGCTCACATCGAGCAAGGAGATACCGCACTACAAACCGCGCGGTAAAATGGTCTATTTCGCCAAGGAGGAATTGGACGAATGGCTGTTGCAGAATTATGAACCTACAGTGAACGAGGCCGTGCGCATGGCGACGGAAGCCGCCGCCACAGAACCGTTCCTTAATAAGAGACGCAATGGAAAACGAAAGAAAGACTGACCGCTCAGCCGATATGGGAATGGATGAACACCGCCTGTCGGACATCCTTCTGGCCTCGCAAATCAAGGCAACGGACATTTATGAGACCCCGCCGCAAATCATCTGGATAGACAACTCGACGATTGCCACGCTCGGCAATTTCAGTGCATCGACAGGAAAGGCAAAGTCGAAGAAGACGTTTAATGTCTCTGCGCTTGTCGCCGCTTCATTGGCCGGGAAACAAGTGTTGAACTACCGTGCGCATCTGCCCGAAGGCAAACAGCGGATTCTGTACGTCGATACGGAACAGAGCCGTTTCCATTGCCGCTCGGTATTGGAGCGCATATTGCGGCTGGCCGGGCTGCCCACGACAACCGACCCGGAGAATCTCGACTTCTTCTGCCTGCGTGAATATTCGCCGTCGGTGCGTGTCGAGGTCATCGACTATGCGCTGCGTCAGAACAAAGGCTATGGGCTGGTCATCATTGACGGCATCCGCGACCTGATGCTTGACATCAACAGCACCGGTGAATCGGTGGAAGTCATCAACCGGATGATGGAATGGTCTTCAAGGTACGACCTGCATATCCATTGTGTACTCCATTTGAACAAAGGGGATAATAATGTGCGGGGACACATTGGTACGGAAATGAGCAACAAGGCGGAAACCGTGCTTGTCATCAGCAAGAGCAACGAGAATCCCGGTATCAGCGAAGTCCATGCGCTCCATATCCGGGAAAAGGAGTTCAAGCCGTTTGCGTTCACCATCAACGAGACTGGGCTGCCCGTCATTGCGGAAGGACACTCGTTCGGAGAGCCCCCGAAGCCCAAGGCTCGGACGGGGTTCACGGAGCTGAGCATCGAACAGCACCGGGAAGCCCTCTCCGCCGCTTTCGGGGAAAAGCCTATCCGGGGATTCGACAACCTGTTGCAAAGCCTGATGGTCTCCTATGAGGCAATCGGGTTCAAACGTGGTCGGAGCGTCATGATAAAACTGATGCAATACCTGATAGACAACCTCAAGCTCATCATCAAACGGGACAAGCTGTTCTATTATGACATGACGCCTACCGAGGCCATGCTTTTTGATGAAGAATGATGCCGGGCGCGGGCCTGTATGATTTAGTTTACTTTAGTATTTATATATATAGGAAAAAACTAAACTAAACCATTTTCGTGAAACCAAGTGAAAGAAAAAAGACATGACCATAGCAGAAGCAAAACAAGTGCGTATCGTGGATTTTCTGGCACGTCTCGGTCACCATACGCAGCACATAAAATCGGGACAATACTGGTATCTCTCACCGTTACGGAACGAGCGTACCCCGTCGTTCAAAGTGAATGACCGCATCAATGAATGGTACGATTTCGGCGAGGCGACCGGTGGCGACCTGGTGGAACTGGCAAAATACATTTGCCGGACGGACTGCGTGAGCGAGGCCCTGGCGTATATAGAGAGGCTTGTGAATGGCGCATCACTACCGAGAACCCGTATGCTGACCGCTCCACCCCGACCGGTGGAGGCTGAAATGAAAGACGTGATCGTGATTCCACTCCGTCATCACGCCCTGTTCTCTTACCTCCAATCCCGGCTTATCGACGCGGACATCAGCCGTATGTATTGCAAGGAGGTGCATTACGAACTGCGAGGCCGTCATTACTTCGCTCTCGCATTCGGCAATATATCAGGCGGTTACGAGGTGCGAAACGCCTATTACAAGGGATGCCTGAATAACAAGGACATCTCATTGATAAGACATCTGACAGAAGAGACACAGGAAAACGTCTGTGTCTTCGAGGGATTCATGGATTTTCTTTCTTATATGACACTGAAACTGGCAGGCGACCGGACGGTCTGTCTTGCCATACCATGCGACTACCTCGTGATGAACTCGGTAAACAATTTGAAAAAGACGCTGGCACGTTTACAGGAGTATTCGGACATTCACTGTTATCTCGACAATGACCTTGCCGGGCAGAGAACCACAGAGACCATTGCCGGGATGTATGGCGGACGTGTCAGCGATGAATCTTGCCACTATGCGGAATACAAAGACCTGAACGACTACCTGCGCGGAAAGAAACGCTGATATTCAATGTTCTCTTTTGCCACCTAAAGCTCTCCACCACGAGAGCTTTTTTTATGCCCCGATTTCTCCATTTCCCACCATAGAGACTGCAATATAGTACGATTTAATAGTTCGATTTTTGAAACTTACACAAATCTCATTAACGAAACAGATGTTTAATGCTCAATTATTTTATGGTTTTATATTTCGTGCGTTTCTTTGCAAAATCATACTAATACGAATTTTTAATATTCATACTAAATACATGAACTCATATTTCATTTTTGCCATTGTCCTGACGGTTGCCTACATCATTTACTACGCCGTCATCATAGCGCATGACCTCTACGGGAAAAAGGGGACGGACAAACCGGACGAGGAAGTTTTCGACCTCGGCGCACCGGAAGAGGAAGAGAGTGTGGCTGTCACGGAAAGCGAGAGCGGCTTCAGTATCGGTAGCGAGAACTACGAGACGGAAAGTACGGCTACCTCTTCCGAAACATCCCCTGAGGAGGACATCAAGGACAAACCGGGAACGGCGCAGGAGAAACTGGAACGGCTGAAGGCCGAGGCGGAGGAACAGATGGAAGAGACCACGCCTTACCTGTCGGACGCACGCACGTCGGAGGAGATGTACAAGGCTATGATTTCCAAGGGACGGTTAGACAACCGACCGGAAATAAAGTGGAACCCAATTCAAGACCGGTTGTGAGATGTCGAAAGCTAAAAAGATTCTATGTGCGCTGTGCCTCCCGTTCCCCTACACGGCTTTTGCCAAAAGCGGCAGCGTGAACTATAGCTGGGGAGCGGACGCGTTGGCCACGATGCACGACTTCGTGGTGACGATGATGCTCTATGTCCAGTATATCTGTTGCACCATAGCCGGGGTTTACGTCATCGTGTCCGTTTGTCAGATATACATCAAGATGAACACGGGCGAGGACGGCATCACCAAGTCGATAATGACGCTTGTCGGCGCGTGCCTGTTCCTGATCGGGGCATTCTATGTTTTCCCGGCTTTCTTCGGCTACCGCATATAACCTTACTTGTATCAGGTCGCAGACAAATAAAATATTCACTAAAAAAGTAAACGTATGTTTCAGAAAACCAAACAGCTGTGCCGCAAGGCATTCGGATTCGTCAACGGAATCCCTACCAAAGTAATGATGTTCTCCTTCATGCTGCTGTCCGGCATGGTGGCGAAAGCGCAGAACTCCGCAGGCGACTATTCCGCCGGTACGAGCGCATTATCCACTGTCGCCGATGAGATTGCCAAGTATGTGCCTATTATGGTGAAATTGTGCTACGCCATTGCCGGCGTTGTGGCCATCGTGGGTGCAATCTCGGTATATATCGCCATGAACAACGAGGAGCAGGACGTCAAGAAGAAGATTATGATGGTCGTGGGAGCATGTATCTTCCTCATTGCGGCGGCCAAGGCGTTGCCTCTGTTCTTCGGTATTGCCGCTTAAACATCAAGGATAAGTATGAAAAGCAAGGACGAACGCTATCCGGACTATCCGCTGTTCAAGGGACTGCAACGGCCTCTTGAGTTTTTGGGCATCCAAGGCCGGTACATATATTGGGCGGCGGTGACGACGTGCGGAGCCATTGTCGGCTTTGTCGCCGCCTACTGCCTGCTCGGTTTCATTGCCGGGCTTGTCGTGCTGGCTACCGTCGTATCGGTCGGTATCGTGCTCATCCTTCTCAAACAGCGGAAAGGACTGCATAGCAAGAAGGTCGCTCCGGGTGTGTATGTGTATGCCCACTCGCGCAAGATCTGACGAAAGAAAAACCATCACGGCAATGTGCATGGCTTTATTGATTGTTGAACGCGGGCGGGTTTGTCTTGAAGCAAGGCGAACCTGCCCCTATTTAATTACACGTATATCGAAATGACCCTATACATCATTTTATGTTTTGTCGCTTTGTGCGCGGGTATGGCCTTGTCGGTCTATGCGTTCGGTACGGGCGGCAAGCGCAAGCGAATCTTTCAGGACATCTATTTCTCAGCGGAGGAAACGGACGGTGTGGGTGTGCTGTACACCAAGACCGGCGAATATTCCGCCGTACTTAAGATAGAGAATCCGGTACAGAAATATTCGGCGGACATAGATAGCTACTACGACTTCACGCACCTGTTCACCGCCCTTGCGCAGACCTTAGGCGAAGGGTACGCCATCCACAAGCAGGATATCTTCGTCAGGAAACAGTTTGCAAGCGAACCGGCTGACGGGCAGGAGTTCCTGTCGGCGTCGTATTTCCGCTACTTCAAAGGGCGTCCCTACACGGACAGCCTTTGCTACCTGACCATCACGCAGGAGGCGAAAAAGAGCCGCCTGTTCTCGTTCGACAACAAGAAGTGGCGCGATTTCCTCGTGAAAATCCGCAAGGTGCATGACCAACTGCATGACAGCGGCGTACAGGCCAGGTTCCTGAACAAAGCCGAGGCGAGCGAGTATGTCGACCGCTACTTCGCCATGAACTTCAAAGACCGCACCGTGTCGATGACGAACTTCAAGGCGGACGATGAAACGGTGTCGATGGGCGACAAACGCTGCAAGGTGTACAGCCTTGTGGACGTGGACTGTGCCGCACTGCCCTCGATGATACGTCCGTACACGAACATCGAGGTGAACAACACGGAAATGCCGGTCGATCTGGCTTCGGTGGTGGACAACATACCGGACGCCGAGACGGTGGTCTATAACCAAGTCATCTTCCTACCCAACCAAAAACGGGAACTGGCGATGCTCGACAAAAAGAAGAACCGCCACGCGAGTATTCCGAACCCGAACAACCAGATGGCGGTCGAGGACATCAAGCGTGTGCAGGAGGTCATTGCCCGTGAAAGCAAGCAACTGGTATATACGCACTTCAACATGGTGGTAGCCGTATCTGCCGGTGCAGACCTGCAAAAGTGTACGAACCACTTGGAAAACGCATTCGGGCGCATGGGCATCCATATCAGCAAGCGGGCGTACAACCAACTGGAACTGTTCGTCGGTTCGTTTCCGGGCAACTGCTACACGCTCAATGAGGAATACGACCGTTTCCTGACCCTTTCCGATGCGGCGATGTGCCTGATGTACAAGGAGCGCGTGCTGCACAGCGAGGAAACACCGCTGAAGATTTACTACACCGACCGTCAGGGTGTGCCGGTGGCTATTGACATCACGGGAAAAGAGGGAAAGAACAAGCTGACGGACAACTCGAATTTCTTTTGTCTGGGGCCTTCTGGGAGTGGCAAGAGCTTTCATATCAACTCGGTCGTGCGCCAGCTCCATGAGCAGGGAACGGATGTGGTCATGGTCGATACGGGAAACTCATACGAGGGACTGTGCGAGTATCTGGGCGGCAAGTATATCAGCTATACCGAAGAACGGCCTATCACGATGAATCCGTTTCGCATCAACCGGGAGGAATACAACATCGAGAAGATAGACTTCCTCAAGAACCTTATCCTGATGATTTGGAAAGGGTCGGACAGCCAAATCCCCGAAATTGAGTTCCGCATTGTCGAGCAGATAATCATAGACTACTATGATGCCTATTTCAACGGATTTACAAGATACACCGACGAGCAACGGGAGGTACTGCTGAAAAACCTGTTTGCGGCGGCCAGCCGAAAGAACCCAAACAAACCACCCAGAGAGGTGGATGAGATGGTGCGCAAACAGATAGAGGTGCTTGAGGCACGGCGGGCGGCCCTCAAAGTGACGGAGCTGAGTTTCAACTCATTCTTTGACTACTCATTCGACCGTCTGGAGCAGATCTGCACCGAAAACGACATCACGACAATCAGCTACTCGACCTATTCGACCATGCTGCAGCCGTTCTACAAGGGCGGTGCGTATGAGAAAATTCTCAACGAGACAGTGGATTCGGCACTGTTTGACGAGACATTCATTGTCTTTGAAGTGGATGCAATCAAGGAAAATAAGAAACTGTTTCCCATTGTCACACTGATTATCATGGACGTGTTCCTGCAGAAAATGCGCATCAAGAAGAACCGTAAAGTCCTTGTCATCGAGGAAGCGTGGAAGGCCATTGCCAGCCCGCTCATGGCGGAATACATCAAGTTCATGTACAAGACCGCCCGTAAATTTTGGGCTTCTGTTGGCGTGGTGACGCAGGAGATACAGGACATCATCGGCAGCGAAATCGTGAAGGAGGCCATCATCAACAACTCGGACGTGGTGATGCTGCTGGATCAAAGCAAGTTCAAGGAACGCTTTGACGAAATCCGAAAGATTCTTGGTCTGACCGAGGTGGATTGCAAGAAGATATTTACCATCAACCGCTTGGAGAACAAGGATGGGCGCAGCTTCTTCCGCGAAGTGTTCATCCGCCGGGGGACGACCAGCGGCGTGTATGGCGTGGAAGAGCCGCACGAGTGCTACATGACCTACACGACCGAACGGGCGGAAAAGGAGGCACTGAAGCTTTACAAGAAGGAACTTCGGTGCAGCCACCAGGAAGCTATCGAGGCATATTGCCGGGACTGGGATGCCAGCGGTATCGGGAAGTCCCTGCCTTTTGCACAAAAAGTAAACGAGACGGGGCGTGTGCTCAACCTCCGTCCCGTGTATGAATCCAAATAAGCATTGCAGCCATGAAACGACTACTCCTTATCCTGACCATCGCCTCGGTCGCACTCTGCCAGACGGTTCACGCCCAGTATTACAGCGTGAACTACGACACCCGTACCGTTGCGGCGATGGTGGCCGCCTTCGGTACGGAAGCGGTCGCCGAAGGGTACTACCGGGAGCAGGTCGATGACATCCTCAAGCACTACACGGCAGCGGAGGTCGCTACCGCCGGGATATTCGCGGCCAAGTTCTTGGAGCATAAAGCCCTGAGCGACCTCGGCATCTGGAACAGCCGCACGGAGAACTACTACTACCGGCGCATCTACCGGATGGTGGCGGAGAAAATCATGCCCAAGATATGGGTGGTGGCGAAGCAGATGCTCCATTCGCCGCAAACGGCTATCTATTGGGGCAGTTACCTGATGAAAGTCTGCGACGATACCAAAAGTCTGTGTATGCAGTTCGAGAGCGTGGTGACCAACAGCACGCTGACCTTTTCGGACATCGCCTTTCTCGAAATCAATCCGGAGATTGCCCCCTTGCTAAAGCTCTCCGAAACGGGAAACATCGACTGGCAGCGGATGATGGACAACTTCGCCCACATACCGGGCAACTTCACGCACGAGAACCTGAAAAGCGACCTCGACAACCTTTATAACACGGGTGTCGGCCTTGCAACGGCAGGCATTGCCAATCTCGGTGACGCCCTGTTGCAAAGCAGCTCGTTCCATGACCTGATGGGCGGAAAGGTTGAAGAAATCGGCAACCTGTATGAACACTACGGGAGTCTATTCGAGCAGGCGGAACATGACATCGGCGGCTTGCTGATTGACATGGTGGGTGGTCCGGACAACGTGGCCGGTCTGTTCAACTTCAGCAACTACAACCTCACGGCATGGATGACCGACTACCTGGACGAAGCGATGGGGAACTATTACACGCAGCGGTGGTACATTGCCCGGCGTGACCAAGGGAGCGTATCGCTGTGCGACTACTATCCTCCGACGGACGACAACAGCATCCTGAACGGGGGCGCATGGGTGCGGTTCAACACGAGCGACCCGAATTTCTATCCCAACGCCTCGCAACGGGAACAGGTACTTGCCAACTCGGAAGGATATGCCGGTTGGTCAAGAAACCGCGTGCAGCAGTTGAACAACCAGAACGACGGGTTCAGCTACAGCATCAACTATTGGATGAGTGCCTATATCATCAGCAAGAAAAACAAGCAGACCAAAAAGGCATACGCATACGAAATCCATGTGAGCAAAAGCTGGAATAAGGAAGAAGTTGTCTATGAGGAAGTCTTCGATTCCTACTCGATGGACTTGAATACGTTTCGGGCGCAACTGAATGTCCGACTTGCGGAGTTCAACGAAAACGAGGACGGCTACACCTATTATATATCTTCCGGTACGCGGAACTATTACCAAGCAACGGACGCCGCCAAATTGAAGGGATGCGAGAGCGTGACCATCAGCGTGACCTGTTCCGACGGGGTTACGCTCGGACAGGGCTCGACACAATACAAGTGCCGTAAATGCGGCAGCTCGTTGAATGCCCACACCAAGGAGTGCGCCATGCAGACCTCGGTGACGGAAAACAACCTCGACCTTTCGGAACTGGATGCGCTGTTGAACGAGGCAAACAGCCAAGCGGCCAATCTTGAAGCGCAAATCGGGACATTGGAAAACGAGAACGCTGTCCTGCTGAAGAAAATCAGTACGGCGAGCATTGAGGATGCGGCGGCTTACCGACAGCAGTATAATGCAAACAAGACACGGATAGACCGTCTGAAAGGCGAACTCGCGGAGTGGAAGAAGAAACAGTCCGACTATGCTCAGGCGAAGTCGGAAGCCGCAGACGACAACAGCGTAGCGACGGATGACTATTACCGCATTCCAGCTATCATGCAAGACTGCAAGGCTGCCTACGGCCTGACATGGCAGGACGGCGGATCGTGGAACGGCTATTCGTATGTGCGCAAGGCGACAATGCCGAACATCAACGGCATCATCACATTCAAGGCTACGGTCTCGATTGCCCGCAAGCCGAAATATTTTCTCGGCATCAAGATTCACCGTGCCATCATCCAAATCCAATGGGAACTGACCTCGGTCTATACGGACACGCACGTCGCCGATGTGCTGACACTCGATCCGGGGCTTTCGGATGCGGAGAAAACCAAATTAGTGAACGACCGCATCGCCGAAATCGCCCGTGAACACCCGTCCTGCAAAATCACGACGGAATACGCCCGCAGCACACCGCTGGAGGAAACTCCGTCCGGCGACGTGTACCATCTGCTGTGGTCGAGCGACCGCCTCGAAATCGCGAGGGAGGTGGACAGCAGAATCACAAGGATATACGCCGACTTGGTATCGCTGGAAAAGATGATGCACTACAAGCGGAGCATCCTTGACGTGATGAAGGATGTGTTGCCCGGACTGGACACGGACGAAGGCCGCAGGCTGACGCTCGTGGAGGAATGCCATGACCGCTGGGTGGAGAGCGCACGGACGTTTCGGAACGATGGCGGCAGAAACGGCGGAAAGGAGGTGCGGCCATGAAACGCATTTTACGGATAGCCGCATTGCTGCTCTTCCTGCTGCCCGGTATCGCCAAGGCGCAGTGGACTTTCGATATAGTCTCCGTCGAAGCCTACATCAACGACCACAAGAAGCAGCGCAGCCTGTTGTTGGCCCGCAGTACCTTGGAGTACAGCAACAAACTGTTGCACGAATACAGCTGTAAGGAAGTCGGGGGCTATAAAGAGCTGAATATCGACCTTGACCGGTACACCCGTGCGTTCGATGTCATCGACGTCATGTACCAGTCGTTGCGCACGGTGCTGAACGTCAAGAATACCTACACATCGGTCAGCGACCGTATCGGCGACTATAAATCATTGTTGGAGGATTTCAATGCGAAGATATTGAAACGGGGACGCATCGAATCCGCAGATACCCTGATTATCTCCATCAATGCGAGGGGGCTGAGGGCGATTGCCCGTGAGGGGGAACAGCTCTACAAGTCCGTGAGCGACCTCGTGCTGTATGCCACCGGAGCGGCAGCCTGCTCGACCTCCGACCTGCTGATGGTGTTGGAGGCCATCAACCGCTCATTGGACAACATCGAGCGGCATCTGAACCGTGCGTATTTCGAGACATGGCGGTATATACAGGTGCGTATCGGCTATTGGAAGGCAAAGGTATATCGCTCCCGCACCATGCGGGAGATTCTCGATGACGCCTTCGGGCGTTGGCGCGGAGCCGGAAGACTGGATTATTAACGACAAAAAGAGAAGAATATGAACAGAAAACTATTACTCATGGCGGTGGCGGTCACCGTAACGACAGCCGTACACGCACAGTATGTAACGTACAACCATGATTCGCCGAAGCAGAATCAGGTAACGGTCATGGAGACCGGTACGGGCGCACTCTCGCCCGACCTCTATTATTCCGTGCTGCACAACAAATACAAGAAGTCGGCAGCGGCCAAAAACAAGCTCTCGTTCCGCACGCTTGCCGGTATCAATCTCTACAACCAGGTGGACGAAGCGGAAGCCATTGATTCGGCCTTGGTCAAGCGGGCGAAGGTCGAGGCGTTGAACGTTGCCGACCGGCAGGTGGACATCGCATGGCTTGCCGAGGGCGATAAGGTCAGCGGACAGATGGAGCGGTTCCGGCGCAACATCGACCGTATTCTCCTGTCCGGTGGCACTCCGGCCGACAAGGAACGGTGGACGGAATACTACCACGTCTATCAGTGTGCCATCAAAGCCACGAAAGACGCCTATATGCCCAATACCCAGCGAAAGAAGGAGTATCTGCGCATTTACGAGGATGTGGCACGGCAGAACGAGATTTTAGTGGGCTACCTTGCCAAGCGTCAGAACGCAACGGTGACGAATGCACTGCTGAACGCAACGGACAACCGTACCCTGCATAAAGGCGGTATTGTCCGCAATGCCATGAGCCGGTGGCAGGAATCACGCCTTGCGGTGCGTGGTTCGCAATCGGGCAGCAACGGAAACGGCGAAGATGACAACGAGAGTGTAAACAGAGGGAAATAAAAAGACAGGGCTATGGCAAACGGAGATATACTTTCGGATTTCGGCATCAACCTGTTGGAGGAGGAAATAGATGATGTCATCTTTCAGACCAACGAGTTTCTGACTGACGCGACTTTTACCGGTGCGCAGGGACCTTTTTGGTGGATATTGCAGATGTGCATGGCACTCGCGGCACTGTTCTCCATCGTCATGGCGGCAGGTATCGCCTACAAGATGATGGTAAAGCACGAGCCGTTGGACGTGATGAAGCTGTTTAGGCCGCTTGCCGTGTCGATTATCATCTGCTGGTGGTATCCGCCTGCGGACACGGGTATGGCGGGGAGCCGGAACAACTGGTGTTTTCTCGATTTCCTGTCCTACATCCCTAACTGCATAGGTTCGTACACCCATGACCTGTATGAAGCCGAAGCTTCACAGATATCGGACAGGTTCGAGGAAGTTCAGCAGCTCATCCATGTGCGTGACACGATGTACACGAACCTGCAGGCACAGGCGGATGTCGCCCACACAGGCACATCCGATCCCAATCTGATAGAGGCGACAATGGAGCAGACCGGTGTGGACGAAGTGACGAACATGGAAAAGGATGCGGCGAAGTTGTGGTTCACGTCTTTGACGGCAGGTGTCATCGTGGGGATAGACAAAATTATCATGCTGATTGCCCTCGTGGTGTTCCGAATCGGTTGGTGGGCTACTAACCAATACTAAATATCAATATATTATAAATGAGTAATTTATGTTTGTATTCACGATTACAAGTAACAATATAGCAACGATAGCGGATTTTATTTGTATGCTACCACAAATGAACTTTTGAGCGTAGCAAATGTACGATAAAAAAAGTGATTCTTGTATAGCGAAAAGAAAAAAGGTGAGGTCATGTTATCTTTTAGTTGGTGTTCGTTGATAGATGTAAATATAGGCTACGCAACATTTGGGTAATCGCTGGGGGGGGTAAGAAACAGGTTCATTGATATACGGTGAACCTGTTTTTTGTGATATATAACTTTAATCAGTCTTTTTCATCTGTTGCACCAGTTTTTGGTGCTGTTCGTGCAGTTCGGGGAAATGTCTTCTAATGAACTGTCCAAACGCGCAGTCGTTGAATCCGAACCGCCGCGCCAGTGACTTTATGCTTTCAGTCGTCGTAGAGTACAGTTGTAGGGCTTCAGCATATTTCCCCATGCTGTGGTGCGACATCACTCCTCCTTTGTCCGTTTTAACCATACCAAGACTTGCATGCAGCTCCGGCTCATGTGCTTTCAAGTATTGTCTGAAGCATTCAGGTTGCAGACCGAACTCTGCCGCGACCTTTGCTGTAGTAAGTCCACCCTCTTTCAGTCTGGCTATGGCGTCAGCGTATTTGGCGGCGGTGGCAGGGTTATATTTCCGAACGGACGACCAGTCCACGGGCTTGCCTTCCTCGTAAGGGATGCCTTTCCGCTTACAAATCAAGTCTTTGTGCCAAGTTTGCAGGTAGTCGTAGAAACCTCTTACCGATACGCCGGTCTGTTTGGCTATTTTTCGGGCTGACATGGGTGTGGTGCGGTATAAGTGCAATGCTTCCGCGTATTTCGTAATTGTTTCAGGGGTAGGGGCATGAAGTGTCCCTCGTCCCGTTATCTTGCCTTTGCGTTGCTGTCTTACAGCCCGTTCTCTTATCTTGATGCGATTTTCGACCAGCTCCTTGTGGTAGAATATCAAGTGTTGTTCCAATCCCGAGTAAGAGACGTTGCAACGCTCGGCGGCCTCTTGAACCGTGATATAACGGTCAGCACGTAATAGTTTCACTGCCTCGGCATACTGTTCCTTACACACCTTCCGCGTACCGCGCGGCAGGTTGTCATTTAAGCCTAAACGCTTGCGCACCTTCTCGCGCCACTCGATGATTCCGGGATAATGCGTGCGTAACTGCCTACCAAGGTCTGTACCATTCAGTCCGAACCGGCGGGCGATTTGCGAGACATTGTATTCGATATAGTCCAGACTTCCACATGCTTCGATGGCGTCTTTGTATTTGGCCCGGGTAGCGGGAAGCTGCCCACGAAGCTGGCTCAGCTTGATGCGAGAGGCTTCTTCTTTGTCGCAAGTAATGTCGTAACGTGCCAACAGCAGGTGGCGGTGATACAGAGAAAGGTAGCGTTGAAATCCCGAAACCGTCACTTTGCTGATACGGCAGATTTCCGCACAGGACAATCGTGTCGAACGATACAGTTCGATTGCCTGACGGTATTTCTCTTCCGTCTCCGGACGAATCCCTCGGGAACGGTTGCATGGACTATCTCTGTTATCGGGAATGTTCACAACTTTTTGGCTTTGTGTATTAGGCTACTAAACAAGCAAGCCAACTGTTCCTTTTACAGAAGATAGTTGGCTTGCTTAGTGGTTGTTGATATTATTTGGTTAAGGATGATTCTTAGGGCTTTTGACGGACGGCGCGAACATGAATTGCACTGTTACGGTTTTCTGACGAAGTGGAACCTCCAGCCGTATATTTATAAGCGGTAGTTCCCGGATCTGTAATGGCCGTAGATGTCCAATAATCACCTGACAGGTTATCGTTCATATTGGCAGCTTCGTTTTGCGCAGGAAGATACCATACCATGTTGGCTTGGTCAAGTACAGGACGATAAACTGTATTACCTTGCTGAGTTTGGGTTTCTACACGATACTTGTTCTTCATCGCACAAGCTCGGGCGGCAAATTCTGTCGGATTAATAGGCAAAGTATTATCAGGAACTCCACCCCATGATTCCAACTGTTTCATAATAGTTTCCGCTTCACTAACACCATCAAAATTGTATATATCCCAAGTATTTGTATTACCATCACTTGGACTGGTGGCTGTTGTTAATTTAGGAACTTTGCTGAAATCAACAGTAACCTTCCAACTACCATTAAAAGCAGATCCAGTACTCGTTATATAAGAATGGTCTCCAAATATTTCAAATAATATACGCACAATACTTCCCCATAAACCACTAACTGTCATAGAATACGTGATTTTCATAGTTGAATCCCAGTTGAACCCCCACGGATAATCCTTATCTTGTATTCGTTCCACACCCATGCCGTTGTTCCATGCCGGGCAGTATTGCGTGAATGAGAATGTCTTAGCCTCGTTGTCACCGGCTGCGGTAGGCTTCAATGAGAGCGTAATGTCGCGGTCGGACTCCGTAGCGTTCTCTTTCAAGAACACATAGACTTTCACTTCTCCCGTTGTAGTGCTTGTCAACGTACTGGTTCCGTTATGGCCGTCAAGCCAATAACCTGCATCCACAAGTGCTTGTACATCATTACCACCGTCGAATTCACCACTCTCTACAAATGTCACATTGTCCTGGTCATTGGAAGTAAGCGTCCAACCTCCTGCTGGTAACTTATCATCACTTTTAATCGTAATCGGATAAATCACATAGTGCGCATCCTGCACTTCCGGCTGGGAAACAAACTTCAACTCATATTCCGGGGTAATAGACAGCTTGTAAGTCACGGTTGTCCCCATTGTCCATTCCGTATTTCCGATGGAAGCAGTGAGGGTACGTTTTTCATTATTGGCATTGACAAATACGACTTCTACCGTTGCCCCTGCAGGCAATGTCTGCGGCAGCATCATGAAGGTGCCTTCCAAACTGGTAATTTCCGCACCGTCGGTTTCGTTTCCGTTAGTTATAAAGCCGTTTTCATCATCACCTAATTTCTGTGAAAAATCCACAACATCATTAGTCTCGTTAATAGCCCATGTACCGGTAGCCATATCGTAAGTACCGGCATTTTTGACACCTTTCAAAGCCACGCTCTTGATAGAGCCGGGCTGCATCTGGCTGCCCACGGCAAAACGGACGGCGGTGCAGATGTGTTTGAAGGTCAGTGGAACAGCCTTGTTGTTGTCGCCCGGTATTTCATTGGTGGTAGCCACCACAATGTCTTTCTGGTTGACAGCATCTGCCGTCGGAACGGTGTATTTAAGTTCTTTGCTTGACGGAGAGGAGGGAACGGTCAGATAATCGGTTGGTATATCCGTTGGTGCCCAGGCATAGAATTGGAACGAATGGTCTGCTCCCGGCCAATAGTATATTTGTTCCGTGCTCCATATAGCACCCGTGTTGGAAGCATTCGTGTTCATATAGAACTGGTCAACGGACGTACCATTCTTACTCCAGTATGCCAGCACATGGAACTTGTCATAGAAATTGTCTTTGCCAACAGGCGTTCCGCGTGTCAAGGCCTGTTCGCCCTCGAAGCCGGACATGTTGATACCGTCCGAAACAATGGCACGGACACAAAGCGTGTCTGCCGAGTCGTCCGACCGCAACA
>OLQD01000170.1_pt1 | contig 62151 bp, 49 predicted proteins | sample 1672841 | NCBI WGS metagenome assembly OLQD01 (sample SAMEA3136729, study PRJEB25190) | human gut metagenome | biome: human gut; feature: human-associated habitat; material: faeces | place: Austria | collected 2013 | reverse complement strand
TAGCGCTGCTACGCTGCGTTTCATTCACGTTAGCCAGAATGAAAAATTCGCGGCGTATCTTGGCGCATTTTCATCTGGAAATAGTATAAGAAATCCTTATAGCCCCCTTCCTGAATTGATGTTTGTGTTTTGAAGAGAAGTATGGTATATTTTTCACAAAGTTGCGAAGAGCAACCAGAGTGTCTTCCCTGCACGGGGACATTCAAAAAGGAAAGGGGTTTTTCATCATGAAGAAGCTGACGGCGCTGCTGCTCAGCCTGTGTATGGTGCTGACGATGGCCTGCGCGACGGCGCTGGCGGAGGGCAAGACAGCGAGTGCGACGGCGGAAGGGTTTGGCGGCGGAAACGTGACGGTCACGCTGAGCGTGGACGGCGACAAGCTGGTGAACGTGGAAATCGACGCGACATCGCAGACTGATTCCATCGGTGGAGCGGCGGCGAAGGTGCTGGCGGAGCAGATGCTGGCAAACAACTCCGTCGAGGTGGATGGCGTGACGGCGGCGACGGTGACATCCGACGCGGTGAAAGCGGCCGCGGCGGCTGCACTGGCGGAGCTGGGGCTGACGAACGCGGACTTGGCGAAGGTCGAGGCGGCGGAGAAGGAAACCTATACCGACCTGACCTGCGATGTGCTGGTCATTGGTACGGGCGCGGCTGGCGGAGCGGCGGCGATGGCGGCTGCGGAAGCCGGCGCGAAGGTCATTGCGATTGAAAAGCTGGCGACCATCGGCGGCACGTCTGCGATGGCGGGTGGCGGCATTGCGGCGCCGGAATCCTCCGAGCAGAAAAAGTACGGCATCGAGGATACCTGCGAAGCCTACGTCGATCTGTGGGTGGAATACAACCACAACGAATATTTCCGCGAAGACAGCGGCATGGATGAAGACCGCATCCGCTTCGTGGTGGGTCAGGCGGCGGGCCTGATTGACTGGCTGGAGGAGAACGGCTTCGAGTTCGGCCGTCCGATGAGCTTCGACCTGATTGAGGGCGTGGATCGCTTCCACTATGCCTCCAACGGCAAGCCCACCGACCTGCTCTATGCGAAGAATCAGGAGCTGGGCGTGGAATACTGGATGGAGACGAAGGCAACAGCACTGCTGACCGACGAAAATGGCAACTGCATCGGCGCGACGGTCGAAAAGGACGGTCAGACCTTCAACATCTACGCCAAGGGCACGGTATTGGCGACTGGCGGCTTCGGCAACAATCAGGAAATGATGGAACGCTTCACGCCCGTTGACGCGGCGCAGGTGGCATACTTCTACGGCTCCGCGGGTCAGACCGGCGAGGGCATTCTGATGGCGGAGGCCATCGGCGCGGCGGTTTACGAGAAGGGTGCGCGCTTGGGCATGTCCTATGTCGTGGGCGACGGCACGAACGCGGAGCTGACCTCTCTGGGCGGCCCGTGGAGTCAGGCGCCGATTGTGGACAACACGGGTGTCCGCTTCGTCAATGAATACTGCCATTCCCTGAATTATCCGAGCCTGATTTACCGTCATGCGGCACCGTATTACTGCATCTACGGTTCTGACCGCGAGGACTATGCGGCGATTTTGGCGAACAACGTTGATGACCCGGCAGTGACCTCTGCGGACACGCTTGAAGAACTGGCGGACAAGCTGGGCTTTGACAAGCAGGCGTTCCTTGACTGCATCGCGGTCTACAATGCGGCGAAGGACACCGGCGTGGATGCGGCGTTCGGCGCGCGCGTGGATTTCATGAATTTCGCGACGGTTGGCCCGTTCTACGCGGTGCAGATTGCGCCTCAGTACACAGGCACGATTGGCGGCGTCGTGACGGATACCTCCGCGCAGGTGCTTCGTGCGGACGGCACGGTCATCGGTGGCTTGTACGCGGCGGGCGAAGCCTCCAACGGCGCGCTGTACGATCTGGTCTACATGTCCGGTTCGTCTTTCCTGAACGCGCTGTCGATGGGCCGCATTGCGGGTGAAAACGCGGCAAACCAGCAGTAATCGGTTGATAAAAATGGCACCAGACCGAAGCGGCAGATGCTGCGAAGGGCTGGTGCTTTTTTGAATGCGGGGATGGGTGTGATTCGTTGTACTGAGGAACAAGTCAATGCTGGTAGGGGTCAAGGGAGCGATTAGAAAACACTTTGGTCGTCTCCGTTGGACTCCGCGCGATTGAGCTGGTTTCGCCACTCTACTTTTTCCGCCTGTTTAGCCCTTTTTCATTTCCTCTATCATGCAGTCCCGAATCATCCGAATCGCCGGTGTCAGCCGTCTGCACACCAGCACCGACCGATGATGTCCAATATCCTCCGTCAGCGGAATCAGCTTCACGCCCTTGAAATAGGCTGGCTTTCTCGCTGGAAAGAAGGAAATCCCCAGATTCAGCGAAACCATCAAAATTTGCATATCTGCCGAATCCGCATAAATAATCGACGGATGCGAAAATCCCATATTTTGCGCCCAGTCGTGAATCGCGCCGCGCCCGCTGCGCGATTGGTCGGGGGCAAGCAGAATCAACGGATGCGCGCGTAAATCAGAAAGCGACACAACCGACTTTTCCGCTAATGGCGACGCTTCGGAAACGGCGGCAATCATCGGCACATCGTAGAGTACCTCCTGATAGGTGTTCCGCTGGTCGATTTCGCCGGGAAGCGTCAGCACCATGTCGCATTGCCCGCGGTAGAGGGCGTCGGACATGGCCGTCAGCGATAGGTACAGCGGGTGAATCACCAAATTGGGCAGGTGCGGATGCAGGGAAAGGTACGCATCGACAATCAGTTCTTTTTCCAGCGGCCCGTTGTAGCCGATGTGGATGGCGCTCACACGGTGCGCATCGGCGAAAGCGTCCTGCAATTCAAGCTGAATCCCCATCAGGCGCTCGGCGTAGGGGAGAAACTGCTCGCCTTGGTCGGTCAGCACTGCGCCGGTGGACAGGCGGTGGAACAGCGCGCAGCCCATTTCTTTTTCCAGCGACGCAATCTGCTGGCTGATGGCGGTCTGGGAGACGTACATGTTCTTCGCAGCGGCGGAGAAGCTGCCTTCGCGGACGACGGCGAGAAAATACGCGATTCGGTCGGTGTTCATGCGAAAAACCTCCAATGAGGGACAAAAAACTCCCTTCCGCGGTGCGCAGAAGGGAGCAAAGATGCGAGAGGTTAAGGGCGCTGACCCATGCCGCCTTCAAGGGTGATGGTTTCGCCGGACATGAATTTGAAGTCCGGGGAAGCCAGCTGGACGCACACATGGCCAATTTCCACCTCGGAATCGCCGTAGTGGCCCATCGGGGGCATCTTGACATTCGCCTTGAACGCCTCGGGATATGCCTTCTGGAAGTTCTCCAGCTGCGTCGTCCATGCCAGCGGGCAGACGACGTTGACGTTGATACCGTCCTTGCCCCATTCGGTGGCGGCAACGCGGGTCAGACCGCGAATGCCTTCTTTTGCCGCGGCATACGCGCACTGCCCATAGTTGCCAAACAGACCCGCGCCGGAGGCGAAGTTGATGACCGCGCCCTTTGTTTCCTTCAGATAGGGGTAGCACGCCTTCATATAATAGAATGTGGCGTACAGACCGGAATACAGCGCGAGATTGAACTGCTCGGTGGTATGGTCAGCCAGCGGAACGCCGGATGCGGAAGCCTGCGCGTTGTTAATCAGCACGTCGATGCGGCCGAAGGTGTCAATCGCCTGTTTGACGACATTGTTCACAACAGCCTCGTTGTCCGCGCTGTCATTCACGTCCGCCTGCACGCACACCACCTTCACGCCATAGAGGCGTTCCAGTTCTTCTTTCGCGTCGGTCAGTTTCTTCACGTTGCGCCCCGTGATGACCAGATTCGCGCCTTCCTTGGCGTAAGCAGTCGCAATGCCGTAGCCAATCGAACCGCAGCGGCCGTTGCTGAGCTTCGCATAGCCCGCGCCGGTAATAATCGCTGTCTTTCCTGCCAGAAAACCCATTATATATTTCCTCCTTCATGGTGAAGGCTGAACAAGCAGCCTGTGCACTTATGGTATCACAGATGATGCGGAAAAGCAAGAGCGGACGGCACAAAATGGACAAGAATTGATGATTTTTTCACAATGTCGCCGGGCTCCAATCGGAAAAACGGAAAAGAAACAGCAAAAGTTTGATGAATTGTTTGACGCATCCCATTCATTGCACTATAATGGAGCCAGTAGCGTTCCGGGCGTACTGCGCGTCCGGCAAAGTGGGAGGAACGCGGAATGAAGGCAGAGAGCAAACGCTCGGTGCGCACTGTGCTTCGGTGGCTGCTGGGAGTGGCGACGGTGCTGATGGCGGCGCTGTTGATTTGGCAGTGCGTGACCATCTATCATGAGGGCATCGCGCCGGAAAACATGGGCGAAAACGGGCTGCGGATTCACGATATTTACAGCCGGGAAATTGTCACGGCGCACTTCGCTTCGATTGCGTGGAGCGTGTGGGTCTTTCTGGCGCTGCTGGCGGTAAACATCATCGCGGGCAAGCCGGAGCAGAAGGAATCGCTTCGCGCGCCGGTGGAAAATCAGCTGCTGATGCTGCGCGCGCGGACGGAGGAGACGGACGAAATCCGCAAAGTGAAGAAACAGCGTATCGGCGTATGGTGCGGCGCAGCGATTCTGTGCCTGATTTGCGGGGGGATGGCAGGGCGATTCCTGCTTGACTGGTCGAATTTTGCCTCGCGTGATTTGGAAGTCGTCGTGCGCCAGATGGCGATTGAAACGTTCCCGTGGATTGGGCTGGCGTTCATCCTCCTGATGGCGGCTGAGCAGTGGAATTTCCGCCTGTTGATGAAGGAATTGGAACTGCGCAGGAGCGCCCAGAAGCGCAAGCCGGATGCAGCCGCTTCAGAAAAGACGACAGGCAGGAACGTCATCCGCGTGATCATCGCTGCTGCTGCGGTGGCGCTGATTGTGCTGGGTGTGATGAACGGCGGCATGTTCGATGTGCTGGTGAAGGCAATCAATATTTGTACGGAGTGTATCGGCCTTGGCTAAGAAATTTGCGGCATGGTGGAGCGCCCATAAGCCCACCACCCGGCGGCTCATACAGGTCTACGCCGCCTTGCTCTACAACGCCTATGTGAAGGGATTCATCAAGGGCGACATTTACACTGGCAGCATCAAGAACTTTTGCGTGCCGGGGTTCAACTGCTACTCCTGTCCGGGCGCGATTGGCGCATGTCCGCTGGGGGCGCTGCAAAACGCGCTGGCCTCCTCGGATAAGCGCGCGCCGTACTACGTTCTGGGCATTCTGATGCTCTACGGGCTGATTTTGGGGCGCACCATCTGCGGCTGGCTCTGCCCGCTGGGGCTGATTCAGGAATTGTTCTACAAAATTCCGACGCCGAAGGTGAAGAAGAGCCGCTTCACCCATGCGCTGTCGTATCTCAAATACGTCCTGCTGGCGGTGTTTGTGGTCATCATCCCGCTGGCGTACAGCTTGCAGCAGTATCCCGTGCCGGGATTCTGCAAGTACATCTGTCCGGCGGGGACGTTCGAGGGCGCAATGGGCTTGCTGGCGAACCCGGTCAATGCGGGCAAGTTCTCCATCCTCAACATCCTCTTTACGCGCAAATTCGTCATCATGGTGGCGATTCTGCTGGCGTGCGTGTTCTTCTACCGTGCGTTCTGCCGCTTCCTCTGCCCGCTGGGGGCGATTTACGGGCTGTTCGCGCGTGTGTCGATTCTCGGCGTGAAGGTCGAGAAAAGCAAATGCACGAACTGCGGGCGCTGCCTGGCGCACTGCAAGATGGATATTCGGCATGTGGGCGACCATGAGTGCATCCACTGCGCATCGTGCGTGGACGTTTGCCCGACGAAAGCCATCAGCATGAGAATGGGCAAAATTACGCTGAAAGCGAACGAAGTGCAGCAGATGAAGCCGGAAGACAACAAAAAGCGCACGAACCGCCGCATTCGCGTGATGGCGGCGTGGACGGCGGCGCTGGTAGTGCTGGGCGTGGTGATGTGGCAGGTAAACAAGGCGGACACGGTGGAAGAACCGGTAAGTCAGCCCGCCGCGACGGAAACGATTGCACCCGAAGCCACGGAAGCGCCGGACGACGATACGCCCGTGGGCTACGAAGTCGGGATGAAGTGCCCGGACTTCACCGTACCGCTGTATGGCGAAGACGGCGGCGAATTTACGCTGTCGGCGCAGAAGGGGAAAGTGACGGTCATCAACTTCTGGGCGACATGGTGCACGCCGTGCGTGGCGGAATTGCCGTATTTCGCGGAGCTGTATGCGGAGTACGGCGACGAAATCTCGCTGGTGGCGATTCACTCGAACCTCGTGACGGACGATGTGGACAAGTTCCTCGCGAAGGAGAACCTCGACATGCCGTTCGCGCTGGACAAGACGGGCGCGGTGATTAAATCGCTGGGCGGCTCGACGCAGCTGCCGATGACGGTCATTGTCGATGCGGACGGGAAAATCGTGTACAACAAAGTCGGGTCGGTGACGCTGGATGTCCTCGAAGGGTTGGTAAAGCCGCTGCTGCCCGAGAAGCGGGACGACACGCCGGTTGGCTACGAAGTCGGGATGAAGTGCCCGGACTTCACGGTTCCGCTGTACGGGGAAGAGGGCGGCGAATTCACGCTGTCAGCGCAGAAGGGGAAAGTGACGGTTATCAACTTCTGGGCGACATGGTGCACGCCGTGCGTGGCGGAATTGCCGTATTTCGCGGAGCTGTATGCGGAGTACGGCGACGAAATCTCGCTGGTGGCGATTCACTCGAATCTCGTGACGGATGATGTGGACAAGTTCCTCGCGAAGGAGAAACTTGATATGCCGTTCGCGCTGGACAAGACGGGCGCGGTGATTAAGTCACTGGGCGGCTCGACGCAGCTGCCGATGACGGTGATTGTCGATGCGGCCGGGAAAATTGTGTACAACAAGGTCGGGTCGGTGACGCTGACGGTGCTGGAAGGGCTTGTCGCGCCGCTGCTGGCGGAGTAACCAATCAATATGGGCAGGGGGATTCGTTCTTCCTGCTTTTTTCAATTGTAACAAATGCGTCGGAACGCTTGCGGAATAGCCTCTTTGCTGGTATCATGAAGGCAGAAATCACCATGGGAGGGAAAACGCATGAAGAAACTGCTGTGCGGGATATTGTGCCTGCTGATGCTGTTAGGCTGCGCGTCAGCGGAGGGGTATTGGTACGCCGCGAAAGGCGACAATGGCTTGTGGGGACACATCGACGAGATGGGGAACTGGGTGATTCCGCCGAAATTCGACAGTGCGGGCGACTTCCGGGGCAATTATGCGTGGATTCAGCAGGGCGACCGGGAGGGGTTCGCGAACCGCGATGGCGAAATTGTGCTGCTGCTGGATGAGAATGTAGTGTCAGACAGCGGCTATGATGGCTTCTATTACGGCGGACGCGAAACGGGCATTTGGCTGCTATACAAGAAGGCGACGGGGAAAAACAGTCTCGGCACGGAATGGCTGGAAGGCTTCTTTGATGTGCAGAGCGGTGTTTACAGCGGCTTGAAGTGGCGGGGCGTGAATCATAGGGAGTCGAACAGCCGCTTGATTGCCGTGGCAGACGAAACCGGCAAGTGGGGCTATGTCAGCCGCGATACGGGCGAAATGGTGATTCCGGCGAAGTATGATTCGGACAACATGGGTTCCAATTTTTATGATGGGTACGCCGTTGTCACATTCTTAGATGATGATTACAACATTGTGCAGACGCTGCTGCTGGACGAAACGGGGAAGGAATATCCCCTGCCGGAGGGCATCAATGCGGCGAACTGCGATACCGTGATTAGCGGCGGGCTGTTTGAGGTGGTGGACGAGAACGGCTTATACGGCTATTGTAATACAAGCGGCGAAGTGGTGATTGAACCGCAGTTTGCGTATACCTTCGAGTTTGCAGACGGCTATGCGGAGGTTGAATTTACCGACGGCACTTATGGTGTCATCGACCAAACGGGGAAAGTTGTGATGCGCACGACGGATACGCACTATGCAGACGTCCGGCATGGCTGCTATGTGCTGCCGACGGGCGAACACAGCTTCACGATGTACAGCGTGGCGGGCGAGGAGTTGTTCACCCTGCAAGGCGAAAATATCGTGCGGCTGTGGACGCCGGAGGAAAACGGCTTGTGCATGTACGTTGTGGAGAAGGGCGGACAGCGCCGCTGCGGTTGGGTGAACATGCAGGGCGAAATCATCAGCGAAGCGAAGTGGACATTCCCGGAATACGACCAGCCGGACGTGTATTTCCCGTCGGGCTTGCAGGCAGTGTACGATATAGACGGCACGAGGCTGGCAGGGTATCTCGACGAAAGCGGCGAACTGGCGATTCCGCTGCAATTCAGCTTTGTGACGCAATTTTACGGCGAATTAGCGTATGTGGGAATGGTGCAGGACGACGGCACGACCCAATACGGCTACATCAACCAGCAGGGCGAATGGGTGTACAGCTGGACGGAATAAGGAGGGAAAACGCATGAAGAAATTGCTGTGCGGGCTGCTGTGCCTGCTGATGCTGCTGGGCTGCGCGTCGGCGGAGGGGTATTTGTACAGCGCGAAGGGCGATAACGGCTTGTGGGGGCATATCGACGAGACGGGGAATTGGGTGATTCCGCCGCAGTTTGATGAGACGTCGATTTTCTTCGCAGAAGAGGATTATGCGTGGATTCAGCAGGGCGACAAGCAGGGGTTTGTTAGCCGGACGGGTGAAATTCGACTGCTGGAAGATACGGAAGATCCGCTGGTTGATTATTTCAGCAATGTTTGGATTGTCATGGAATATTACGGTGCAGAATCGGAAATAGACCAAAGAGCGGGCTTTTTTGACCCGACCAGCGGGGTATACAGCGGGCTGCAATGGGCGCTCGTGCGCGAGATGGCTTCGGACAGCCGCCTGATTGCCGTGGCGAATGATGACTACTATGCCCAGTGGGGCTATGCCAGCCGCGACACGGGCGAGCTGGTGATTCCCTATCGCTATGGGGCTTATGATAGGGGTGCAAATTTCTGTGAGGGCTACGCGGCGGTTTACACGGAAGATGAAAACTATGTCATTCAGGAATGCTATCTGCTGAATGAAGCCGGGGAGGAAACGCCGCTGCCGGACGGAATGCAGTTTGCAAATATATATGACCCCTGCGTCAGCGAAGGGCTGATTGCGGTGGCAGATGAAAACGGGCGGGTCGGCTACTGCAACACGGCTTGCGAAGTGGTGATTGCGCCGCAGTTTGCGGAGGCGGAGGATTTCAGCGGCGGCTATGCGGCAGTGAAATTTTCCGAGGAGGAATGGGGCATCATCGACCACGCAGGCAATGTGCTGATGCGCACGAGCGCACCGTATGACCGGCATACGCAGAACGGCTATTATGTGCTTCCGGCGGAAAACGGCGGACTGACGATGTGCCACGTCGAGCAGGGCGAACTGTTCACGCTGCAAGTGCCGAATCTTGCGGAGTTTTGGAGACCGGAGAAAAACAGCTTGTGCATCTATCAGACGAACACCAAGGATGACTATCGCTGCGGCGTGGTGAACATGCAGGGTGAAATCATCAGCGAAGCGAAATGGTGGCTGCCGGAAAAACTGCCGATGGATGACCACTACTTCTCCGGCGTCCTGCTGGTGCAAGACCCGGAAACCGGGCTGTACAATTACATCAACGAGCGCGGCGAATTGCTGACGACGCTGCCGATTTCGTATGCGGTGGATTTTGTCGGCGCACTGGCGTATGTTGTGGTCGAGCAGGACGACGGCACGACCCAATACGGCTACATCAACCAGCAGGGCGAATGGGTGTACAGCTGGACGGAATAATCCCTCGGCGGCGGTGGAAAATGAACATCGCCGCTTCTTTGTGCCTTGACATGGAATGTCCTCAATGGTATAATAAAGATGATATTGTCCATCTGTCTGCACGGCGCTGCGGGAAAAAGCGGCAGTGCCCGTTTGGAGGCGCGGAAAACACATGACGCAGGGGGATGAGCGCATGAAGGCTGCGAAAGCGTCGATTCGCCAGCGCCTGACCCACAGCAAACTGCCGATGCTGGTGCTGGTCGGCGTTGTTTTATTTGCGCTCATTTTCCTTGGGATGCGCTTTTTCACCCGCTATACGCGCGAAGAACTCTACCGCGAAAGCCAAAATCAGCTGACGGAAATTACGTCGCAAATGTACGAGAAGCTCTCCATCACGCTGGAACAGCAGTGGGATTTCCTGACTGTAATGGATAGGTCCGTAGCTTTCTACGCCCCGACGACACAGGAGGCACTCGTGCAGCTGCTTCAGGCGACACAGAATCAGCTGATGTCGCAGGACAGCGCCCTGCGATTCCTTGCGATTGACGAAAACGGAAACCTGATTAACGCGGCGGGAGAGCGGATGCCCTGCGAATTTGCCGATACGCTTGGCATGACGGGGCGACAGTGTTTCCTTATTCGCGGCAAGGGCGGCGATGAAAATCAAATGGTCTTTTCCCTGCCCATCATGCAGCCGCTGAAGGTTGCGATGGGGGAAAAGAGCATCCGCATCACGCATCTGGTGCTGCTCAAGGGCATGAGCAGCCTGACGCCGTTCTTCCGCAGCAGCGCATTTCACACGCAGAACAGCACCTATGTCGTCATCAGCGACGGCGTGAAGATGTATTCCGACGCGGCGGATGAGAACATCAACTTTCTGGGACGGAACATCTATCCAGCGCTGCGGACGCTCCGTTACCCGCACGCGGGCGATTTTGATAACTGTCTGACGGAACTTGAAGCATCTGACAATCATTTTACCTGCACCGATGTGCTGGTGGACAAAACACAGTATTTCTTGTGCATGAAGCGCCTAACCGGATGCGACTGGACGATGCTGTTCCTTGTGCCGGGGGTGGAGGTCGCTGCCGGTGCGCGCGCAATGGTGGATTCGATTACGCTGATAGTCAACATTGCGTTCTTCGTCTTGATGCTGCTGACGGTGGGGGCAATGTACTTTCTGTTGACGGCGATGCAGAACCGGGAGCGCTACGCCGTGGAGACGGAGAACGCGCAGGCGCTTGCACAGGCGAACGCGGAGCTGGATCAGGCACGTCAGGCGGCGGTGGATGCGCTGAAACTGGCGGAATCCGCCAACGTATCCAAGACGGCGTTCCTGACGAATATGAGCCATGACATCCGCACACCCATGAACGCTATCATTGGCTTGACGAACCTGATGCAGCACGACCTGAACAATCCGGAGAAGCTGCAGGCGTATATCGACAAGCTGCACACATCCAGCGAGCATCTGTTAGGGCTGATCAATGACGTGCTGGACATGTCCAAAATCGAGAGTGGCGCGGTGACGCTGCGCATGGATGAAGTCAATCTTGCTGAGCAGATTGAGCAGATTGAAGCCATCATCCGCCCGCAGACGCGCCAGCGCGGGCAGCACTTCATCGTCCGCGCGAGCCAGATTCACCACGAGAATTTCATCGGCGATGCGACCCGTCTGCGGCAGGTGCTGCTGAACATCCTGTCCAACGCGGTCAAGTACACCCAGCAGGGCGGCGAAATCAGCCTTGACGTGCGCGAGGTGTCCCGCAGCGGGCATTCGTATGTGAAATATGCCTTTGTGGTCAAGGACAACGGCATCGGCATGACGGAGGAGTTCCAGAAGCACCTGTTCGACGTGTTCACCCGCGCAGAGAATTCCGTGACGAACAAGGTGCAGGGCACGGGGCTGGGCATGGCGATAAGCAAGAGCATTGTGGACATGATGGGCGGCGTGATTAACGTCGAGAGTGCGCCGGGCGAAGGCAGCCGCTTTGAAGTGCTGCTGGAGTTCAAGGTGGACGCACAAGCGGATGACCGCGCGCACACGGTGAAGGACTGCCGTCTGCTGCTGGTCGGCTATGCACCGGGGCGCGTGGCGGACGTGCAGGATGCGCTGGAACACACACCCGTGACGGCGGAGGCGGTCGAGCGCCCTGAAGACGCGGTGAGCATCCTGCGGCAGGAGGATGTGGACGTAGTGCTTTTGTCCTGCCAGTACCGCGCGCCGGAGATGCTGCGCCCTCTGGTTCGCCAGATGCGCGAGGCCGCCGGGAAGCCGATTTTCGTATTCTGTATGCAGGCGGGGCAGCGCGAGGAAGTGCTGGATATCATCAGCGCCTGTGGGCTGGACGGCTTTGTGCCGCTGCCGTTCTTCCTCTCCAATCTGGAGAACGAGATGGCGAAACTGCGTACGGAATTCGGCAATATCGGGAACGTGGACGGCACATCGGTGCTGAACGGGATGCGGCTGCTCTGCGCGGAGGACAATCCGCTGAATGCGGAAATTCTGGAAGAACTACTGCACATGCAGGGCGCGACCTGCACGATTTACAGCGACGGCAAGCAGCTGGTGGAGGCGTTCGACCACGTCCGCCCCAGCGACTACGACGTTATCCTGATGGACGTGCAGATGCCCGTGATGAACGGCTACGAAGCGACGCGCGCCCTCCGCGCCAGCGACAACCCCGTCGGCAGGACGATTCCGATTATCGCCATGACCGCGAACGCCTTTGCGGACGACATTCAGCAAAGCATGGATGCGGGCATGGACATGCACCTTTCCAAGCCGATTGACATTGCGGTGCTGGAAAAGACGCTGAGCCTCTTCCGCACGGACAAGAAGAACCATGGGCGGGCAGTGTTTAAGCGGAGGGTGATGGAGATGGAGAAGTGAGGGGAAAAGCCTCCGGTACGCATAGTTGAAATCAAAAAAGGGGTTGTCACAATTTGTGGCGACCCCTAAAAACTTATCGCAACAGTCTTTCCCAATCATCAGGGAAACCAATACATTTGAGATTCACGTCAGGGCATTCATCAATAATCGCGCGAAGATTCAGAACGAACGTATTCCAAATGCTTTCTCCATGCATGATGTATTTGAGTGCAAGGCAGTCAGTAAAGAGTCTTGAATTTGCATATTGGCTTTCTTTCGGTGGCAGTTTTGCGAGCGAATTGAGAGGCATGTTATATAGTCTGCCATAGTGAGCACATATGTTGCGAATCTCGACAAGTGCGGCGAACCAACTTTTGACATATACAAACCCGGTTTGGAAGTTCAGTGCTATTGCTTTTTGATCCTCTCGTTTCATGAGCGAATACAGTGTGGACAATGCTCCGAGGGAGAGAAGTTCAACCACAACTCAAATAGGAAAATGCCCTTCGTATTTTTGCATGTGGTGAACCACCATTGGTTTTTTTGACTGCTTTCTAATCTTGGCATCCACATGTTCATTGAAAACATCGAACATATCTTTTCCGAACACACCGCTTATCCAAGGCTTGAAAAAAGAACGGTCACGATAGCATTCTGCACCGTATTTTATTGCTAAATGATATGAAATACATGACCGCAGTCTGATTTCAACATACTCAATCACGGGACTGATGATATTCCGAAGTCTACTGTCAAACTGATAGAGCGAATAGATTTGTTCAAGGCTTGTACCCTCACGATACTTGTCCGTTTGCTTATCAAGCAAATCAATTCCATAGGCACTCAAACGATAGTAGTTGACAGTTTTCAAAATTTCTTTTGCCTTTGCACAATCAGCGATAATCAGCCCGTGCTTTTCCTGCAAATTTAGAATTTGCTCATCGTAGGTCTTGGGTATCTTCATTTGAACCAAATCAGCCATTTCAGCATTCCTCACAGTAAAAAAAGTCCCACCTTGGTTCGCAGTGCATCTTTCGATGCCTTATGCGTGGTGGGCTCGCTCAATATTATAATATACCCGATTGCCTGTTTTGTCAAGCCCTCGATGAGAATTTTTATGAGTTTGGGCGACTGGGGGCTTACAGTCTGGTCGCGCCCATCTGGCGCGACAATATGTGAGTGGTCGAATGTGCAGCTTGAGAGCGCTCCTGCGGGAGCGCAAAGTTACTGGCAGGGACGCTTCGCTGCCTGCGCCTTTGTTGGCGGCTTCCTTGGAATTGGTCGGACGCGGAACAGTTGGGGCGTTGCCCCAAACCCCACAAGGGACGCTGTCCCTTGACCCTGCAAGGGGGATCCCCCCTTGACCCCTCCGCGCGATTCAGTTAGTCTCTCTACCATGCTCCTTCCGCGTGTTTATCCTCTTTTATCCTCCTATCCTTAACCTAAAAACCGCGCGGTCTATGTTTCCACAGACCGCGCGGTTCATTTTATCCCATCACCAGCGCATATAAAGTTCGCCATTCTCATTCACGTCGATGGTCAGCGTATCGCCCGGCTTCACATCCGCGGCAATAATATGCTTTGCCACCAGCGTCTCAATCTTCGACTGAATGAACCGCTTCAGCGGACGCGCACCGTAGACCGGGTCAAAGCCCTGATCAATCACGGCATTCATCGCCGCGTCGGTCAGCTCCACCTTCAGCTGACGATCCGCCAGACGCTTGTTCAGGCTGCCCAGCATCAGCAGCACAATCTTGCTGATTTGCTCCTTCGTCAGCGGCTTATAGTACACAATTTCGTCAATACGGTTCAGGAACTCCGGACGGAAGTGCGTCTTCAGCAGCGCATCGACCTGCGCGCGCGCTTCGGGCGTAATGTCGTCGTTCGCGATGCCGTTCAGGATGTACTCGCTGCCGAGGTTGCTCGTCATAATGAGGATGGTGTTCTTGAAGTCCACCGTGCGCCCCTGACTGTCGGTGATTCGGCCGTCGTCGAGGACTTGCAGCAGGACGTTGAATACATCCGGGTGCGCCTTCTCCACTTCGTCGAACAGCACGACGGAGTACGGATGGCGGCGGACGGCTTCGGTCAGCTGACCGCCCTCGTCATAGCCGACATATCCGGGAGGTGCGCCAATCAGACGCGATACGCTGAATTTCTCCATGTATTCGCTCATGTCGATACGCACCATGTTCTTCTCGTCGTCAAACAGCGCCTGTGCAAGGGCTTTTGCCAGCTCGGTCTTGCCGACGCCGGTCGGGCCGAGGAACAGGAAGCTGCCCAGCGGACGGTTCGGGTCTTGGATGCCCGCACGGGAGCGCAGGATGGCTTCGCTCACGCGCTTGACGGCTTCATCCTGCCCAATGACGCGCTGATGCAGCGTGTCCTCAAGGTGGAGCAGCTTCTCGCGCTCGCCCTCCATCAGCTTCGCGACCGGGATGCCCGTCCAGCGGCCGACGATTCGGGCGATTTCCTCCTCCGTCACCTTGTCGCGCAGCAGGCTGTCCTCGCCCTTGGACTTCTCGGCGATGGCTTCCTCCGCCGCCAGCTCCTTCTTGAGCTTCGGCAGCTCGCCGTACTTCAGTTCTGCCGCCTTGTTCAGGTCATACTGACGCTCGGCGCGTTCCATTTCGGCGTTCACGCGCTCGATTTCCTCGCGTAGCTTGTTCACCTTCGTGATGGCGTTCTTTTCGCTTTCCCACTTCGCCTTCATCTGGTTGAATTCGTCGCGCTGCTCCGCCAGCTCCTTCTGCACCTCTGCCAGACGCGCCTTGGTCAGCTCGTCGTCGTCCTTCTTCAGCGCCGCTTCCTCAATTTCCAGCTGCATGATGTGGCGGTTGATGTCGTCCATCTCTGTCGGCATGGAGTCGATTTCGGTACGAATCATGGCACACGCTTCATCCACAAGGTCAATTGCCTTGTCGGGCAGGAAGCGGTCGGTGATATAGCGGTTGGAGAGGGTCGCGGCGGCAATCAGGGCGTTGTCCTGAATTTTCACGCCGTGGAACACTTCGTAGCGCTCCTTCAGGCCGCGCAGGATGGCAATCGTGTCTTCAACAGACGGTTCGCCCACCATGACCGGCTGGAAACGGCGCTCCAAAGCGGCGTCCTTCTCGATATACTGGCGGTATTCATTCAGCGTCGTCGCACCGATGCAGTGCAGCTCGCCGCGCGCCAGCATCGGCTTCAAGAGGTTGCCAGCGTCCATTGCGCCGTCCGCCTTGCCTGCGCCGACAATCGTGTGCAGCTCATCAATGAACAGCAGGATGCGCCCTTCGCTGCGCTTGATTTCCGCAAGCACCGCCTTCAAGCGCTCCTCGAACTCGCCGCGGAACTTCGCGCCGGCAATCAGGCTGCCCATATCCAGAGAGAAAATGGTCTTGTCTTTCAGCGAATCCGGCACGTCGCCGCGCACGATTCGCTGCGCCAGCCCTTCGGCGATAGCGGTTTTGCCGACGCCCGGTTCGCCGATCAGCACCGGGTTATTCTTCGTCTTACGGCTCAGAATACGGATGACGTTGCGGATTTCGCTGTCACGGCCGATAACCGGGTCGAGCTTGTGCTGCCGCGCCATCTCCACAAGGTCAGAGCCGTACTTCTTCAGCGCGTCGTACGTTTCCTCCGGGTTGTCGGTGGTCACGCGGGTTGCGCCGCGCACGCCGGACAGCTCCTTCAGGAACTTTTTCTCGTCGTAGCCCATGCGGGTCAGAATTTCCTTGACGTGGGCGTTCGGCTTCGACGCGATGCCGAGGAAAATATGCTCAACGGAGAGGTACTCGTCCTTCATCTGCTTGGCGCGGTTTTCCGCCTCCAGCAGGGCTTTCTCGAAGTCCGGAGAAATATAAACCTTGTCTGCCTCGCGGCCGGGGCCAGACACACGCGGAATCCGGGACAGCGCATCATTCAGCGCCGCACGGAAAGCATCCACGCTGATGCCGCACCGGGTCAGCAGCTGCGGGATGAGCGCCTTCGCATCTTCCGTCAGGGAGAGCAGCATATGCTCCTCATCCACCTGCATGTGCTGATATTCCACCGCGATTTGTTGGGCGCGCTGGAGAGCTTCCATCGTTTTCTGGGTGAACTGGTTCGTGTTCATAACCAAACCTCCTTCCGAGGGTTTGACTTTCTTTGACTTTCGTCAGACTCTATTGTATTCATTTTCTCCCGTTTGTCAAGAGGTTTTTTTGAAAACTTTTTGTGAACAAATGAGAGGAATGAGGTCATCAGTATTCCGTGCTGAGCAGAAAATCCGCAATGTGCATGGTGCGGATGCCCTGATAGTTGCCGCCCGCAAACGCATCTGTGGTGAGTACATATTTGGGGTAGTTGTCGCGGATTTCCAGCAGACGCTCATACTCCCGCTTGGCGGTCTTTTCTGAGCGAATCTCCTGCGTGACCTGAACGTAGAGCTTTTCGTTCTGCCGCTCTGCAACAAAGTCGATTTCGCCGCCGTCGGTTTTGCCCACGTTGACTGTGTACCCGCGGCGGCAAAGTTCCAGATAGACGATGTTTTCCAAGCTGGCGGCGACGCTGTCCGCGTCATAGCCCAGCACGCTGTACCGCAGGGCGACATCCGCCAGATAGAATTTCTCCTGCGTCTTCAAGAGCTCGCGCCCCTGCAAGTCATAGCGGATGCAGCGGTGCAGCAGGTACGCCTTTTCGAGCTTCTCCAAGTAGTTGTAAACTGTTTCGTTGTCCAGCGAACGATGCTCCGATTTCAGATAGTCGGCAATGGACTTCGCGGAGAAGGTGTTGCCGACGTTGTTGAAGGTGTATTTGACGATACGTTCCAACTGGTCGATTTTTCTGATTTGACTGCGGCGGACGATGTCGGAAAAAATTGTGGAATTGTAAATATCGCGCACGATGGTGTAGACTTCCTCCTGCGAATAGGCTTGCAGGTGCGTCGCCGGAAATCCGCCGAGACGGACATAGTTCGCCAGCTCTGTTTTTGCGTCGCTGACGGGCGCATACTGCCGCTTGAACATCAGATATTCGCCGAAAGACAGCGTGAAAATGCGGAAGGAGATATACCGCCCGGTCAGGTAAGTGGCGATTTCGGAGGACATCATGCGGGAATTCGAGCCGGTGACATACAAGTCCACATCAAAATCGGACGCCAGCGAATTCACGACCCGCTCCCATCCCTCGATTTCCTGCACTTCGTCAAGGAACAAGTACGTTTTCCCTTCTGTTGACAGGCGGGATTTCAGCTGGTCGTACATGTCCTTTGCGGTCAAATCCACATATTCCATCGAATCGTAGCGGCAGCTGATGATGCGCTCGTCGGGAATATGCCGCTCCGTTTTCAGGCGCTCCATAATCATTTTGAGAATGGTGGATTTCCCGCAGCGGCGCACGCCGGTGAGAATCTTCACAAACGGCGTATCGGTGTACGCCATGATTTTGTCCATATATAAGGGTCTATCAATCACAAAAATCACCTCCGATAAGGGTAGTATATCCTAAAATGAGGAGCAAGTCAAACATTTTTGCGATTATACTCCGAAAAACTTCATAAATATAGCGGCGTTTGCGGTTATATTCCGAACAACCCGTCCGCCGACACCAAAAGAGGGCAGCCCATGCCGCCCTCTTCACGATGATATGCGCCCATCACTTTTTCAATGCCGCAAAAAGCTCGTCAAGGTTTTTGTATCCCGGAACATTCGGTTTTTTCGCAATCCGCGCGGGAATGGCAAGATGCGCTGTACTTGCATTCCTCTCGATTTGACACGCCCCCTTCAATGCGCTATAATCATCTCCGAAACCATCTTGCAGGAGGTCAACCCATGATTCGACGGGCGACGGAGGCGGATTTGCCGGAAATGCGGCGCGTGTTTGATGCCGCGCGCGCGTATATGGCAGCGCAGGGTAATCCGAACCAGTGGGAGCCGGGGTATCCGACGGACGAGGTGCTTCGCGGCGATATGGCGCGCGGCGGACTGCATGTTCTGGCGGATGATACGGGGATTTACGGCGCGTTCGCGTTCCTGACCGGGGATGACCCGACGTATGCGGAGATTGACGGCGCGTGGCTGTCTGACCGCCCGTATGCGACGATTCATCGCGTTGCGTCGGACGGGACACATCGGGGCGTGTTTGCCGAGGTGATGGCGTTTGCGATGGCGATGCAGCCGCACTTGCGAATTGACACCCATGCGCTCAATCTTCCGATGCAGCGGCAGATTGAGCGGTTCGGGTTTCGGTACTGCGGCGTGATTCAGTGCCGGAATGGGGCGCGGATGGCGTTTGAGCGCGTACCGGAAAAGAAGTGATTTTGCACTGCGCAGAAAAAACCGCCTGAAGGTGTATACTGCGCATGGAGACTTTCATGCAGGAAGGAGTTCGGAAGGCTAACACTCGAATTTATCGGCGGCTTTTTTTCTTGTGAGAACAATATAAAACAGCAAGCTGAGCGAAAAGGCTCGGCTTGCTGTTTTTCTACTTCCATAAATGACAGGCTGCATAAAAAGAGCAGGAACATAGGAGTGCTTAAAGAAATCGGAAAGCCCTTGGGCGCCTTTTACCCCAGCAAGTCCTTTAACCAGCCGATTGCCTCGGTTTCCTTGTGCACATCCGCGCGCAGTTTCTTCTTCTCCATGTCAATTGCATCCCGATACACCCGAATTTCCTTCGCAAAATCCCCGCCAATCTCCGCGCGCCGCTGATATACGCTCCTTGATGCTTCTTCAACTTCCGCCTTATCAAAGTTGATATTCGTCCCAAAGTACAAATTATCCTGATTTCCCGCGCCCCAGTTCATATCATTCAGCGTATCAATCACCGCGGGCGAGAAATAAATGGAGTAGCTTTCCAGGCAGTTATTAACCGTCGCAACATATTGGTCAACAGCCGTTGCCGGGTCGTGGCGCACCAAGCAGTCAATGATGTGCTGGCACAGGGCAATGGTTTCCTGCGGGGCTTGATGCGGCACAATCGGGCGCTCGTACATCAAGCCCAAGAGGTACTTCTGGCAGTAGCGGAAGGCGTTCAGCACCTTGCGAATCAGCGGGCGGCCCGCCTGACGCAGGCGAGCCATTTCGGCGGTATCACCGGCTTCATCCGCGGCAAGATAGCGCGCGTTCAGGGTGTCGATGCGCGTTTTCAATGCCTGTGCGGGCGGCAGAAGGGATTCGACAACGCTGCGGTACAAAGCAGCATCCGCGCCGGACTGCGCAAAAATGTCCGCATCCAGCGCATCTTTCAGGCGTGTATATTGCGCGGTGAAATCCAGCTGCAAGGCGGGCATCTGGTCGATGTAAATCGCCAGTGCGCCGTAATAACGCAGGTTGAACGCCATCACCGCGTCGTTGTAGGTGTCGGGTGTATCATACTGCGTATGGTAATAGTCGATGTAGAATGGGTGAACGTGTTCCATGTCCTTTTGCAGCAGGAAGCCGTTGACCGTGGATGGAACGCCTGCCGCGTAGTAGGAGAAATCATCGGAATAGGTGTAGGTCTGATAGCCTTCGGTCAGCACGCCGTCCGGGAAGCAGCCCTGCGGTTTGGGCGCGTAGGGATAACGCGTGGTGAAGTCGCGCAGGAGCGAGAACATTTCCGGCGCGGAATAGGTTGTGGTGTACGTCGCGAACTCATATGCGGGCAGCTCGAAATTCAGGAACGCCAGCGTTTTGCCGACCCACTCCGGGTGCAGGGTGTTAATCATTTCCCACGCGCCGACCGTCCAGTCGAACTGCGTGTAGCTTGAACCCCATTCCTCTGCGCCGTGCAGGCAGAACACGATGTCATTTTCCGGCTCGAAACCGATATCCAGCATGGCTTTTGCGGCGGCCAGCACCAGCCCGACGGCACAGCAGTCATCCTGAAAGCCCCAGAAGTGCGTATCATAGTGACCGCCGAGGAGAATCTGGAATTCGGAGGACTTGCCGCGGATGCGCCCGGTGACGTTGTAGGTCGTCCCCTTGCCGATTTCAACGGTGTTATCCACCTTCAGTGTCCCCAGCACAGTGCCGTGCGGCAATTGCGCGCGGATTTCACGGCTTGCGCGAACGCCGATGGAGCAGGTTGGGATGCTCGTCGGGCCGCAGATATCCTGACTGTTCAGCGCGTCGTCCGCAACCTGCCCGAAACCGCCGACGTTCGCCGCGAGAATCGCAGCCGCGCCCTGATGTTCCGCTTCCAGCATGGGGTAGGTAATCCACCAGTCTGCGCGCTGGTCAATATCCACCAGCACAATTTTGCCCTTGACATCCACACCCTCATAGTCATACATTGTGCCGCGCCCGACATAGACAATCGGGGCGGTGATGCCTTCGGGGACGGTGGATGCCGTGGCGTAGGTATAAACAGGGTATTCCGTGCCGTTCACGGTGAAGGATGCGCCGTTGAACTGCCACTTATCGCACTTCGCCGCCGCCTTTTCGACGTCGGACAGCCCGATTCGGCGCATTTCGTCCGCGAGATAATCCGCCGCGGCGTGTTCCGCGTCGCTGCCTGCCTGACGACCGCCGTAGGTGGCGTTATTATGGAGATGGAGGTCAGTGGCGAGGCGGTGCGCGATGGAATAGGCGTACTGGGAATTGGCGGCGCTGCTGAACGCGTCGTGGAGGGACTGCAAAGAGCGTCGCTGATGCGCGGCGGGGGCTTCGTCGGCGCGGGCGCACGAGGGCAGCAGCAGGATGCAGACAAACAGGATGAGCAGGAAAATGAACATCGTAAATCCCTCCTAATGCAATGAAATCGCAGGGGTTTCGCGCCTGCGGGCGCGACAAGGGGGCAATGAAAACAGACGAAGTCTGCGGTCGCCCCATTGATCCCTTCGCATTCCCTCCCATGTTCCTGTGCAGTAGTGTTTATGGGGGAACGAAGGGGTAGACAAACTAAATCAAAGAAACAATAAAAATCTACTATGCAAGAGGGCACCGAAGCAGTCCAGAGGGCGATCGGAAAGCCCTCTGGTCGCCTCCGCAGAGGCGAAACCCTGCATAAACACGCGAGAACAGTAAGTAGATGCAACTAACTCAATCGCGCGAAAGGGTCAAGGGAGGAACTCCCTTGTATGAAAAATGCGACTGCCAGCGCAGCCGCATGATACGTTGGTCAGATGTAGTCGGAAATATAGGGGGCTTCATGCAGCAGCGCGTGGTCAAGACGGGCAATCGCTTCGTCAGAGCCTGTGATGCGCCCGATGCGCGCTAACTTCGCGGCGGTCTTGTAGCCGATGAGCAGGGTCGAGAGCGTCGCGATGCTCATGCGCAGCTCGTAATCCGGGTCGCGGTCGGTCAGCGTGCAGTTCCCACCCTCGAACCAGACGCGGAACGGGCGGTTGTTCCACGGCAGGAAGGCATCATCAATATCCAAATCGAAGCAGACGCCCTTTTCCTCCGGCGAACAGTGGTAGAGGTGCAGGAACTCTTCCACATCGACGATGCGCCCCATGATGTACGGGCGAATCATCTCGCGGATGTCGCCGTCATCCATCTCAAAGGCAATCGGCTCGTTGAAGTAGGAATTGCCGCGCACCTCGTCAATCATCGAGTCATGCGCGCGAATATATTCCCACAAGCCTTCATGCGCCTCCCGGTTGATGTAAATCATTTCCTTGATGTGCATGATATCATCCTTGATGAGATAAACCATGTAGCCCATCGGGGTAGCGTGCTGGTCGTAGTAGACGGCGACGACGGTGTCATCCTCGTCCCAGCGCCAGTATTCCTCCCACGCCAGCGAGTTGCGGAACAAACACCCGTGGGTGCTGCTGGCAAAGCGCGTGTGGAGGTTCATAAAATCCTTGTTCTCCCAGTTGACACGGCGGACATAGCCGGGCGCTTTTGCCTTGGATGGGATTTGCCTGTCCTTGACGGTGAAGGAGATTTTGTTGGAGATGATTTCCCAGCCGAAGCGGCGGTAGAGCGGGATGGAGTAAGGGAACAGCATCCCGAAGGGCTGTTTGCGCTCCCGCATGTGTACCAGCGCTTGGTACATCAGGCGCTTCATGATGCCGCGCCCGGTGTATTCCGGGTAGGTGCAGACGCTGGTGACGAACCCGATGGGGTACACCGAGTCGTAGATATTCGCCTTCAAGGGGTAGACGGCAATCTGCGAAATGAGGGTTTCGCGGTCAAAACAGCCCAGCACGTCCGCGCGCTTGAGCACGGGGCACTTGGACTGCTTGATTTCCTCGTCCTTCCAACCGGTGTCGAACAGTTCCTGCTCCGTCACCTGAAAGGCATAACGAAGCAGGGCGTTGTACTGGTCAAGGTCGTCGGTCGTCAGCGGTCGTATCTGATAGCCCTGCGGCAAATCCATGCTTTGTTCCATGTAGGGAAACACCTCCTGCGTTACACTGAAATTGTAACGCGAAACGCCGGTGAAGTCAAGGGGAAAAGCGCTGCCGGACTTTTTCAAAATGCGAAGGTTGCACAAATGCGCTTCCTATGCTATAATAAAATGTCCACGGAATGTTCATTAGCGGACATTCCGCGTTCAGACACTTTGCGAATATACCGGGGCGCGCAGGCTGCTCCGTTTTGAAACATTGCAGCAGGAGGTGAGCCGGCACTATGCCGGATATCATGTTCATGAAAGAACGAATGCTCATCACGGGCGGTCACGCGCTTCAGGGAACGGTACACATCAGCGGCGGTAAAAACACGGCGGTGGCGGTCATTCCCGCGACGCTGCTGTGCGACGAGCCCTGCACCATTGAGAATCTGCCGGATATTTCGGATGTTCATGCGCTGGTGGATATTCTTTGCAGCCTTGGCGCGAAGGTGGATTACGAGCCGAACCGCTTCATGACCGTTGACCCGCGCCCGGCGGAAGGCTGGCAGGTCTCCTACCGCGATTCGCAGCGCCTGCGCGCAAGCTACTACCTGCTGGGTGCGCTGCTGGGGCGGCGTGGTCAGGCGGAGGTATACCAGCCCGGCGGATGCGAAATCGGGTCGCGCCCGATTGACCAGCACCTCAAGGGCTTCCGGATGCTGGGCGCAAATGTAGAACAAATGGGCGGGCGCATCAAGGCGAAAGCGGACGTGCTGACGGGCACGGACGTTGTTTTTGACTGCGTATCTGTCGGCGCGACGATTAACGTGATGCTTGCCGCAGCCAAGGCACACGGCACGACCATCATCTACAACGCCGCCAAGGAGCCGCATGTCGTGGATTTGGCGAACTTCCTGAACTCGATGGGCGCGCGCGTCAAGGGCGCGGGCACGGATGTTATCCGCATCTTCGGGCGCGATTATCTCCACGGCGCAAACTACACCGTCATCCCCGACCAGATTGAGACGGGCACGCTGATGATTGCGGCGGCGGCGACGCACGGCGATGTGGAACTGACAGGCTGCATTCCGACGCATATGGAAGCGCTGTCGGCGAAGCTGCTGGAAATGGGCGCGCGCGTGACGGAATCCGACGATACCCTGCGTGTGCGCGGAACGCTGTGCGGCTACCGCGGCGTGAACATCAAGACGCAGGTGTATCCGGGCTTCCCGACCGACTTGCAGCAGCCGATGAGTACCCTGCTGACAACAGCGATGGGGCAGTCCATCGTCCGCGAAACCATCTTTGAATCGCGGCTGAAGCATCTGACCGAAATTGGGCATATGGGCGCACACGTTCAATTCGTGGACAACGCGACGGCGATTATCGAGGGCGTGCCGGAGCTGTACGGCGCACCGGTAACAGCCACCGACCTGCGCGCGGGCGCGGCGCTGGTGATTGCGGGCCTGATGGCGCGCGGTGTGACGGAAATCTACGAGCCGGAGTACATCGACCGCGGCTATGAGCATCTGGAGGACAAGCTGTGCTCGCTGGGCGCGGAAATCCGGCGCGAGAAGTTCGAGTGACGGGGTTCCGAAGGATGACCATGAACTGTTCAAAATTCATGGCTTCGGATATTGATATATGCCAGGCAGCATCACATCCCTTGCTGTTGGATGCGCTGACTGCGACGGCTCCATGAATCAGGCGCTTGGCTGCTGATTCCGTGGGACAACCTGCGTGCCTTCGAGTGAATTAGAGTGTGTTTCTCAATTCACCCGGCAGCATTTTCGGCATCTTTTCTTGCACTTCTGCGTCTTCAAACCTCGATTTACCGCCAGTAAACCTTCGGTTTTCATCCTTGAATTGCAAGAAAATCTGCTCGAAACTGCACCGGTCTCATTTTAGAAACACACTCTTAGGATAGCAAAACAGCCGCAGAGCAAACAGGAGGTGTTGGCGATGCGGAATCCATTTGGCGTATTGGGGTTGGAAGCGTCTGCCGACGCGGATCAGGTGCGCGCAGCATATCGCAAATTGGTAAAAACTTGCCATCCCGATAAATTTCAGGACGAAACGGAACGAAAAGCCGCGCAGGAAAAGATGATTACGCTGAATCTGGCGTATGAGGAAGCGATGAAGCTCGCGGTCAACCGGACGACAGCATCCGCTGCTTTCAACCGTGAACTTGACCAGCAGGATGCGCTGACGCTGGCGGCAAAGATGCTCCGGCAGGACAATCCTGAAGCGGCATTGCGGCAGCTCCTGCGCGCATCTACCCGCGACAGCGCATGGTACGCCATGCAGGGAAAAGTCCTCATGGCGCTGGAACAGTATGAATCGGCACACCAGTCCTACCGCGAGGCGATTCGCCGCGAGCCGAACAACAACCTGTACCGGCAGGGGGCGCTGGACGCGGCGGTGGCGCTGAAAAAGTCGCGGACACCGTGGGGGCGCATTCAGAAGCTGATTCGCCGCTGGAAAAAGGAACACGGAGGGGAAAAAAGATGAAAAGGCTGCTGTCGCTGCTGCTATGCGCGGTACTGGCGCTGTTCTGCGCGACGACCGCACAGGCGGCCGGCGTGTCCATCACACTTACGGCATCGGAATACGCGCTGCATTATGCCTTTGATGCGGGCGCGCAAGACCCGTTCGTCATCCTCGAATACACAACGCCCGCCGAAAAAGGCTGGATGATGCTGTACAGCGCGGACGGGCGCTTTGAAGGGGATATCGCCCTTGCCTACTCCGGCGCGGGCGGCAAAACGAGCGTTGCGCTGACCTCGGCGCGCACGACGGGCAGCGTCGGCAAAGCATCGACGACGCTTCCGAAGGCTGTGGATTATCAGAAGCCGACCGGGAAGAGCAACGCGAAAGTGATGGATTTTGTGCTGACGGAAACGCCGGAAGGCTTCCACTACGCGTTCAACGCCGCCGGGACGGACTACATGCTCCTCTACTGGCGAAGCAAGGAACAGACCGTCACCCAGCCGGTTTACCCGGACGAAAACGGGCATTACGAGGGCGACGTCATCAGTGAATTGACCTTCGCGCGGACGCAGTTCACCGTGCAGGTGAAAAGCGGATCGGGCAGCATGAAGAAGGAAGCAACCGTGCGCAAGGGCTACCAGGCGCCGGAAGCGCCGCAGCGGCAGGAGGGGCGCTTGAGCGGCGTGACCGTCTGCATTGACGCGGGACATCAGGAAAACGGGCGCTTCGTCAATGAGCCGATTGGACCGGGGCTGACTGGCTCGACCAGCGGCAAGGGCGGCATGGCGCAGGGAACCAAGACGAATCGCCGCGAGAGCATCGTCTGCCTGGAAATTGGGATGCTCCTGCGCGACGAGCTGCTTCGGCAGGGCGCGAACGTCATCATGACCCGCGAAGATCAAACGACGTTCCACACGAACATCGAACGCTGTGAAATCGCGGAAGCGGGCGGCGCGCAGATTATGCTCCGCCTGCACTGCAACAACTCCAGCAACCACAGCAAGCGCGGCATACAGGTTTACGGCCCGCTGAACAGTGACTATGCTAAAGCGGTTGCGGATGCGGACACCTACCGCGAAATGGGGCAGGAGCTGCTGGACGCGATGAAAACGCGTGTCGGGATGACGCTGGCGAACTCCACGGGCATGGTGCGGCTGAACGACAACTATGTCGGCAACAACTGGGCGAAGATGATGTGCTTCCTTGTGGAGATGGGGTATTTATCGAATCCGGCGGAGGAATATCTGCTGGTGACGCCGGTGTATCAGCAATGGCTGGCGGAAGGCATGGCGGACGGGGTGTATGAGATTGCGGTCGCCCGCGGGTGGGTGCAAGCGCAGTAAGGAAAGGGATTTCGCCTCTGCGGAGGCGACAAGGGGGCTTTGCGGTCGCCCCCTTGACCCCTTCGCCCGTCGCCCTCCGGATGTTAGTATATGGCAGTGCTGCTTAGGAGAACGAAAGGCACACTAACTATATAACAGCTGCGATAAAAGCCAACAAACATCAGTGGGGATGCGAAGGAGTCCAGAGGGCGATCGCAAAGCCCTCTGGTCGCTCCCGCAGGAGCGAAACCCTGTATAAACATGCGGACACAGCATGAGCGTGTCACCAACCGAATCGCGCGGAAGGGTCAAGGGAGAAACTCCCTTGTGGAAAGGAAAACGTATGAAACGGAAACTGCTGCTGATGCTGCTGTGCGCGGCGCTGGGATTGGGCACTGCGCAGGCGGAGGTGTACCGGGTGGAGAGCGAGAAGGATGTGCCGGCGGATTGGGCGGAGAAGGATACGCTGCGCCTGACCTGCATTGACACGAACCGCTCAGACGCGATGGTGCTGCAATCCGGCGGGGAAGCCATGATGGTGGACGGCGGCGAAGGGCGCTATCGCAGGCGCGTGTATGCGACGCTGGATGGATATGGCATCACGGAACTGAAGTATCTGCTCAACACGCACTGCGACGATGACCACCTGCACGGCTTCATCTACCTTATGTATTCCGATTTGTATCAGGTGGATGCGTTCCTGTCGCCCAACACCACGACGTATGTGGACGAAGAGGGCTACCATCAGCAGGCGGTCAAAGCGACGGGGACGAAGAACATCCCCTATGTGCAGATTGGTGACGGCGACGAATTGACGCTGGGCAACGCAAAGCTGACGATTTTCCGCTGCCCTCTGCCGACAGGGCAGAACAACCGCAGTGCCGCCTGCATGGTGCAGTTCGGGGATTCGCGGGCGTTCCTGACCGGCGACATTGACAACGAGACGATGCAGTGGTACGCCGCGACGTATGGCGAAAAACTCCGCTGCGATATTCTCAAAGCGCCTCATCACGGGCTGGCGACGATTCCGGACAGCTTCGTGGAGCAGACACAGCCGCAGGTGCTGTTCGTCCCGAACCGCTCCGCCCTCAGCACAAAGGTGACGGCGGGCTGGGTGAAGAACCACATGCCGGGCGCGGCGCTCTACTTCTCCGGCGACGGGACGGTTACGATGCTGACCGACGGCACGGACTGGTATATCTGGCAGGAACCGAACTACGTTGATCCGCAATAAGGAGGGGCTGCTGATGAAACGCATGATGCGTCTGCTGTCGCTGGTGCTGTGCCTGATGCTGGTGCAGCAGACGGCGTTTGCCGCGATTCCGGAGGATTACGTTGTTCGCCACGGCGACCGCGAATCCAAAAAAATCGCGATCACGGTGGATGACGGCTGGAACATGGATGCTGTGTATAAAATCCACGAATTGAGCATTGAACTTGATTTCCCGGTGACGTGGTTTATCGTCGGCAAGCTGTTCTGCGCGGAAGACCGTGAACTGTGGGAAGACGCGCTGGCACACGGCGATGAGTTCGGCAGCCATACATGGAAGCACGCGCAATTGCTGGAATACTCCGAGTCCAGTGCGGATGCGCAGGTGCGCCTGTCGCAGGAGCGCGTGGACGAGGTGCTGGGCTACCACTATCCGCTGCGGCTGCTGCGTCCGCCGTTCGGGCACTATATGAACTCCGAGAAGAACTTCCTGCCGATTTTCTATGCGCACGGCGTGGAGAAGGTCGTCCTGTGGGATGTGGCGCAGACCGAACCTTATCAGGCGTTCCGCGATACCCAGAACGGCTCGATTCTGCTCTATCACGCGCGAATGGCGGACTATGAGTGCCTGAAAACGCTGATTCCCATGCTGCGCGACGCGGGATTCGAGTTCGTGACGGTTTCTGATTTGCTGGGGCTTGAACCGCTGGTGCTGGACAAGCCCGACGATGCGGAAGCGACCGATGCGCCCGAAGCGACAAAGCTCCCGGAAACGACGAAAGCGCCGGCAGTGACGAAAGCCCCGATTCCGCCGAAGCCGACGGAAGCGCCGAAGCCGACGGACGTGCCGGAGCCAACGGAAGCCCCGGAGCCGACGGAAGCGCCGAAGCCGACGGATGTGCCGGAGCCAACGGAAGCCCCGGAGCCAACGGATGTGCCGGAGCCAACGGAAGCCCCGGAGCCGACGGACGTGCCAGAAGCGACGGACGTGCCGGAGGCAACGGACGTGCCGAAGCCGACGGATGTGCCGGAAGTAACGAATCCGCCGGAAGAAACGGAATAAGCAAACAGCTCCCTGATGGCAGCAAAAATCTGCTTCATTGGGGAGCTGAATTTTTGTCCCAAAACGGAAATTTGTACATTTGTCGTATTATATAAAAACGGGTCGGGGGAATGTGCTTCCCTTGACCCGTATTCGTTTACTTATCCGCCGGACGGTGCGTTGCTTCCCAATTGTCATAGTCATCCAGGAAACTGTATTCCTTTTCGCCGATTTTCCAGCCCGGCATGGTGTCCAGACTGACGGCGTGAATCGCGCTGAAGACGTTCTTCTCTACATCGGGGTTCGTCTCCCGAAGCGTTTTCAGCAGCTGCTTGATTTCCGCGCGCTTCGAGTTGCCGATGCCATCGCCGCTTTTGTCGCGCTCTTCGGTCAGGCGGCAGGCGCAGGCGATAAAGTGCAGGGCGTTGAAATCGCGCCAAGCGCAGATGTCCTCCTCGTGGATGCAATACATTGGGCGAATCAGCTCCATGCCGGGAAAATTGCGGCTGTGCAGCTTCGGCAGCATGGCTTGCAGCTGGGCACCGTAGAACATCCCCATAACGGTCGTCTCCACAACATCGTTGAAGTGATGACCGAGTGCGATTTTGTTGCAGCCCATTTCCTGCGCACGGTCGTAAAGGAAACCGCGGCGCATTCGGGCGCAGAGGTAGCAGGGATTTCGCTCGGCGATTTTCGTTGTCTCGAAAATGCTGCTGTCAAAAATGCGGATGGGGATTTCCATCAGGGCGGCATTGTCGATGATACGCTGGCGGTTTTCGGCATTGTAGCCGGGATCCATGACGAGAAACTCCGTCTCGAAGGGAATGTCGGTGTGGCGCTGCAGCAGCTGCATCATTTTCGCCAGCAGCATGGAGTCCTTGCCGCCGGAGATGCACACAGCGATGTGGTCGCCGGGAGCAATCATTTTGTACTGCTTGATGCCACGGACGAACGGCCGCCAGAGCGGTTTGCGGAAATCGGAGAGGATGCTGCGCTCGATGCGTGCAGCAGGGGATAGGGTACGCGGCATGGGGCGTACCTCCTTTGTCGAGTGAATTGGTGTGTTTACCGCGTCTATTGTAGCATACTTTCCTGCGTTTGTCATGGAGAAAATTCGCCGATAGCGCATACTGTTTCCGGATTGTTCAGTCCTGTCCATCCTCATTTTTCTTCGGCGTGATGCGCGATAAGACTGGATTGCGATAATAACCATCGGGGTCAAGCTGCATGGTTTTCATAAGCGCCGCCGCATCCAGTTCCGCATTGTCCAGCCCATCGTACATTTCAACAGGCTGACCGCCGCAGTTTGACCAAAGATGGCTGTGATTGTTCAATTCACAGAGGCGGTTCGCGAGTGTTTCAAACTGCGGCTTGGTAAACTGAACGCCGGCTTCTTCAAGCAACTCCACATAGTAAGAAAATTGATCGCAGACAAACGACAGCAGAATCCCGCGCTGGATTTTTTCCATGATGCGCTGCAAATATGGCCTGTTTGCTTCTTCAGCAACCGCTTTTTTGCGCCACGCCGCCTTATAATCGTCATACTCCCAGTGGTCATCTTTTGTCCAGAATACAACCTCTGACAACGCCTTGCCGCACAGAGGCGTGCCGTCGGGCGCAGTGGTTTTGGCATCCGGAGCGACATGGAGGTTTGCCAGAAAGAAGCAGAGAGAACGCGCTTCTGGCGTTTCCCAGAAATAATTCGGGTCGGCATACGCATAGAACACATCGTGTGCGGGAACGACACAGGGCTTATCGTCCTGATAGCTCAGCAGCTTGTAATACTCATTCAAGCCCCAAATGTTCGGGTAAATCAGCATTCTATGAACCAGCTCGGCATCCTGAATGCTGATGGACGTCTCCTCTTCGTACAGGTCAGGCAGCAGCATGATGGCATAGGCATGCTTTTCAACGCGCACAATTTCCGCAAAGGAAAAGAAATCCTTGCGGAGAATCTTTTTCTTGGCAGTCAATTCCGGCTCAACATGCTGAAAAAGCTCCCATGCGTGCCAGAGTGTCATCGTCCCATAAAGATTGGCACAGGCATCAAGGAAACGGTGGAGGAGGCCAAGACGCGCTTGCCCTTCTGCGGTGCTGTTGTCAAGTCGATGATGGGTGTCGATGGCAAGCCGTGTGTATAGGCGCGAGAGTTCTGTTTTGCTGACGGGTTTGGGCATTTTGACGCTCATGCGGATTCCTCCCTTCAAGCGGAAAAACAACTGCTTTCATCGGCGATTATAACACGAAATCACGATGGGGGCAAAGGGAATTTTCTTTTTTGCAAAAGCGGTGGAAAATGCGGATTTTCCCTTGACGGACAGGGCAAATTTTGCTACAATAGACCTTTGGCTGAGGGGCATTTTCCTCTCGGCTTCATAGGGGACTGATACTATTTCTGGATTCACCTGCGCCATTTGCTTGCGCCTTTTCATCCGGAAATAGTATGAATACGGAAAGGAAAGCAACATGTCAGAAAAACAGGAACAGCAGAACACGGAACGCAGCCGGATGCTGGGCACGATGGAGATGCGCAAGCTCGTGCCGACAGTGTCCGTACCGATTATGGTGTCGATGCTGGTGCAGGCACTGTATAATATCGTCGATGGGATTTTCGTCGGGCAGTATTCGCCGGATGCGCTGACGGCCGTCAACCTCGCTATGCCGATGCAGATGCTGATGATTGCTGTTTCGACCGGCATGGGTACGGGCATCAACAGCTTGATTTCACGCCGGCTTGGCGAAAAGCGCCCGCATGAGGCGCGCGATGCCGCCCGCCACGGCATCCTGATTGAGGTCATCGGCTGGCTGCTGTTCGTTATCGTCGGGCTGTTCTTCGCCCGCGCGTATATCGGCATGACGAACCCGAAGGCGGAAGTGCTGGAAATGGGCACACTGTACCTGCGCATCGTCTGCACGCTCAGTTTGGGACAGTTCATGTCCATTTGCTTTGAACGCATGATGCAGGCGACGGGCAACACAACGCTGTCGATGATTACCCAGCTGTCCGGCGCAGTGACGAACATCATCCTTGACCCGATTCTGATTTTCAGCTGCCAAATGGGTATCGCCGGCGCGGCGGTTGCGACGGTTATCGGTCAGGTCGTGAGCTGCACCGTCGGTTTCGTCCTGAATCAGTGGAAAAACCGGGAACTGCGCCTGACGCATGAGGGCTTCCGTTTCGACTGGAAGACGGTGCAGAATATCCTCGTCGTTGGCATTCCGTCCACCATCATGCAGGCGATTTCCTCCGTCTGCACGACGCTGATGAACATGATTCTGGCAGGCTTTGGCGATATTTATGTGAACGTTCTGGGCGTATATTTCAAGCTCCAGTCGTTTGTCTTTATGCCGGTGTTCGGGCTGTGCAACGGCATGGTACCGATTGTGGGCTACAACTTCGGCGCGCAGAAGAAAAAGCGCGTCTACGAGTGCGTCCGCGTGTGTCTGGTGTATGCGCTGGTGATTATGGCGGTTGGCGCGCTGCTGTTCCTTGCTGTGCCGAACCTGCTGATGATGCCGTTCGACTCCTCGGCGGACAAGGCGCTGACGGCGGAAGGCTGCGTCGCCCTGCGGATTATCTGCTCGCACTTCCTGATTGCGGCGGCGGGCATTACGCTCAGCACGGTTTTCCAGGCGGTCGGCCGCGGCACATACAGCCTGATTATGAGCCTGTGCCGCCAGCTGATTGTGCTGCTGCCCGCGGCGTGGGCGCTGTCCCTTATCGGCCCGAACGCCATCTGGTGGGCGTTCCCGATTGCGGAAATCGTCTCGCTGACGATTTGCCTGCTGCTCTACCGCAAGTGCGACCGCGAACTGATTGCGCCGCTGCCGGAAGAATAACGGTATTTATACTACTTCCAGATTCAACTGTGCCATCTGCTTGCGCCGCGAATTTTCATCTGGAAATAGTATTAGGCAACACCGCCCGACGCGCTGCCGAGTTGCGCGGTGCTGCCATTATAGAAGAATCGCCCGATGCGCGGGAAATGCTCCGCACGCATCGGGCGATTTCTTTATCATGACTGCATTTTGCAAGGAACTACGATATCCCTTGTCAGATGTACAATTCAGACTGTCAAAGACGCCGCTTCGCGCAACAGTGAAGCGGCGTCAAGCACATGCAAGAGAGCAGTAAAGCATGGCATCAGGTGTTTTTTCTTTTTTATGTTCGCTTTTCAAGGACTTGCGCAATCACTGTACAGATGCTATAATATTGTCACAGTGATTGAACAGACTGGAAACGGGAAAGAAGTTCCGTATCTTTTTGTGGCAGATGGAACGCTGACAGCAACGAATGTCGTTCTGTCAAGAACCACAAAATGAATAGTAAGGATACGTTAAAACAAGGGAGGCAAGACCTATGAAACCGTATTGCATGATCAGCAATGCAAAGACCTTCGCTTTCTCCGCAGAAAATCCCACAGGCGCCAGAGCGGGCGGTTCCAAAGGAGGAGACTGCACCAAGCTCAGTCCGACCGTGGCGATTCGCGCAGGGGAGACGGTGACGCTGGTGGACACCGACGGTCCCGGAATGATCCAGAGCATTTGGTTTACCGGCTACGTTGGACACAGCTTCGTGATCCGCATGTACTGGGACAACTGCGAATATCCTTCCGTGGAAGCGCCCATTTCCGCATTTTTCGGAACAGCATACGATGAGAATTTTGTGGACAGGGATGGAAAATATGCGGTGCTCAACTCCGCACAGATCCTGGTGGCTCCCGGACGGGGACTGAACTGTTACTGGGAGATGCCTTTCAAAAAGCACTGCCGAATCACTATGGAAAACCGCGGCGAAAAGGATCAGAGCCTGTATTATATCATCACCGGCTGTCACTGTGAGGTGCCTGACGAGATCGGATATTTCCACGCTTCCTACCGTCAGGAGCATCCCGTTCAGAAGGGGCGTTCCTACACCATTATCGATGGCATTCAGGGAAAAGGTCAGTTCGTGGGCGTGACCCTGGCCACCGGAATGAACGGAAACAACACCTGCTGGGTGGAAGGCGAAGCCAGAATGTACATAGACGATGATAAATATCCTTCCATTCACTATACAGGCACAGAGGATTATTTCTGCGGCTCCTACGGCTTTGGAAATGATGTGCAGATTAAATCCTATCAGACTTACAGCGGCCTTTACAGCGGAATGTACGCCATTTACGGTGATAACCGTGCATTTTACAACGGTCAGCAGAGATTTCTGCTGTACCGCTTCCACATCGCCGACCCAATCCACTTTGAAACCGGATTTCGCATGACGCTGGACAACATGGGATGGACTGGACCGCGGTACGACGACTATACTTCCTGCGCATACTGGTATCAGACGCTGCCGTCCGCGCCGCTGAAACCGCTGCCGTCGGACAAAGAGATGATCATGAAGTGACCGCCGCAGGCGAACGGGTGAAAAGCATTACAAAAAATCCAGGGTGTCAAGCAAAAGCGCTTGACACCCTGTTGACTTTAGGTAACACCGCACAAATGAGGTGGTCGGCTGGCGAATGGATTTTTCGTCAGATGCAAATGCAAATTTCGAAGGTTTACTGGAGGTAAATCGAGGAATTTGCATGCCGCAGATGGCGGAAAAGACATCGCCCGACGCGCCGCCGAATTGGGCGGTGTTGCCTTTATCCTATTTCCAGATAAGCATGCGCCAAGGCGCATGCAGCTGGCGCAGGTGCATTCGGAAATAGAATTACCTTGCAAGCACCTTCTGATGATAGGCGCATTTTCCGCAGAACGGACACGTCATCTTGCGGGCTGTGCCGCGATGCAGTGCCATCACGACGGCTTTCATGGTCGGCACATAGCGTTTTCCACATTCGGGGCATTCGTAATAGCCGGTGTCATGCTCGATTTTCACGCCGACAAAGCAGATGGCAAAAACAACCGCAGCGCCGAATGTCAATAAGGCGATTCCGAGGGCAAGATGGTCTTTCGCCAGATAGCATCCGCCAAGAATCATCGTGAGCGATACCGCAATCGTCATGCAGACAAGCACTTTTTCCAGCTGAAGAATCCGCCGATTCGCAGCTTCTTCCCGCTGCTTCATTTCCAGAAGCAATGCATCGAAAGCCTTCTGATGCGCTTCCATCGTCATTCGCTCCCCGCGAAAAAGCTCGCTCAGCTGAATGTTCAGCAGATCGCATAATTCGGGCATAATGGCTGCATCCGGCAGATTTCGCCCGGTTTCCCATTTGGATACGGCACGGTCTGTAATCCCCAGTTTTTCTGCAAGAACAGTTTGGGTGAAGCCCTGCTCTTTTCGGCAGGACGCAATGAACTTCCCGATTTTCTCCTGATTCATGCGGAAACACCTCTCTTCTGGCTGTCATTCTATCACAGAAAAGAGGCTTTGCACACGAACCAGCGGTTGATATGCCCGAAATCGCGATTTCACGGAACTCTACCGCGGGTTGAGCGGCTTTATTCCGCTTCCGCCGGCAGGAACGGGAGCGTCAGCGCCTCCCTGCCCTCGGAGGAATCCATCGCCGCAAGCTCCTCTTCGCGCGCTATCACCAGCGCCCGAAGCGTCTTGTTGATGGACTCGGCATTGCTGTACTTCGGCGTTTTGCTGGCGTCGTAGTTCATGTCAATCTGCATCAGGTGCAGCACATGCGCCGCCAAAGACCCGGTGATGAACTTCGGCTGATAGTTGTTCACCTGCACGGTGTCGCCCGCCGCGCGGTCAATGCCGGTGGTCTGTACGGGATAGAGGGTGATTTGCTGCCCCTTGTAAGTGCCGTCATCATCAAATGTCAGCACGGCGCGGAGCATCAGCGCGGGCGCGGCGTCCTGCACGGCGGGGGTGCGGTTCTTGTTCTCCTGATACGCCTTGCGGTTGCCACCGAAGCAGAAATTGCCCAGCGAGTAGAAGGCGCTGCGGTTGTTGATGACATCCATGCCCATGACGACGTGCGCGTGGTGGCAGATGACCAAATCCGCCCCAGCGGAAATCGCCATTTTGGTGAAGATGGTCTGCGGTTTAGTACGGTGGCGGCCGTACTCCTGCCCGCCGTGGAGGATAGCAATCACCGCGTCCGCCTGACCGGACTGCTTGATTTCCGTAATCTGCTGGCGGAGATACGCGCCGTTGCCATTGGGGTCTTGCGGGTTGTAGTCGTCCCAGAGCAGGCTCATCAGGCAGATGGTCACGCCGTCCTTGGTGTAGAAGTAGAACTTTTCCGTTTCGGGGTCGCGGTTCTTGTTGTATGTGCCAAACCAGCCGAGACCTTCTGCTTCGACGGCGGCAATCGTATCGCGGAAGCCCTGTGCGCCGTAGTCGAACGCATGATTATTCGCCAACGACGCGACTTCCACGCTCGCGGCGGAAAGCACCTTGGCGTACGCTGCCGGCCCGCGGAACCAGTAGCCATCGTCGCCTTTGCCCTTGTCACGCGGGTAAAGGGCGTTGTTGTCGGTCAGCACACCCTCCAAATTGACGACGGTCAGGTCATCCTCGGCAAAGAAATCCGCGAAGTTTTTGAGGAAGTACCCCGCGCCTTCGCGCTCATAGACGGCAAAGAAGCTGTCCTCGGCGGTGCGCAGGTAATCCTCGCCGCCAAGGGTGATGTCGCCGGTGAAGGTGAGGGTGATGGTCTTCTCCGCCAGCGCGAAAGAGGGGAGAAGACAGAGAAGCAGCAGCAGGCAGGTTATCTTCCGCATGTTAATCCTCCATCACCGTCGGCGGGATAAGGGTGAAAGTGTAGGGATCATCCAGCGTGCCCGTGCCGCCGGAAATCTCGCTCGCGCTCAAAGACAGATAGCACGCGGGCCGCATTCCCTCGTCCAGCGTGATGACGTTGATGCGCCCCAACTCGCCCTTGGACTTGATGCACCGTGCGTGGCGGGCGTCGGAGGAGGACTGGGAGCGCGTCCAGTAGGGGGAGTGACCGCCGCGCTGACTGCCGTACTTGAATAGCCCGTTCGCCAGCGCGTAGGGTGTGCCCCACGCCTTGCGGCTTTCATTGCTGGTGAAGCCGTACGCCTTGTTCTTCAAATCCGCGTCGCTGGCGAGGAAAAACAACCCGAACGTGTCATCTGGGGTCAGCATGGCACGCTCGTCGTCCGTGAAGCAGTTCTGGGCGAAATCACCGCAGAGGTAGCGGCTCATTTCGGTTTGAGTGAAGTCACCATTGAAGCCGGGCTTCTTTTTGTTGGTGGGCTTGTTGGCGTACTCCTGATAATCGCTGTGGATGGGGCGCGCCTCCAGCACATATTCGCTCAGCAGATACGCTCTGCCGTCCTCAACGCTCAGCACGCGCCAGACAATCGGCTCGACGCCGCCGTCCGCATCCTGCGGGCACTGCCCCAGCGTGACATAGACATAGCCGGATTTGGCGTCGTAGCCGCGCAGGGCCACATCTGCCAGCGCACAGGAGACCATCAGCAGCGCGGCAAGAAGCAGCGCAATGATTCGCTTCATTGTAATAACCTCCTTCAGGTTTGCACTTCCTATCATACCATACCCACGCACGAAAGTCCACGAAAAACAGCGGAATTTACATTTTGACTGCGGAGGCGGCGTTTCGCTTGCGAAAAACCCAAATTTTTTGCATTTTCCCTCTTGACAGCGCCGCCAAAGGATGATATAATAATCCATGTCGCCGCGGTTCGACCGAAGAACCCCGCGCAGACACCACTTGGCTGTGGTGCAAAGGTCACTGAGCTGGCGAAAGGCTCTGTGCATCGGGAGCAGTACAGGACTTGGGAGCATAGCTCAGCTGGGAGAGCATCTGCCTTACAAGCAGAGGGTCACAGGTTCGAGCCCTGTTGTTCCCACCATCATTCAAGTGGCCCGGTAGCTCAGTTGGTTAGAGCGCCAGCCTGTCACGTTGGAGGTCGAGGGTTCGAGCCCCTTCCGGGTCGCCATCTTTCGCCTTGGTAGCTCAGTCGGTAGAGCAGCAGACTGAAAATCTGCGTGTCGGTGGTTCGATTCCGCCCCAAGGCACACATATTATGCGGTAGTAGCTCAGTTGGTAGAGCGCCACCTTGCCAAGGTGGAGGTCGCGGGTCCGAGCCCCGTCTACCGCTCCATTTCTTATTATGGTGCCATAGCCAAGTGGTAAGGCAAAGGTCTGCAAAACCTTCATTCTCCAGTTCAAATCTGGATGGCACCTCGCAAAGAGCTGATTGAAAAATCGGCTCTTTTTCTTATGCCTGAATCGGCGAATGCCGCAAGAGACATTCGCCGATTCGGGGCTTTACCGCGCAAGAGAAAGGAGCCATTCGACCTGCTTCTGCAGCCCTGCGCGCAGGGGGGTGCCGGGCAAAGCAATCCCCGTGCGGCGCAGCTTTTCCAGCGAATACGCGCGATGGCACAAATGCCCGCTGAATTGGGGATGCGCTTCCAGATAGCCGGCTAACGGAATTTCTTCAATACTCACCGGAACGTTCAAAATTTCTCCGAGCAAAAGGTAATAGGCAGCGTTGGAAACAATATCCGGTCCGCCGATACAGAAAATCTCGTTGAAGGCTGTGGAGACGGGGATGCTTTCCAGCAGGACGCGGCACAGGTCATCCACATAGATGGGGTGAATCAGGAATTTGCCGCCGCCTACAAGCCGCAGCGGTTCGCCGCGCTTCATACGGGCGATCAGATCCGGCTGCCGGGAATGCTCCGGGAAACAGCCGACCTGTGAACCCGCGCCGAAAATATGCCCCGGACGGAAAATTGTCCACGCGAAAGGAGAGTCGGAATGCGCCGCTGCGTCCAGAAAAACCTCCTCCATCTGCCGCTTGCTGCTCCCGTAGCCGCCGTCGTGCAGATAAACGCCGGTTTCGTCCTGCGGAACGCGCTTGTAGGCAGGGTGGTACACGGAATCGGTGGAAATCACCAGCAGGCGATTCGTGAAGGCGGGCAGTACCGACAAATCGACCGATGCGGAGGCCGCGTCGCGGCAGATGCAGTCCAGCGCGGCGTCCCATTGCAGCTGCGCGCTGGCGAGCGCGGCGCGAAGGGCAGCCGGGTCGTGCGCGTCGCACGTCAGCGCGTGAACGCCTTCGGGAATCGGGCGATTGCCGCGTGTAACGCACCAGACCTCGTGCCCCTGCGCTGTCGCTATCTGCGCCAGACGTCCGCTGACAAACCCGCTGCCGCCTAAAATCAACAACTTCATGTTCCTTGCCTCCTGACGGGAAAAGCAGCGCGGCTTCTCCTGCAAATTTGTCTGTATCATATCAGAATCCGGCGGAAAAAGCAATCCGGAGCGTATGGAGAAGGAAGCCTGCGCAGGGTGAACTGCTTTCATATAAATAGCTTGCAATAATGCGCTGTTCAAATACTGTTTCAACCTTTACAAGCGGCGTTTTTTTCGGTATAATGAGAGCATCCGCGCCAATGATGCCGCTGAGAGCGAAAGTATCAGACGAAAATGCAGCTGGTGCGGAAATAATTATCGTAGGGTACTCGAAAAGAGACTCGAACGGAGGAAAAAATGAATACTCGCAATGGCAATCTGGTCAATCTCGTGACGCTGGCGCTGCTGATGGCGCTGATTTTCCTGATGGGACAGACACCGCTGGGGCTGATTCCGCTGGGATTTTGCAACGTGACGCTGCTGGTGATTCCGGTTGCGGTCGGGACGCTGTTCATGGGGCTGAAATACGGCGTGCTGCTGGGCTTGACCTTCGGTGCAACAAGCTTTGTGTCGGCGCTGCTTCGTCCATCTACGCTGGTCGGCACGCTGATGGGGGCGTCGCTGCCGATGGTGATAGTGATGACCTTCCTGCCGCGTTTGATGGTGCCGGTGGTGATTCACTTCGTCCACAAGGCAATGGCGCATAAGCTGGAAAAGACGGGTCTGGCGGTTGCGGCGGCCTGCGGCAGCCTGACGAACACGATTTTGTATCTCGGCTTGATGTTGATTTTCTACATGATCTGCGGCATTGACAATACGGCGGTGCTGACGGCGATTGGCGCAACCGCTGGCGGCGCTGGCCCGCTGGAAGCCGTTGCTGCGGCGCTGATTACACCCCCGATTGTGCTGGCGCTGCGCAAGGCAATGCACAAGAAGACGGCGTAACAAGGGAGTTCCTCCCTTGACCCTTTCGCGCGATGGGACTGGTCACATCTTCATGCAGTGTCCGCGTGCGGCGTGCTGAATGGCACGATAAGTGAACGATTCCCGCTGATGGCTGAAACGTCGGCCATCAGCGATTCTATAAGGAGGTATGGAGGATGATCCTCACCCTCGACATTGGCAATACCAACATCAAAACCGCTCTCTTTGACGGCAAGGAAATGCGCTATTACTGGCGGATGTCCACGAACATCCAGAAGTCGTCCGACGAATACGGCATCGTGCTGGTGAACCTCTTTCAGCATGTCGGCGTTCGCCCGGAAGAAGTCGAGGGTATCATGATTTCCTCCGTCGTGCCGACTATCAATTTTACCATTGAACACATGTGCCAGAACTACTTCGGGCAGACGCCGCTGTTCGTGGTGCCGGGCATCAAAACGGGCATCAACATCCGCTACGAGAACCCGCGCGAACTGGGCAGCGACCGAATCGCGAACGCAGTGGCGGCGTATGAGGAGTACGGCGCGCCGACGATTTTCATCGACTTCGGCACGGCAACGACGTTCGGCGTGGTCGGAGAGGGCGGCGTGTTCCTTGGCGGATGCATCTGCCCCGGCGTGAAGCTCGCCAGCGAAGCCCTTGTCACCGGGACGGCAAAACTGCCGCGCTTTGAACTGACGAAGCCAGAGCACGTCATCGGGCGGACGACGCTGACGAACCTGCAATCCGGCATGTATTATGGGTATGTCGGCTTGGTGAAGAACATCGTCCGCAAAATTAAGCAGGAATTGGGGCAGGAAGCCACCGTCGTCGCGACGGGCGGCATGGCAGTGATGATTGCCGAGGAAAGCAAGGTCATTGACAAGCTGGATGGGCTGCTGACGCTGAAAGGACTGCGGCTTATCTACGAGCGGAACAAGGGCTGATTAAGCGAGAAAAGAAGGCATTTGAAAGCAGGAGGAAGCAGACAAAATGAAGGAAGTTGTAATCGGATTTCTGGGCTGCGGCAATGTTGGCGGGGGCGTGTGGTCGCTGCTGACAGGCTTTTCCCGCGAGATTGCTCACCGCGACAGTCTCTCCATCCGCATCAAGCGCGTGCTGGTGCGCGATGTGAACAAAACCCGCGCCTGCGGTGTGCCGCATGAACTGCTGACAACGAACGCGGACGACGTGGTGAACGACCCGGAAATCAGCATCGTTGTCGAATTCATGGGCGGCGAACAGCCTGCGACGGACTACATGCTCCGCGCGCTGGAAAACGGCAAGACCGTTGTCACGGCGAACAAAGTCGCCATTGCCCTGAATTGGCACCGCCTGCAAGCCGCTGCACAGCGCAACCACGTCGGTCTGTACTACGAAGCGAGCGTCTGCGGCGCGATTCCGATTATCAACACCCTCATGCAGCCCCTGCAAGCGAACCGCATTGATTCTCTGATGGGCATCATCAACGGCACGACGAACTACATCCTTTCCCGTATGTACGAAAACGGCGAGGACTACGAAGCCGTGCTGCACGATGCACAGCAGCTGGGGCTGGCTGAACCGAACCCATCCGCCGATGTCGAGGGCCTGGACGCGGCCTATAAGCTCTCTATTATGGCGAGCCTTGCCTTCCACGCGCGCGTACCGTTCAGCAAGGTCTATCGTGAAGGCATCACGAAAATTACGGCGGTGGATATTGCCTATGCGCGCGAGATGGGCTATGTGCTGAAACTGCTGGCGATTGCCAAGCGCAGCGGGAGCACCATCGAGGTTCGCGTGCATCCGACGCTGATTGCGAACGACCATCCGCTGTCGCAGGTCAACGGCAGCTTCAATGCCGTCTATCTGCACGGCCACGCTTGCAAGGAAATGATGCTGCAGGGTCGCGGCGCGGGCGATTTGCCGACGGCGAGCGCGGTGGTGGGCGACATTCTCCATGCCGCAACGGTGGATGTGCATGTGCATCCGACGTTTGTGAACAGCGCAAATGCGGATGCGTCGCTGGTGTTCACGAACGACTGGAAAACGCGGTATTTCCTGCGCTTGTCGATTCAGGACGAGCCGGGTTCGCTGGCGAAGATTGCGACGTGGCTGTCGAGCGAGCAGGTGTCGATTGCAACGATGATGCAGAAGGCGGAGCTGGCGGGAAGCCGCGTGCCGCTGATTATCATTACGCACGAGGCGAATGAACAGGCGATTCGGGCGGCATTGGCGAAGTTTGACCCGGAGGTCTGCACGGTGGAAAATATGATTCGGGTGGAATAATCAGGAGATTATGTTCGATGATATGATGGATGCTTTAAGACAAGGAAGGCGATTTTCATGCAGACCATTACCGTACCGCTGGGCGAAAGAAGCTATCCGATTCATATCGAACGCGGCCTGCTGGCGAAAACGGGCGCAATGATTCGTGAGAAGCTCGGCGACATTGCGGTCGCGGTTGTCAGTGATGACCATGTTGCGCCGCTGTATATGGAAGAAGTCGTGTCGTCGATGGAAAAGGTCGGTCTGCGCGTGTGCAGCATCGTCCTGCCGCACGGCGAGCAGACGAAGTGCCTGAAATCGCTGGAAACGCTGTATGCCTTCCTCTGCGAACATCATCTGACGCGCAAGGATGCCATCGTCGCGCTGGGCGGCGGGGTGATTGGCGATTTAGCGGGGCTGGCGGCGGCGACGTACTTGCGCGGCGTGCATTTTGTGCAGCTGCCGACGACGCTGCTGGCGCAGGTTGATTCCTCTGTCGGCGGGAAGGTCGCAGTCGATTTGCCGCAGGGGAAGAACCTCGTCGGCGCATTCTATCAGCCGGAACTGGTGCTGGTAGACCCGGATTCGCTGCGGACGCTGACGGATGATTTCTGGCGCGACGGGCTGGGCGAAGTCGTTAAGTACGGGTGCATTGGGGACGAGGCGCTGTTCCGGCTGCTGGAAGAAAACGCGGGCGGTGGGCGGATTGCGCTCATGGGCGTTATCGGGGAAATCCTGACGCACTGTATCCAGTATAAGGCGAACATTGTGGCGCAGGACGAGCACGACACCGGGCTGCGCATGACGCTCAACTTTGGGCATACCATCGCCCACGCGGTTGAAACCTGCCAGCACTACACCGGGATGCGCCACGGCGAGGCGGTCGCGCTGGGGATGCGCGTCATTACCGCGATGACGGAAGAGAAGGGCATGACGGAGCAGGGGACGAGCGCGAGGCTGAATCGCCTGCTGGATGCGCTGGGAATGCCCCGTCAGCTTCCGGCGATTCCCGAAAAGGACTTGCTGAACGCCATGACGCTGGACAAGAAGTCCGCCGGGAAACAGCTGCGCGTGATTACGCTGGACAAAATCGGCGTGTGCCGCATTGTACCGACGGATGTTGATTTCTTTCAGGGCATGACGGCACAGAAATTCGTACAAAACTGACAAGGAACAACAATTTTTTTGCTGACCCCTTCCCAAATCACGAAAAATGGCGTACAATAGAGAATGCGGAAATAGGAGCGTTCCGTGCGGGCTGAAGGATTCATCCGCTGGGACGCTTTTTTGCAATTAAATTTCCACCCAAGAAAGCAGGTGAACCCTCTCATGACGCAGGAACAGGAGCAGCAGCTGTCGCAGACGATGCTCGCGATGATGCAGAGCGGCGGCGATGCACCGAAAAGCACAGTGGAGGTTCCGGTGTACGCGTGGCGGCTGATTCGCTGGGAAGCGGATGTTCCGCTGACGGAAGAGCAGCGGCAGGAAGCGCTGGCGATTGTACCGGAGGCGATGGCGCTGTGCGGCGTGAGCGCGGCTTGCTTCGCGGCGGATGGCGACGTGATGACGGTGCTGCTGGCGCTGACGCGATTCCCCGCGCGGGCGCATCGCGACCCGGTGCTGTGGCTGTGCGCCCATGCGCTGATGGAACAGGCGTCCGTCGCGCTGGAACAGGATGGCACAATGTTCATCGGGGAGGAATTTGACCTCGCGGCGACGTGGGCGGAACACTTGAAGCCCATGCGGGAAATCAGCGACTGGTGGACGCGTGTCTCGCCGCTGGACGGCGCGGCGGCGCATCGGCATCGGAAGGAATTGCAGACATGCATCAAGCGGCGGCAGTACGCGGTGCTGGGCGGGTATGTAGCGCGCGCGCTGCGGGAGGATCAGAACCTGTCGGTGACGTGCTTTGCGTTCGTGCCGCTGGTGATTGAGGCGATTTGGAGCCAGCACGCGGAATTGTCCCTGCGGACGCTGACGGAGGGGCTGAATCTCAACGAGATGACGCGCCGCCCGCGTCAGGCGCTATTAGCGTGGCTGAATGCATTGCAGCCGTCTCTGCGCGCGTGTCCGCAGCCGGGGAACGCCAAGCCGATTGAGAAGGTGATTGACTCGATTCGGGCGGACTGCTCACTGCCGTACTCACAGGCGAATTTGAGCCGTTCGCTGGGGCTGACGCCGGCGTACTTCTGCCGGCTGTTCCACGAAAAAACGGGGCAGCACTTTTCGACCTTCCTGACCCGGACGCGGATGGAGAAGGCGCAGATGATGCTCTCCAGCAAAGAACCGCAGACGCTGGGCGAAATCAGCGCGGCGTGCGGGTATCCGAACAAGAGCTATTTCTGTCAAGTATTCAAGAAGTACACCGGGATGACGCCGGGGGAATATCAGGCGATGGCGAAGGGAAAATAATCCAGCGCGGAAGGAGGGACAAAGCCCATGAATCAGGCGGACGCGATTCGCAAAAAGCTGAATGAAATCGAAGCAGCGAATCAGGTGAAAATTCTGTATGCGGTGGAATCGGGAAGCCGAGCATGGGGCTTTGCCTCGCCGGACAGCGACTATGACGTGCGATATGTGTTTATTCGCCCAATAAAGGATTATCTGCGCATTCACCCGCTGCCTGACCATATCGACGGTCCGCTGGACGAAGTGCAGGACTATTCCGGGTGGGACATCAAGAAGGCGCTGGGGCTGCTGGGCAAGTCGAATCCGTCGCTGATAGAATGGCTGTATTCCCCGGTTGTGTATGCGCAGACGGCGGCATGGCGGCACTTCGCGGACTGTGCCGATGCGTATTTTTCGGTGGAGCGGAATCTGCATCATCAGTATGCGTCGGCGCATAGCACATGGCGAAATTTCTTGCAGGGCGAACAGGTGCGGTTGAAAAAGTACCTGTATGCGCTGCGCCCGTTGCTGTGCTTCCGCTATGTGGAGCAGTACGGGAACGTTGCGCCTGTGCCGTTTGACAAACTGTGCGCGGCGGTGCTGCCGGATTCGATGCGCGGCACGGTGGACGACCTGCTGGCGCAGAAGAAACAGGCGCGAGAAAAGGAAACAGCGCCGCGGATTCCGGAACTGGATGCGTATCTGCTGGCGGAATTTGCCCATGCGGAGCAGGTGCTGGAAGCGCTGCCGAATCCCGCTGCACCGGATGTGGCGCGGCTGAACGCGGTTTTCCGGACGATGCTGGCGGAAACTTCGGGCGACTTCCAAAACTTTCCCAATTCCGACGAATAAATATTTTCCAAGCGGATGAACATATGCGTGTCATCCGTTTTTTAATAAGGCAAGGTCTGAAAAAACTCGGATTCTGCCGCAAACAGGAGGTATGTGCATGAAACGACTGCTTCGGGCGGTGTGTATGGTGCTGTGCTGGACGCTGCTGATGGCGGGGATGCCGGGGAAGGCGTCGGCGGAAGAGGTCGCCCCTATGGTGCGCGTCCTGCTGCGCCGTTTGCAGCTGACTGACCGCGCGGATTTGACCCTCGCGGGAGCGTACACGGTGCGCGTGGGCGGCGAGGACTTGATGGCGCTGCCGGAAAACGCGCAGGTGACGGTGCAGATTCGCTCCGGTGCGCTGTATCTGTTCTATGATGGCATGAGTATGCGGCTGGGCAAGAGTGCGGAATTCCGGCGGAATCAGTCCGGCAGCGCAATGCCGGGGCTTCGCTTCGAGAAAAACGGCAATCTCTATCCCGGTTCGCTGATGCTGACGGTGGAGAACGGGACGCTTGTGCCGATTCTGTCGCTGTCGGTGGAGGATTACCTGCTGGGTGTCGTGCCGTATGAGATGAGCGACTCATTCCCGCTCGAAGCGCTCAAGGCGCAGGCTGTCTGTGCGCGCACTTATGCGCTGTCCCACCTGAACGCCTCCCGCGCCTATGACGTGGTGGACACGACGAACGACCAAGTGTTCAAGGGCGTTGATTCATCCACCAAAAACGCCGCCCGCGCCGTGCAGGAGACGGCGGGGATTGTCGGCATGTACAACGGCAAGCTGGCGGAATGCTTTTACAGCGCCAGCAACGGCGGACAGACGGAACTGGTTGAAAATGTGTGGTCGGGCAGCGGCGACTACGGCTACTACGCAATGGTTGATGACCCATATGATTTGGAGAACCCGCAGAGCATCGTCCGCACGATGAAAATCAGCAAAAACGGCACGGTCAAAGAAGCACTTCGGACGCTGATTTACGAGCAGATGCTGCCGGTGCTGACGCGGGAGGGGTACTCCGCAGGGCAAGAGAATTTCCGCATTGACGAAATCACCGCCGTCACGCTGGCATCTCCCGCATTCGCCGCGCCGAGCCGCCGGATGACGGAGCTTGTGGTGGCGCTGAAATGGTCGGGCAAGAAGCCGTTCGCGTCCATCCTGCCGGAGGAAACGGCGATTCCGCTGCCCGCGGGGGATGCGACCTACGACGTTGCACCCGCGGAAGGCGACGAATGGGAATTAGGTGAAGCCACGGCAACGCCCAGCCCCGTGCCGACCGCGACGGCGACGTCCGTGCCGACACCCTCCCCGACGCCGGACAATCGGCTGACGGACTTCCTGTCGGCGGGGGAAGCGACGGTGACAATTGCGCTGAATCGGCAGAACACCGCTGCGCTGTCGCTGGACATTTCCGGCAGCGAGATTTTTTCGGTGACGGAGGAGAATGGGCAGTTTCTGCTGCAATCACGGCGTTACGGGCACGGCGTGGGCATGAGCCAGCGCGGGGCGCAGTGGATGGCGGGGCAGTACAGCAAGACATTCGATGAAATCCTTGCGTTCTACTACCCCGGCATGGTGCTGATGCAGGGCGGCACGGGTGCGCCGGTGCTGCCGACCGTTCCGCCGGAGCTCGCCGCAACGCCTGCCCCGCCCGCGACACCGACCCCGAAGCCGACACTGATGCCCGTGACGACGGACAGCTTGCCGGAGGGCGCAAAGGTGATGTACGTCAACGCATCGAGCCTGAATCTGCGCGCCGAGCCGAGCATGGTGGGCGAGCTGCTGATGCGCTTGCAGGCAAATCAGCGGGTGATTGTGCTGGAGGTGTGTGACGACCCGGAGTGGGTGCATGTGAAAACGGACGTGGTGGAGGGCTACTGCATGGTCAGCTACCTCGCCGAGGAAGGAGTGAAGCCGACACCGACGGCGCAATAACCGAATAAACAATGCCGGTCAACCATCAAGCCGACTTTTAGGTTGACCGACTTTCCTGTTCGTTGATTTTCGCCTGCCGCAATCGGAAAAAGGAAAAAGCAGTTTTCGCCAATCGTTTCATTTCCGGCATCAGCATGGTAGGATAAACCTACGGATACTGTCTGATACTATTTCCAGATTCACCTGCGCCATCTGCTTGCGCCTTTTCCATTCTGGCGTCCGCTCATTCCACTTAGCGTAGCGCTGCTACGCTGCGTTTCATTCACGTTAGCCAGAATGAAAAATTCGCGGCGCATCTTGGCGCATTCTTATCTGGAAATAGTATGATTTGGACAGCACCGCCATTTTTGCGCGAGAAAGCGGCTCTGCCGCTGCCTACGGTTGGGTATGGAAGGAACTTTAAGCAAACCATGAGTGAACGCATTGTCAAACTGCTGATAGAATCTTTCCCGAAGATTCTGCTGCCCGGTCTGAAAATGACCATTCCGCTGACGGTTATCGCCTTTTCCATTGCGATGGTGATTGCCGTCATTGCCGCCATGATTCAATATGCCCGCGTGCCGGTTCTGCGGCAGATTATGCGGTTTTATGTGTGGGTCGTGCGCGGTACGCCGCTGCTGGTGCAGCTGTTCGTGGTGTTCTACGGGCTGCCGTCGCTGGGCATCATCCTCGACCCGTTTCCGGCGGCGGTGATTGTCTTCTCCATCAACGAAGGCGCGTACTGCGCGGAGACGATGCGCGCGGCGCTGGAATCCGTGCCGGTGGGGCAGATGGAAGCGGGCTACTGTGTGGGGATGAGCTACTTGCAGGTGATGCGCCGCATTGTGCTGCCGCAGGCGCTGCGCACGGCGTTCCCGCCGCTGTCGAACAGCCTGATTGCTATGGTGAAGGACACGTCGCTGGCGGCGAACATCACCGTGACGGAAATGTTCATGGCGACGCAGAAGCTCGTGGCGTACTACTACGAGCCGATGGCACTCTATATCGAAGTCGGCGTGATTTACCTGATTTTCTCTACGGTGCTGACGTGGGTGCAGCGCTGGGGCGAGAAAAAGCTCAGCGCGTATGGCGCACAGAAGGAGTGATGCGCGATGGCGATGCTGGAAATCAATCATCTGCAAAAGAAATTCGGGACGACCGAGGTGCTGCGGGACGTCAGCCTGTCCGTCAGCAAAGGCGACGTCGTGGCGATTCTGGGGCCGAGCGGGTCGGGCAAGACGACGCTGCTGCGCTGCGTGAACTTTCTGGAACGCGCGGACGCGGGCGAATTGCTCTTTGATGACGAGAAATTCGACCTGAACCGCGCGTCGCACCGGGATATTGCGCGTATCCGCCAAAAGACGGCGTTCGTGTTCCAGAACTACAACTTGTTTCGCAACAAAACGGCGCTGCAAAACGTGACCGAAGGGCTGATTGTGGCGCGGAAGATGAAGAAAGCGGACGCGGAAGCGATTGGGCGGAAGCTGCTGGACAAAGTGGGCTTGTCTGAACGCTGCGACCATTATCCTGCGCAATTGTCCGGCGGACAGCAGCAGCGCGTCGCGATTGCCCGCGCGCTGGCGACGAATCCGGAAATCATTTACTTCGATGAGCCGACATCCGCGCTGGACCCGGAGTTAATCGGGGAGGTGCTGAACGTGATGCGCCAGTTAGCCGAAGAGGGCATGACGATGCTGGTCGTGACGCACGAGATGAACTTCGCGCGGCATGTGTCGAACCGTGTCGTGTTCATGGAGGGCGGCAGAATCATCGAGCAGAACAGCGCACAGGAATTTTTCGCGCACCCGAAAGAAGCGCGGACGCAGGAGTTCCTCGCGAAAATCAACCAACGCTGAAAATCCGGCATTGCTGGTTTTCATAAATGCAATTGAAAGGGGCATTCAAAATGAAGAAGTTTGTCAGTCTCTTGCTGACGCTGATGATGGCGCTGGGCATGACCGCTCTGGCGGAGGAAAGCAAGGATCAGCTGGCGCGCATTCAGGAAAAGGGCGAAATCGTCATAGCGACGGAAGGCACTTGGGCACCTTGGACGTACACGGATGAAAACGGCAATCTGGTCGGCTTTGATGTGGAAATTGCGACGGCGATTGCGGAGAAGCTGGGCGTGAAGGCGACGTTCGTGACCGTGGAGTGGGACGGCATCCTCGCCGGCATTGACTCCGGCCGCTACGACATTGCCGCCAACGGCATTGATGTGACCGAACAGCGCTCGGAAAAGTACAATTTCAGCACCCCCTATGCCTTCAACCGCACGGCGCTGGTCGTCCGGGGCGACAACGAGGACATCAAGTCCTTTGAAGACCTGAAGGGCAAGAAGACCACGAACTCCATCGCCAGCACCTACATGATTCTGGCGGAAGAGTTCGGCGCAGAGGTGGTCGGCGTGGATACGCTTGACCAGACGATTATGCAGGTGCTGACGGGCCGCGCGGACGCGACGCTGAACAGCGAAGTGTCCATTGCGGACTACATGCAGAAGCGCCCGGATGCGAACATCAAGATTGTCGCCCTGACGGAGGAAGCGAACCTTGTGGCGATTCCGACCCGCAAGACGGATGACAGCGCGAGCCTGCTGGAAGCCATCAATCAGGCGATTGCTGAGCTGCGTGAAGAGGGCAAGCTGAGCGAGATTTCCATGAAGTACTTCGGGCGCGACATCACGGCGGAAACCGTGGGAGAAGCGGCGGAGTAATACGATTTCCAGATTCACCTGCGCCATCTGCTTGCGCCTTTTCCATTCTGGCGTCCGTTCATTCCACTTAGCGTAGCGCTGCTACGCTGCGTTTCATTCACGTTAGCCAGAATGAAAAATTCGCGGCGCATCTTAGCGCATTCTTATCTGGAAATAGTATAAGCAAAAAAATCCCATATAAACGGAGGTCGTCCCGGTGCGGTGCGACCTCCGTGGCATTTTCAGGGGATGATCCTTTTTCAATTAGGGCAATCCCGCACAAAGAAAGAACAGCCAAAAGGTCGGAAAAGAGGTATAATAAAGAGGTGAAGAAGCAATTGACGATGAGCCTGATTAACGACGAGCTGGGGGCAGGCATCAACGAAGAAAAGCAGCGTGATCCGGAAGCTCATTCCGTCAAAAAGGGCAACCAGTGGTACTTCGGCTACAAGGAGCACATCGGCGTGGATGCGGACAGCGGACTGGTTCACACGGTGGAAACGACAGCCGCTATCCTATATTGAAATCGGTTCGAAAGCGCATACAAGGTTCCATCAAAAGTATGGTTACAAGAATTTCATCAATATCAGGACGGTAATGGACGAATTTTAATAATGGAGGAATAACTGATGCTAAATATTATCAAGGCCTACCTTTCTCTTGAAATGTCCGCTCAAGATTTTGCATCTGCAGTACAGACTAATGATGAGCTTGTTCAGTTTATCAATGGGAGAATTCCACAAACACACGATAAGAGTGCTGAATCATGGAAGCAATGCCCTCTGAATGTTAATGCTTTTGAGCATGATAACTTTGATCTCCGTCGCACATTAACCGTTGGTTATTATGCGATCAATAGAATTAGTCGTTGCTCTACTGCATATAACATGATGTGGTCACTCTTCCATGACGACCTCCCTGATGTTGAAAAGAGTACCTTTTATCGTGAATTGCATCAGTTTGCGATCGATACAGTTCCTGACTACCTTGATAGCGTTGATGTTGGTAGTGTGATTCAAGAGATTATCTTGTCAACAAACTCCATTCCTAAAGGAAAACGGCAAAAGGCTGTTCGGGTTGCATTAAACTCGGCCTTTCATTTAGATGCGCTGCATAAAAAGCCTTCATGGATCCAAGATTCAGAATGGCCATTGGGTACTAGCAACACGCCAATGCTCTTTTTGGGGCAACGAAAAATTAAGGGGCAGTATGTAGAATATTATTTTGAAGATGTCATCAATGGAGAGAAACGTACTATAACTCAGTACTATTGATGTGGTCAAATCTCCTGACACATGTGTTTTGCGTGATAAAGAGAATCTTTCATTTCTGCAAGACACGATACCGAGGAAGGGAAAAATTGCATCAGCATTGCTGCACGCTGTTTGCACTTGCGAATTTATACCTTGCTCGCAATCGAATGAAGGTTACGTAACGAGGTTTATTTCGCGTGCAAACAGTGCGCTTGAACTGCGCTTTTTCTCGAAATTTTGGTCAGCGGGGATGACGTGGATGGTTTGGGCGCAATTATAAGGGGCATCCCTAAGTATGTTGAAAGGTGATTTCAATGAATAAAAATGATTTTCTCTTAGCTGTGCACGAGTATCTCAAGGCATTGGGGTATAGAAAAAATAAGAGTTATTGGTTTCTTTCTAATGGCGAGCTCGTCTATTGTGTCTATGTTCAAAGTTCTCAATGGGATGCTAATGATTACTATGTTGAGGTTGGTATCGCAATAGAGGAAATTGTTGGGCCCAAACCTTCAGTAACAAGGTGGTATGTACGAAAGCGGTGTGAGGATGAATCGCAAAATGACAGGAACATATCTCTCTCGGTTCTAAAACAGGCGATTGATTTCTTTTCTGACATACTTACAGTTAATGACTTAACATTGTATCTTGAACGTACTCCCCATACCCTTGTAGGTCTCCAATACGAGTTGTTCTCCAATACTTAAGGCAATCCCGCACAAAGAAAGAACAGCCAAAATGTCGGGAAAGAGGTATAATAAAGAGGTGAAGAAGCAATTGACGATGAGCCTGATCAGCGACGAGCTGGGGCAGGCATCAACGAAGAAAAGCAGCGTAAAAGGGCAACCAGTGGTACTTCGGCTACAAGGAGCACATCGGCGTGGATGCGGACAGCGGAATGGTTCACACGGTGGAAACGACATCTGCCAACAGGAGGATGGTATGGACAAGCATTTTGTTCTCTCCAAGATCAAGGATTACGAGGCTCATTTGGATAATGTTGCTCCCCTGATGGAATCCGATGATCAGTTGATTATGAATGAGTTAATTCGCGAAATTAACAATACCTGTCATGTAAAGATTCGTGGGTTCTCAGATTTGTGTGATTCATACATCAAGGGTGCTGGTTCGATTATTGCAAAGCACATCAATTGCTTTCATTCGCATCTCATACGTTCTGCCTTGGTTTTCCATTTGGTCGGAAGCAAAAAGCATGAATGCGGGCGAGTAAATGGTTGTGAACAAATCATCTGGAATTTGTATAATGAGTACCGTAATTCAGTGCCTTTTGTGGACAATTCCATCATGATGGAGTTTGACTCTGCATTTGCTCAGTTGAAATCTAAGAAGTTGCTTGATCAGTTAGTTTCATTAGCACAAGATCCATACCTTTTTTCATTTTTTCCTCAGACGATGAAAATGCTTGCTCGCTGGAGAGATCCATCAATGGAAAAGGTTATCATGGGTTATTTCGCAAATCCAGGGCTTGTCAAAACTCAAATTGCTATGTCTCTTGGCCGCAGTGCTGATGATGCTTCTATCCTGCAACGTGAATATAGCAGGTGGGATTCACACGGACAATACACAGTCATTATATGTCTTCGCTACTATCCTTCAATACAAGTTCTTGATAAGCTAACGCACTTTGAAGCACTTACTGTTGAAGATATGGAGAAGAGTCTTTCAAAATGTTGCACACGCAACGATCGAATATGGATTAAAGATGTATATTCGGATCGGCTATTTACCATTCGCAAGAGTATCGCCGAAATAAAAAAGCAACTTAATATTCTCTAATTACTCAAAATTGGCGGGGCTTCTTTTCGAAGTTCCGCCTTTTCTATGCCAAAAAAACAAGAAAGGACGTGACAAAATGATCACTCGCATTTTCGGCGCCGTCACTGGCGGTCGCCTCAATCTTCGCGCGGGGGCAATGTGATTGGACACCGACTGCATTTCTCACGACTTCATAACCGCAGTGCCCGTGCTGCATTCATAGGGTTTGGGAAATGTGTTTCCAACAAGCTAATCGTCATTTTTAGCAAAATGCCCCTGCTTGCTGCTTTACTTATCAATACAAAAATGGAGACCGTCCTGATGAGAGGCGGCCTCCTTGCATTTTCAGGGGATGATTCTTTTTCAATTAGTCAGCATAGGTGTAGGGAATATGGTTTCGCTGCGCGTACCGTTCGGCGTAGGAATTGCGGAAAACGGTCAGCGTGAGGTTGGGACATTTGTCGAAAGCGCCAACGCCAATTTCCGTTACGGAAGCGGGGAGAAGGACGGAACGCAGGGCGCTGCACTCAGAAAAAGCAATGTCCTCGATTTCTGTGACGGAGTCGGGAATGACAATGGAGACAAGCGACGTGCAGCGCTGAAATGCGCCTGTTTCAATTTCTGTCACAGAAGCAGGAATCAGAATGTCGGAAAGGGAAGTGCAGTCTGAGAACAGATAGTCGCTGATTTCTGTAAGGGAATTTGGAAGCACAACCGTAGTCAGAGCGCGGCACTCGGCGAAGGCTCCCTCCTCGATTTCTGTGACGGAATCGGGAATGACGATGGAAGACAGCGCGGTGCAGTAGTTGAAAGCGCATGAACCAATTTCGTCAACAGAGGAAGGAATGGAAACCTCAACAAGGGCGGAGCAATCGCTGAAAGCATAATCGTCAATCTCTGTAACGGAAGCGGGCAGAGAAACACTTGTCAAAAAGGAGCAGCAGTCAAAAGCGCGCTCGCCAACAGCCGATGTTCCCTGCGGAACGGCGTAGCTGGAAGCAGCCTTTCCCCGCGGATAGGCAACAAGCGCATCGTCCTTTTTACGGAACAAAACGCCGTCCAATGTATAAAAAGACGGATGCTCCGGGGCGACGGAAATGGTTTGCAGCAGTGGACAGCAGCCGAAGGGGTTATGGTCGAGGTCGGCAACAGAATTGGGAAGGGTTACGGCTGTCAGGGAGAGGGAAAAAGAGATGGTGTCAATGCTTGTGACGCGATGACCGTCCAGCGTGTCCGGAATCACGATTTCCGCGTCGTCGCTTAGGCAGTAAAGAAGCTCTGCGGAACCGTCCTCAAGCAGGACGTACTGATAATCCCCGGAGGTGAGGATGGTCTGCTTTTTCTTGCCGCCATCTGCAAAAACGACGTTTGTCAGAAAGACGAGGAGAAGCGCGGATGCCAGTAAAAACGCAGAGAAACGTTTGCGTGTCATAAAATCGACCTCCTTTTCTTTATTCACTATACACGAAATGGCGCTTCGTGTCAATGAAAAATCCCCCTCACCAGTTGCGCAAAGGCAGAAAAAATGGTATAATCAGCTTGAATATCTGGCAAAAAGATGGACGGAAATGGCGAAAGGGTGGACATGATGAAGGTATTGGTGACGGGCGCGGACGGAATGCTGGGACGCGACGTGATGCGTGCACTGCGCGAGAAGCATGTGAATGCGCGCGGCGTGGATGTGGCGGATTTCGATGTGACGGACGGCGCGGCAGTGCACGAATGGGTGACGGCGGAGCAGCCGGATGCCATCATCCACTTGGCGGCGTATACCGACCTGCTCAAAGCGGAAACGGAACCCGCAAAGTGCATCGACGTGAACGCGATGGGCACGCTGAACATGGTTCGTGCGGCGCTGGCGATCGGGGCGAAGCTGATGCTGATGTCCTCGTCGGAGGTGTTTGGCGCTGCGCCGGACGTTATCCACGGAACGAGAGACAAGACGTGCGCCGCGAACGTTTACGGATTGTCGAAGGTGCAGGCGGAAGAAGCTGTGCGCGCGCTGATGACGCGGTCCTTCATCGTCCGCACGGGCTGCTTATTCTCCGCCGCGCCGAAGGGGGAAATCTGCGGCATTCTGGCGACAGCGCAGGATCATCAGAAGCTGACGATTTCCGACGACCTGATGGCTTGCCCGACGTACACGCTTGACCTTGCCCGCGCGATGGTCAGCCTGATTCAGACAGAAAAATTCGGCATTTACCACCTCATCAACGAGGGCGAATGCAACCTTGCGACGCTGGCGATGGCGACGCTGGGGATGGTAGGCAGCCGCTGCCGGGTACAGCCGGTGAGCGGCTACCGCGGCTCGGTGGGCATTCACCATCCGTCGAGCGTGCGGCTGCTGAGCGACGCCGAACCGCACCTGCCGAGGTGGGAGGACGCGCTGAATCGGTGCCTGGATGAGATAAGGAGCGAGATTCGGTAAAGGAAGGGTATAAAAATAGGGAGGTCAACCCGTGTGGGGGCGACCTCCTTTTTGCGTGGGGTGGATTAGTTGTTCAGCCAGTCGTTGGCGTCGGGGTAGGTGTAGGGGATGTTGTTGGCTTTCGCGTACTCGGCGGCGTAGGAATCCGGCGTGACGGTGAGGGTCAGGGCGGTGCAATTCGAGAACGCACCGTTGCCGATGGCCGTGACGGAATCGGGGATGGCAATCGAAGTCAGCGAAGTGCAGCCAAAGAAAGCATAATCGCCGATTTTGGTCACGGAATCCGGGATTTCGAGGGTCGCGAGGGAAGTGCAGCCGGAAAACGTATGGTTGATGATTTCCGTGATGGCGGCAGGAATGCGGATGCCCGTCAGCGCGGAACAGCCGGAGAACGCTGCAGTGCCGATTTCGGTCAGCGAATCGGGCAGGGAGACGGAAGCAAGCGCCGAACAGCCGGAAAATGCGCGCGCGGGAAGCTGAGTGACGGAATCGGGAACAACGACGGATTCCAGCAAATCGCAGTCATAGAAGGCATAAGCGCTGATGGCGGTGATGCCGTCCGGGATGCGGTATGTACGGGGTTCGCGGGCGTTGGGGTAGAGCAGAAGCGTGCTGTCCGCGGTGCGGCACAGGGCATCATCCGCCAAGAAGAAATACGGGTGATTCGGCGAAAGGGTGAAGGATTGCAGGGCTTTGCAGCCTATGAAGGCATCATCCGCAATCGCCGCGACGGAATCAGGGATGTCGATGGTTGTCAGGGATTTGCACAGGTCGAACGTACCCGACTCGATGGCGGTGAGCCCGCTGGGTAGAGTAATCGACGTCAGCTGAAAGCAGCAGGAGAACGCCTTCTGGCTGATGTGAGTGACGGAATCGGGGATGGTGACGGAAGTCAGGGAAAGGCTGTAATAAAAAGCGCGCTCGCCGATGGCAGTGACAGGCTTACCGTCCAGCGTGTCGGGGATGACAATCTCGGTATCAGCGCCGCCGTAAGAGGTAATTTCGACCGTCCCGTCATCGAGCAGGGCATAGGCGTAGTCGCCGCTGTGGAGAGGATGCTCCATTTCCCACGCATCATCCACATTGTCGTCCCAATCGTCGTCATCGTCCGTTTCCGCCAGCGCGGACGCACACGAGAAGAGCAGGGAGAAAATCAGCAGGAAGGATAAAAATTGCTTGCGAGCCATGGAATTAACCTCCTTTTACCACATGATATAGCATGCGTTTGCGGAGCTGTCAATGCAGATTGTAAATTTTCAGGCAGAAAAAACAAAATTCCCCGCCCGGCTGCCTTCCGACACCCGAACGGGGAAAAAATCACCCTGCTTATTCTCACACCGCCGCCGGCATTCCATGCTTCACGCGGTCGTGTTCCTCGGCGCGCTTGGCGTTGTTGAAGCGGTCGAGCGTGCCCACCAGATAGCCCGTGATGCGGCGAATCCGCTGGAACGGCACGTTGCCGAAATCGTAGGACAGTTCCACTTCGTCGCCATCCACCGCAATGTCCATCGAAAGCGGCTCGCGGTTGTACTTCTGGCGCGCATGATCCACATAGGCGTCAATTTCCGCCTGAGACAGGGTTCCCTTCGTCACATTTACTTGGCAGCACATAGGTATTTCTCCTCTCTATGGTACTCGCTGGAAAATCAGCAAGCCCTAAATCTTGTGGTTGCACGGCGCTATCGCGCCATATAGAGCACAAGATATTGTTTCGACGTCTGTTATTATAGCACGAAATGTGGGATTTGCAAGGGGAACACGCAACAAAATTTCAGATGTGGATTCTGCCCGAAGACAGGCATTTTCTCCGCCCCTTGACGAAAGGCAATGCGAACAAACACCATTGCCACACGCGGCGTTTTCTGCTATACTGGGGGATGCAGAAAGACGGAAGGGAGATGGCGGACATGCGCCCGGTATACGACATGCTGACGGCGGCATCGGCGCGCAGGAGCGGGCATATGCCGGGGCATAAGGGGCGGCCGCCGTTCGGCGCGGCGGATTTATACGCGCTGGACACGACGGAACTGCCGAACACGGATGACCTGTACGCGGCGGAGGGCGGACTGCGCGAAGCCATGCGGCTGTATGCGCAGACGGCGGGCGCGGCAAAGACGATTTTCCTCCATAATGGATCGACGGCGGGTAATCATGTGATGCTGCAGCTGTACGCGCGGGAGGGCGAAACGGTGCTGCTGCCGCGCAATGCGCACTTATCGGCGGTGAACGCCTGCGTGCTGGGCGGAATGCGGGTGAAGTGGATGCCGGTTCGCTGCACGCCGGACGGGTACTGCTATCTGGCGGAGGAGGATGTGCTGGCGGCGCTGCGGGCGAATCCGGACGCGCGGGCGATGCTGCTCGTCCGCCCGGATTATTACGGCGGCGCGATGCGGGAAGATGTTTTCCGGCGGATTGCGGCGGCGGCGCATCGTCAAGGGACGAAAGTCGTTGTGGACGAGGCACATGGGGCGCATTTCCCGTGGTGCGACGGGATGACATCCGCCGGAGCGCTCGGCGCGGATGCGTGGGTGCAGTCGGTGCATAAGACGCTGATGGGGCTGACGGGCAGCGCGGTGCTGCACTTGGCGGATGCAGCGGATGAAAAGCGCGCGTGGACGCTGCTGCGGCGGGAACAGACGTCGTCGCCATCGTTCCTGCTGATGCTGTCCATCGATGACAGCCGCGCGTGGATGGAAGAGAATGGTCGAGCACACTTGCGGGCGTTATCCGAAGCGGTCAACGATGTGCGCAGGCGGCTTGTCGGTACGCCGTATCACGATGCATATGCGGATTGGGCGAATTTGCCCGTGCGCTTTGACCCGACGCGGCTGGTCATTTCCGCGCCGCAGGGAGGAAAATGTTTGGCGGAACAGCTGCGCGAAGCCGGACTGGACGTGGAAATGGCGGACGAGCGGCGCGTGGTGCTGATTCTATCGGTGATGGACGACATCGCTGAAATCCGCCGACTGCCGGAACTGCTGGCAAACATCCCGGCGGCAGAAGGAAAGCAGTTTGCGCCGCTGACCTTGATGCCGGACATGCCGGAAGCTGTCCTGACCCCGCGTCAGGCGGCGATGGCGGAGAAAATCCTCGTGCCGCTGGACAGAGCGGAGGGGAAAATCGCGGCGGCGGCGGTTGGGCTGTATCCGCCGGGAATCCCGCTGCTTGCGCCCGGCGAACGGGTGACGCGGGAAATCATCAGGCAATTGCAGGAAGCCGGGACGCGGGAGCGCTTCGGCGTAGAAGGAGACGATTTGCGGTGCGCAAATGTGTAATTTTTGATTTGGACGGTACGCTGACCCGCTCGGAGGAAGGCATTTGGAACTGCGTGCGCTATGCGGCGGAGAAGCTCGGCTTTCCCGTGCCGGATGCGGCGACGCTACGCAAATTTATCGGCCCGCCGCTGGGCTGGTCGTTCATGGAATACATGGGCATGAGCGAAGAAATGGCGAATAAGGCGGTGAACACCTATCGCGAGCGCTACGAAGCCGTCGGGCTGTTTGAGAACCGGGTGTATCCGGGCATCCGCCGTCTGCTGCGAATGCTGCACCGCGACGGCTGGTACATCGGTATCGCGACGGGCAAGCCGCAGCGCTCCTCGGAGCGGATTATCGAGCATTTCGGGCTGAACCGCTACATCACGAAAATCGTAGGCCCAAAGGATGGGCGCGGTGCGGACAAGGAACTGCTGATTCGGCAGGCGTTGCCGGAGGATGCGGGCGAAGCGTGGATGGTGGGCGACCGCCGATTTGACATGGAGGGCGCGAAGAAGGTTGGCATCGGCGCAATCGGCGCGGGATACGGTTACGGCAGCCGCGAAGAACTGATGAACAGCGGGTGCGATGTGTACTGCGAGACAGTGGAGGACATCATCCGCCATCTCTGCCCCGGCGAAGAAGCGGTTCCGGGCGCGTTCCTGTCAATAGAGGGCATGGACGGCAGCGGCAAAACGACGCAGATGGCGGCAATGGAGGATGCGCTCGACCGCTGGGGCTTCGAGGTCATCCGCAGCCGTGAACCCGGCGGATGCCCCATCAGCGAGAAGATTCGCGCGCTGCTGCTTGACCCTGAAAACAAGGCAATGGACGAGACGACCGAGGCGATTCTCTACGCCGCGGCGCGCGCACAGCATGTGCGGCAGGTCATCCGTCCAGCGCTGCAGGCGGGCAAAACGGTGCTGTGCGACCGCTTTGTGGATTCATCCGTGGCATATCAGGGCGGCGGGCGTCAGCTTGGCGTGGACACGGTGCTGAATATCAACCGCCCGGCGGTGGACGGCACGATGCCGATGCTGACGGTCTATCTGGACATTGACCGGGAAGCCGCCCTCCGCCGCCGCGCCGCCAGCAGTCAGCTTGACCGCATCGAGCAGGCAGACGACGCCTTCCGTACACGGACGGAAGCGGCATATCACGAACTCATCCGCCGCGAGCCGGAGCGGTTCATCGTGGTGGATGCGGCAAAACCGGCAGAGGAAGTCAGCCGGGACATGACGGAGAAGGTCATCCAGCGGCTTATGGAGGCAGAAGCGTGAGCGAGCGAATTGTGGTGGGCATGTCCGGCGGCGTGGATTCGTCTGTCGCGGCGCTGCTGCTTAAACAGCAGGGATACGACGTGGTCGGCGTGTTCATGAAGAACTGGGAAGAGACGGACGAATCCGGCGTCTGTACGGCGGAAAACGATTGGAACGACGTGCGCGAGGTGTGCGAAATCATCGGCATTCCCTACTATGCGGTCAATTTTTCCCGCGAATACTGGGATCGCGTGTTCAGCTACTTCCTCAAAGAATACCGCGCGGGGCGCACGCCGAACCCGGATGTGCTGTGCAATCGCGAAATCAAGTTCAAGGCGTTTCTGGATTTTGCCATGCAGCTTGGCGCATCGAAAATGGCGACGGGGCATTTTGTGCGGACGAACGAAAATGGCGACCTTCTGCGCGGCATTGACCCGAACAAAGATCAGAGTTATTTCCTCTATATGCTCCATCAGGAACAGCTGCGGAAGGCAATTTTTCCCGTCGGCGGCATGACAAAGACCGAAGTGCGCTGCATTGCGGAGGAAAATGGGCTGCCCGTGTGCAAGAAGAAGGATTCGACCGGCGTGTGCTTCATCGGTGAGCGCAACTTCCGGCAGTTTTTGTCGACCTATTTGCCTGCGCAGCCCGGCGATATGGTGGCGCCGGATGGGAGCGTCGTCGGGCATCACGATGGGCTGATGTACTACACGCTTGGCCAGCGGCGCGGGCTGGGCATCGGCGGATGCGGCGATGGACGGAGCTGGTTCGTCATCGGCAAGGACTTGGAGAGCAATCGCCTGCTGGTGGCGCAGGGCGAGGATCACCCGATGCTGTATTCGACGATGAGCATCGGCACGGAGGCGACGTGGATTGGCGCTGACCCGCTGGCGGGCGGCGAACTACTGCGCTGCACCTGCAAGTTTCGCTATCGGCAGGGCGACCAGCCGGTGGAGGTGCGCCGCGACGGGCAAAAACTGCTGATTCATGCCCTCACACCCCAGCGTGCGGTCACGCCTGGACAGAGCGCCGTGTTCTATCAGGGGGAAAAGTGCCTCGGCGGGGCGATTGTGGAGCAGATTCTCGACGTAGGACAGGGGAAAATGGACGTATGATTTTCGTTCCGGCGTTTCCAAATCGGAGGAAACGCTGGAACGTTTTCTTTGATGCTTGCAATAACGTTCGTGATTCCAAAAAGAACGCAAAAAACCGCAAAAACTTTGAAAAAACCGCTTGACGAATCCGTGAATTCATGATATTATGAACAGGCTTCCTCGTTGCGCCGCTTGAGCGGCCGAGAGAAAGCACCGAACCTTGAAAACGATACAGAACAATAACAACGCAAACAAGACAGTAATTCCGAATGAGTGAAACTTGGTCGGGGGAACCTGATTGAGGAATAAAGGATTAAACGAAAGAGTTTGATCCTGGCTCAGGACGAACGCTGGCGGCGTGCCTAACACATGCAAGTCGAGCGGAGACAGTGAGTAGCTTGCTATGAGCTGTTTTAGCGGCGGACGGGTGAGTAACGCGTGAGCAACCTTTCCCAGACAGGGGAATAACACACCGAAAGGTGTACTAATACCGCATAAGACCACGGGATCACATGGTTCTGAGGTAAAAGATTTATCGGTTTGGGGTGGGCTCGCGTCCGATTAGGTAGTTGGTGAGGTAACGGCCCACCAAGCCGACGATCGGTAGCCGACCTGAGAGGGTGATCGGCCACATTGGGACTGAGACACGGCCCAAACTCCTACGGGAGGCAGCAGTGGGGAATATTGGGCAATGGGGGAAACCCTGACCCAGCAACGCCGCGTGGAGGAAGAAGGTTTTCGGATCGTAAACTCCTGTCCTTGGAGACGAGTAGAAGACGGTATCCAAGGAGGAAGCCCCGGCTAACTACGTGCCAGCAGCCGCGGTAATACGTAGGGGGCAAGCGTTGTCCGGAATAATTGGGCGTAAAGGGCGCGTAGGCGGCTCGGTAAGTCTGGAGTGAAAGTCCTGCTTTTAAGGTGGGAATTGCTTTGGATACTGTCGGGCTTGAGTGCAGGAGAGGTTAGTGGAATTCCCAGTGTAGCGGTGAAATGCGTAGAGATTGGGAGGAACACCAGTGGCGAAGGCGACTAACTGGACTGTAACTGACGCTGAGGCGCGAAAGTGTGGGGAGCAAACAGGATTAGATACCCTGGTAGTCCACACTGTAAACG
>OLQD01000164.1_pt1 | contig 62611 bp, 63 predicted proteins | sample 1672841 | NCBI WGS metagenome assembly OLQD01 (sample SAMEA3136729, study PRJEB25190) | human gut metagenome | biome: human gut; feature: human-associated habitat; material: faeces | place: Austria | collected 2013 | reverse complement strand
ATAGTTTTTCTCGATCTGGTGCAGCGCGGTCTCCAACGCTTTTTTCTTGTCGTCTGCGGGCGCGGGGGCCTCGTAGGCGGGCTTTTTCTGTGCCATGGTCAGCCTTCCTCTCTCTTCCGGGCGAGAACGGCCCGGGTGATGTCTGCGGTGTCTTTTTTCAGCTCCGCGATCTCATAGCCTGCGCGGCGCAGCAGGTCGCACACGGCGGCGTCCTGGCCCATGCCGAATCCAAAGCACAGCCAGCCGCCGGGGTTGAGCGCGGGGGTGAAGTTGCGCATGATGGCGCGGTAAAAATCCAGCCCGTCGTCGCCGCCCCAGAGCGCAAGATGCGGCTCGTAGTCGCGGACGGACGGATCGAGCGTCTCCATTTCCGCTGTTGTGACATAGGGCGGATTCGAGACAATCAGGTCAAAGGTGCCGAGAAACGGGGCCGCGGGCTGCCGGACGTCGATCGTCAGGCACTTCACACGGCCGGACAGGCGCTGGCTGCCGACGTTCTGCCGGGCCACGCGCAGCGCGGCAGGGGAGAGCAGCTTTCCAAAATTCTGATGCGAAATCTCATCGTTCTGACAATAGAGGCAGCCGAGCGTACAGCCTGAGAAGAAAACCGTCCCCGCGCCGTAGGCTGCGGAAATGACTGGCTCTTCCCAATAGTGCAGCGCGGCCCGCGCGGCAAGAATATGGTCGGGCATTTGACAGAAGCCACGCTCCCCTGCTGTCCGGTCGACGCCGCATCTTCGCGGACATAGTTCGCAGTGCGCATAATTCAGCATTCTGATCCCCCCGTTTTCCGTCTTTGAACAGTATAGCAAGCTTCAACGCTTTACACAAGGCCTTTCTTATGCTAAACTATCGTCGAGGTGAACGTATGAAACAGACCATTCTCGCGGTAACGGCCGCGGCCCTTATATTTCTGTCCGCCTGCAATGCGACCACACTTCCCGCCGATGTACCCGTCGAGTCTGCAAAGCCTGAAACGAGCGCTGCCGATCCGCAAAGCACGCCGGACGAGGTTGTGACGCTCCCGGCCGATGAGCTGAAACCAGAGTCCGTCGTCGACGGCTGGTTTGACGAGCCGCAGACCGTCCAGGACGACATTGAGGAAGTTGTGACCTACACGCTCCGTATCCCGCATCTGACGCTTGCGTCCGACGCGGCCAGCGAGGCCATCAATGATGGTATGGCACAGCTCCAGTCTGCGCTCGAGAGCTATGCGGACGATGAGGTCTACACGGCTGCGCTCGACGCGCAGGCGATGGCCTTTGTCGACGGCGACTACACAATTTCGATGGCAGATGGCAAGCTGATTCTGACCTATACGCTCTCTGTCCGCTATGGGGTGGACGGCGCGGCTGAGGTCACGGAGAAAATCTACACATTCGACGCCGCGACCGGCGAGCGGCTTGCGGAGTGAGTGTTTCACGTGAAACATTCCAAGCCGCAAGCCCGAGCTGTGTTTCACGTGAAACAAATTGGAGAACGTTATGAAAGCAAACGAAAATTACAGCGTCGAGATCGTTGGCGCGGCGAGCGACGGGCGCGGCATTGCGCGGGTCGAAGGCCAGGTGCTCTTTGTGTCGGGCGCGCTGCCCGGCGAACGCTGCCTTGTCCGCGTCGTGAACATCGGCAAGACCACCGCGCACGGGAAGCTCCTGCGCGTGGAAGCTGCCTCGCCGCACCGCATCGAGGCGGACTGTCCCTATTTTCCGGCCTGCGGCGGCTGCGATTTCCGGCATATGTCCTATGAGGAGGAGCTGTGGGCCAAGCGTGCCCGGGTTCAGGACGCCCTGACCCGCATCGGCGGCGCGGAGGTGACGGTGGAGGAAATTCTGGGTGCGGAGCAGCCCCTGCACTACCGCAACAAGAGCATCTATCCCATCTCCCCGGCAGGGGAGGTGGGCTTTTACCGGGCCCGCAGCCACCAGGTGGTGCATGTGGAGCACTGTCTCATCCAAAAGCCGGAGGCCGATGCCCTGGCTCAGGCGGTGCGGGACTATATCGCCCGGTTTCAGGTGGAGCCGTATAACGAGGCCACTGGCCGGGGCCTGCTGCGGCACCTGTACGTCCGCACCAGCTGCCGGGGGGAGTCCCTGGCGTGTCTGCTGGTCAACGGCTCCCGCCTGCCCCATGAGCAGGAGCTGGTGGATATGCTCCGGGCCGCCGCGCCCGGAGTCTGCGGCGTGGTGCTGGGGGAGAATACCCGCCGGGGCAACGCCATTTTAGGGGATCGGTACCGGACCATCTGGGGCCGGGACTATCTGACGGATACCCTCTGCGGACTGGAGCTGCGGCTGTCGGTGCCGTCGTTTTACCAGGTGAACCACGACCAGGCCCAGCGTCTGTACGAAAAGGCCCTGGAGTACGCCGGACTCACCGGCCGGGAGCTGGCGGTGGACCTGTACTGCGGTGCGGGTACCATCACCCAGGTGCTGGCCCGCCGGGCCCGGCACGTCATCGGCGGCGAGATCGTGCCGGAGGCTATCCGGGACGCGGAGGACAGCGCCCGCCGCAACGGCGTGGAGAACGTGGAGTTCCTGTGCGGCGATGCCTCCCGGCTGGCGGCGGAGCTGCGGCAGCGGGGCCTGCGGCCCGACGTGATCTGCGTGGACCCGCCCCGGAAGGGCCTGGCGCCCGATGTGGTAGAGGCTGCCGCCTCTATGAGACCCGGCCGCATTGTGTATGTATCCTGCGACCCGGCCACTCTGGCCCGGGATGTGGCCCGCTTTGCCCCCTTGGGCTATTGCCCCGTCCGCGCCTGCGCCGTGGATCTTTTCCCCGGCACGGCCCATGTGGAGACGGTTGTCCTCTTGTCACGGGAAACAAATCCGCATAGCATTTCATGAGCTCCGTTATAGGGATAGCATGCTTATAAGTTTCCATAAAAACGGATCTCCGTGAGCCTTCTGGCCCACGGGGATCCGTTTTTCATACTCTATGCTCAGGCACGCTTCCACTTCACGCCGCCGGGAACGTCGGTGATTTCCACTCCCTGGGCCTTCAGCTCATCCCGGATGCGGTCCGCCTCGGCGAAGTTTTTAGCCTTCTTGGCATCGGCCCGGGCCCGGATCAGGGCTTCCACCTGGGGATCCTCCCGGCCGTCCTCGCTGACGACGGTGAAGCCGCCTGCGGCGGGGGCCGCTTCCTGGGCCTTGCGCAGAGCCGCCGCCTTCTCCGTCAGCTTCAGCCCCAGTACCTGGTCAAAGCTGTCCAGGGCAGCCAGCTTGGTGGCGTCGGTGGTTTTGGCCTTCAGCACATCATACAGCACCGTCACTGCCATGGAGGTATTCAGGTCGTTGTCCATGGCCTTGGTAAACCGGGCCTTCAGCTCATCCAGGACCGCCGGGTCTACCTCCCCCTTGCCGGGGGTCAGGGCCGCGATTTTAGAGAGCAGCTTGTTGTAGGCCGCCACGGCGTTGTCCAGGTTCTCCCAGGTGAATACCAGGCTCTTACGATAATGGCTCTGCAGGCAGAAGAACCGATACGCCAGGGGGTCATAGCCCTTCTCCTCCAGCAACGACACCGTCAGGAATTCGCCCTTGGACTTGGACATTTTGCCGCCCTCGGTGTTCAGGTGGGCCACATGGCACCACTGGGGGCACCAGGGATGGCCCAGATAGCTCTCTGACTGGGCGATCTCGTTGGTATGGTGGGGGAAGGCGTTGTCCACGCCGCCGCAGTGCAGGTCCAGATATTCGCCGTTATACTTCATGGAAATGCCGGAGCATTCAATGTGCCAGCCGGGATAGCCTACGCCCCAGGGGGAGTCCCATTTCAGCGCCTGATCCTCGAATTTGGACTTGGTAAACCACAGCACGAAGTCGTTGCGATTGCGCTTGTTGGTATCCTCCTCCACGCCCTCCCGGACGCCCACGGCCAGATCCTCCTCGTTGTGGTCGTTGAAGATATAGTACCGCTCCAGCTTGCTGGTGTCGAAATACACGTTGCCCCCGGCCACATAGGCGTAGCCGGTGTCCAGGAGCTTGGTGATGATCTTGATATAGTCGTCGATGAGGCCCGTGGCCGGCTGCACCACATCGGGCCGCTTGATGTTCAGCTTCCGGCAGTCCTCGAAAAAGGCGTCAGTGTAATACTGGGCGATCTCCATAACGGTCTTGTGCTCCCGGCGGGCGCCCTTGAGCATCTTGTCCTCGCCCTGGTCGGCGTCGCTGGTCAGGTGGCCCACGTCGGTGATGTTCATGACCCGGTTGACGCTATACCCGGCGTAGCGCAGGTACTTCTCCAGCACGTCCTCCATGATATAGCTGCGGAGGTTGCCGATGTGGGCAAAGTGGTACACCGTGGGGCCGCAGGTGTACATTTCCACATGGCCGGGGGTGTGGGTTTTGAACTCCTCTTTTTTGTGGGTGGCGGAATTATACAGATACATGGCGTTTTCTCCTTCTATGGTCAATTTTCGCTCTGCAAACAAAAAGCCTCTCATGCCCTGGGGCATGAGAGGCGATATCTCGCGGTTCCACTCTCGTTTATCACTTGCAGCCTGTGACGCAGGCCAATGCGGCGGGCTTCCACATCCCGCGCGCTCCCGGACGCACCTTCTGCCGCACCCCGCAGGACGGCTTGCAGCCGGTGACCGTCCCTCTCTTTCCGGAGCTGCGCGGCATACTCTTTCCGATCGTCGCGCTGTTCGATTTCCCTTTATTATAGCGGTTCCCGCCCGGCGTGTCAATACCGGCGGATCACGGCGGCTACCTTGCCCAGGATCCGGGCCTCCCGGCCGTCGATGGGGCTGTACGCTTCGTTCTCCGGCATCAGCCACACCTGGCTGCCCTGGCGCTTCAGCCGTTTCACCGTGGCCTCGTCCCCCAGCAGGGCCACCACGATCTCTCCGTTGTTGGCGGCAGGCTGCTGGTGCACCACCACCAGGTCATCCGGCAGGATGCCCACGCCCAGCATGGACTCGCCCCGGACCCGCAGGGCAAAGTATTCCCCGTCCCGTCCGCCGGTATCAAAGGTCAGGTAATCCTCGATGCATTCCTGGGCCAGGATGGGCGATCCGGCGGCCACATTGCCCACAATGGGCACCTGATTTTCGGGCGGCTGGCTTTCGGGCGGCTGGCTTTCGGGCGCCTGGCTCTCCCGGGACGCCTCCGTCAGCGTCAAGGCCCGGCCCTTGCCGGCCTGCTTGCCGATGACTCCCAGCTCCTCCAGATGCTTCAGGTGAAAATGCACCGTGGACGGGGATTTCAGTCCCACGGCCTCGCCGATCTCCCGCACCGAGGGGGGATACCCCTGGTCCTGAATGGCCTGGGCGATGTAGTCGTAGATCTTCTGCTGCATTTTGGTCAGCTGGGCCATGACGTCCGCTCCTTTACCGGATATTTTCTGTATTATATCATACTCAAATCCGGTTTGCAACAGATGTTCGATGATTTTTTCATCTCATTTCCGCCACCCCTGTAAAAAATCACGGTTTTCCTCTTGAAATTCCGGCCCGGGTGTGGTAATATAATGCGTACTATGAGAAAAGTGCCCCCAGAGGGCTGAATTATTTGGAGGGAGTTCCGTTATGAACGCTGTTCTTATCATCATCACCGTGGTGCAGCTGCTGGTGGCGCTGGCCCTGATCCTCATCGTCCTGTTCCAGTCCGGCAAGAGCCAGGGCCTGTCCGGGGCCATCGGCGGCATTGCCGATTCCTATATGAGCCGTTCCAAGGCCAAGAGCATGGACGCCAAGCTGGCCCGGGGCACCAAGTGGGTGGCCGCCGTCTTTGTGGTGCTGACCCTGGTTTTGGACTGCATGGTCGCCGCCGGCATCAAGTAAATCAGACAGACTGCCAGCTGGGGGACGCGCCGCGTCCCCCAGCTTTTTCTATGGAGGGGAGTTCCATGAACGAGCTGATCTTTTCCGCTCCCGGCCGGGTGGAGCTGGGCGGCAACCATACGGACCACCAGCGCGGCTGCGTCCTGGCCGCCGCCATTGACCGCACCACCCGGGCCCGGGTCCGTTTGACCCGCAGCCCTGTTGTCCGGGTCTTTTCCCGGGGCTATGACCCGGTGACTCTGCCGCTGGACCAGCTGTCCCCCCGAGAGGGGGAGCGGAACACCAGTGCCGCCCTGGTCCGGGGCATGGCCGCCGCCTTTGCCCGGCGGGGCATCCTCTGGCAGGGCTTCGACGCCTGGGTGGAGTCCGATGTGCTGCCCGGCTCCGGCCTCTCCAGCAGCGCCGCCTTTGAGGTGCTGCTGGGCCGTATTGGCAGCGCACTGTTTGCCGGCGGTTCCCTGACGCCTGTGGAAATTGCCCAAATGGCCCAATGGGCCGAGAACGTCTATTTCGGTAAGCCCTGCGGTCTTATGGACCAGCTGGCCTCCAGCACCGGCGGCCTGGTATTCATGGACTTCCGGGACCCCGCCGCGCCGGAGGTGTGCCGCCTGAACGCCGCCCTGCCCGGATATGCCCTGTGCATTGTGGACAGCGGCGCGGACCACGCGGACCTTACCGCCCAATACGCCGCCATCCCGCGGGACTTGAAGGCGGTGTGCCGCCTGTTTGATGCGGAGGTCCTGCGCCAGGTGGATGAGGACGCATTCTACCGCCGCCTGCCGGAGGTGCGCCGCCTGGCCGGGGACCGGGCCGTCCTGCGGGCTATTCATGTGTTTGACGAGAACCGCCGGGTCCTGGCCCAGGTCCGTGCCCTGGAATCCGGCGACGTCCCGGGCTTTCTGTCTTTGATCAATGCTTCCGGTGCATCCTCCTGGGAATACCTCCAGAATATCGCCCCCGCCGGCGCGGCGGAGCACCAGGCCCTGGCTGTGACCCTGGCTCTGTGCCGCCGTATGCTGCGGGGCCAGGGTGCTGTCCGGGTCCACGGCGGCGGCTTCGCCGGAACGGCGCTGTGTATCGTTCCGGAGGAGAAGCTGTCCGCTTTCTGCCGGGAACTGGAGACGCATCTGGCCCCCGGCTGCTGCCACCGTTTGCAGATTCGGTGATCCCTTTCCGGACAAGAAAAAGCCTGCCGCTCTCGCGGCAGGCTTCCAATTTATTCGTCCTCCTTGATCATCAGCCGCACGGCGCTGTGCAGGTTCCGGATCTCCACCCGAGGGGCGCTGGGGGCGTACTCGCCGTCCAGAGACCAGGGAATATCCTCTCTGGTGGTGACGGTGACACTGCGGACGTGGCGGAAGATCACCCCCGGATAGTCGTAGTCCATTCGGTTCAGCGCCGTAATGAGGTTTTGCAGGTCCAGGGCCGTCTTTGGCATCCGCAGCAGCATCAGCTCAAACATACCGTCATCCATGTGGACCCGCTTGGGATCCAGCTTCACCAACCCGCCCAGAGAAGTAGAGTTGCATACCGCGCCGAAAATAAAGTCCCCGTCAAACATCTCGCCGTCTGCCTCCACCGCGCAGCGATAGGGCCGCAGGGAATCGAGGTTCTTAATGCCCTCCAGGATATAGGCAAAGTGGCCCAGGGCATTTTTCGTTTCCTGGGGCGCGGAGTACGACGCCTTGGTGAAAGCTCCGAAGGACGCCACATACGAAAAATACCGGTCGTTGTGGGTGCCCAGATCCAGGGGCCGGGGCGTACCCTCCACCACGGCCCGGGCCGCCTCCGGAACGGTGGCGGGGATGCGGAGGCTGGCGGCAAAGTCGTTGGTGCTGCCGTTGGGCAGATACCCCACCGGCGGCCGGGTTTCCAGCTGCATCAGGCCCGACAGCGTCCCGTTGAGGGTACCGTCTCCTCCGGCACACACCACCAGGTCAAAATCTCCGCCCCACTGGGCGGCGAACCGGGCAGCGTCTCCCGCCGCCTGGGTCAGCGCCACCTTCACCAGATACCCGGCCTTTCCGAAGGTGGCCACGGCGTCGAACAGGGGGGCGCTGGACTTGGTCTTGCCCGCCCGGGGATTGACAATGAACAGCAGTGTCTTATCCATGAACAGTCTCCTTTTTCTCCATCGCCCCGTCAGCGGGGGAGCGCATAACAGTTCTGTCATTATAACGCTTTCCCCGTTGAATTGCAAGCATTTGGGAATTTTAACAAAACGTTCACGTTCCCACCGTTGCAAAAACGGCTGTCTTCCGTTACTATATAGAATAGTCGATTAGGCTTTCACGGCCGTATAAAAGGAGAGACCTTTATGAAAGGAAAGAGCAGCTATCTGAAATGGGGCCTGACGATTTTTCTCACCGTCTGCGCCATTCTGGTGTTCTATGACACGTTTTATATGAACGGCACGCTGCAGCGGATGGTGTCGAAGCTGGCATCCATTCTGTCGCCGGTGCTGGTGGGCCTGGTGATGGCATATCTGCTGGCCCCCATCGTCAACTGGATCGAGCGGCTGATCCGCTCGGGCCTGGGCCGCATAAAGGGCCTGGAGGGAAAAACCATTCCTCACGCTGCCGGCTGGCTCCGGGCCGTCAGCATCCTGCTGACCTGGGCCATTGTTCTCCTGTTGCTGTATCTGATGTTCAGCGTGGTTATTCCCCAGCTGGTAGACAGCGTGGTGATGCTGATCAACAACGCCGAGACCTACTATGACAAGATCTACACCTGGATTGTGAATCTGCTGGACAAAAATCCCACGGTGGAGGACTGGGTCAACGAGAACCTGGATACTTATTATAAAAACCTGCTGGATATCCTCACCAACAAAATTCTCCCCGGGGCCCAGCAGATGCTCACCACCATCACCGGCGGCCTTATCTCCGGCATCTGGGGCCTGGTGAGCTTCGCCATGGACTTTCTGGTGGGCATCATTGTATCCGTGTACATGCTGGCCATGAAGGAGCAGAGCCTGGCCCGCTGCTGCAAGCTGCTGTACGGCGTGTGCAAGGAGGACCACGCCCGCTGGATCGCCCGGGCTGTCCGCCGGGCCGACGGCATTTTCAGCGGCTTCGTCCGGGGCAAGCTGCTGGACTCTCTCATCATCGGCATTTTGTGTCTCATTGGCTGCACTCTGCTGAAAATGCCCTATGCCCCCCTGGTCAGTCTCATCGTGGGCGTCACCAACGTGATCCCCTTCTTCGGCCCCTTTATGGGCGCGGTGCCCAGCGCCTTCCTGATCCTGCTGGTCAGCCCCAAAAAGTGCCTGTTTTTCGTGATTTTCGTTATCGCCCTCCAGCAGTTTGATGGCAACATCCTGGGGCCGAAGATCCTGGGCAACGCCACGGGTATCTCCAGCTTCTGGGTGGTGGTGGCCATTCTGGTGGGCGGCGGCTTCGGCGGCGTCCTGGGCATGTTCCTGGGCGTGCCGGTGTTTGCCTGCATCCAGGTGCTGGTGAAACACCTGGTGGATCAGCGTCTGCGCCGCCGCAATATGCCCACGGAGGCTTATCACTATGTGGACCGCGATCAGCCCCCAAAGCCTCCGGCCCCGTCGGCGTGAAGTGGAAGCGTATCTGAGCACAGGGTATGAATAACGCATCCCCGCAGGCTTTTTGCCTGCGGGGACAGCCTGTAAAAAAGAGAAGGCCCCGGCCTTCTCTTTTTTTGCGTTATTGTTCTTTCTGCCGCCGCTGCAGCAGGCCGTCGCTGATGCGGTACACCACATCGGCCCGGTCCATTACCGTCAGATCGTGGGTCACCACGATGACGCAGCGGTTTTCCTCGTGGGCCAGCCGCAGCAGCAGATCAATGATGTTGTCGCTGTTCTCGCTGTCCAGGTTGCCGGTGGGCTCGTCCGCCAGCAGCAGCCGCCGGTCCATGGTCAGGCCCCGGGCGATGGCCACACGCTGCTGCTCACCGCCGCTGATGTGGGTGGGATACCGGTCCAGCAGCTCGTCCGGCAGGGACACCCGCCGGGCCAGCTCCCGGGCCTGGCGCTCCGCCTCCTGGGCCTCCACGCGGCACAGCTCCATGGGGTACTCGATGTTCTCCAGGGCCGTCAGCAGCGGGAACAGGGCGAAATCCTGATAGATCACCGCGGCCTTCCGGCGGCGGTACTCGTCCAGGTCCATGTCGCCGGTGGAGGTGCCCTCAAACAGCACCTGGCCGCTGTCCGGCAGGTCCAGCCCCGCCATCAGGCTCAGCAGCGTGCTCTTGCCCGCGCCGGATTTGCCCACCAGGGCGTACAGCGTGCCGCATTCAAAGGTGCAGTTCATGCCCCGCAGCACCGGCTTTTCCGCACTGTAGCTATAGCAGACATCTTTCAGTTCCAGAATGGACATATCATTCAACCTCCCTGCGGTTTTTCAGAATATGGCGGCTGTTGGCCCTGCGCAGAGCCACATGGGCTCCCAGCAGCCACAGCACGGCGAAGGCGGCAGTAAGGCCCAGGCCCAGGGCGGTGCCCCAGCCCAGAGCCAGGCACAGGCCCGCCCCCAGCACGGCCCCCAGGGCCGCCAGCATCAGCTGCTCCCAATACAGGCTCCAATAGGCGGTGCGGCTGTCCGCACCTACGCTGCGCATGGTGCGCAGCTCCTTCCGCCGGGACTGCACCTGCAAAAATGCGATCAGATATGCCAGGCCCAGGGCGATGGCGTACACCACCGGGAACAGGTGCTGCATGTACCACAGGCGCTGGGCGGCGGCCCGCTCCGTGTTCAGGTATGCCGCGTCGTTGATGATGACGAAGTTCCGGACGGCCCGGAGCTTGCCCACGGCGGACAGCTCCATGTCGTACAGAGCCTGCTTCACCGCCGTCAGATCTGTGCAGTCAGCGATTTTAAACGTGGCGCCGCTGATGGACTTGGCCAGGTAGACGCCGCCCAGGGTGCAGAGCTCCAGATCCTCGTCGTATGCATAGGGGTAGCGCAGCATGCTCAGGTTCGTGTAGATATTGTTGGCCCGGCCCGCCTGGGCATAAGCGCCCACCACACGGAGGCCTATCTGGTTTCTGCTGTAGCTGTAAGCGCTCGAGCACCGAACCTCCAGCCAGATCCAGTCGCCCAGCCGGATGCCGTACTGGTCCATCATGTCCATAGAGATGACGCACCGATTCTCTGCCGTTTCCGGGTCCAACGACGCATCCCAATCCATCTGGAAGCAGCTGGAATCGTAACCCTCCAGCCACTGGGTCTCGATGGACGTGCTGTACATAAACTCCGGCGCACCCTCCAGCCGGTCGATAAACACCAGGTCCGGCCCGGAGGACAGATTCGCCATATACCGTTCGCTCTCAAAGGTGGTGGTGGGCTGGGGCGGCAGGCCGGGTCCGGCCACCAGCTCGCTGCCCCGGTACACTCCCGCGAAATAGTAGGGCGTGGCCGTCAGCCTTGTCAGCTCACTGACGCCGGGCAGCTGGCCGATCTGGTCCAGCACCTGCTCATCCAGCACCAGGCCGGTGGTATACTTGCCGCTGATGTCCGTCATATTGCCCCGGACAGAGCTGTTTGCCCGCAGGTCCCGCAGCTGTCCGTCATAGCGGATAACGATACCCGACAGCTGGCAGAACAGGACGGCCGCGCACACGCCTGCCAGTACCGGCGCCAGGGAGCGGAAGCCGCCCCGCAGCACCGACAGCCGCGCATAGGTCCGGGGACCGCCCCGCAGGGGACGGGACGGCGTACCCTGGGCGGCGCGGCTCTCCCGGCGGCGCTTTTTGTGCCGCCGCTCCAGGCTGACCACACTGAACACCAGGCAGGACAGAAGCGCCAGCGCCAGGGTCCCCAGGGCGATGACGGCCAGAGCTCCCCAGCCGGGGGCCGCCAGATACTCTGTGGCGGAGCGATGCATGGCCAAGGCGGTGTTGCTGTAATACAGGTCCAGGGACGTGGCGCCGTCCAGCACCACCTCCAGCAGCTTCAGCACCCCCAGGCACACGAAGCGGCTGAGGATCAGGCCCAGTCCTGCCGCCGGCAGGGCCACCGTTCCGGCGCAGAACAGGAAATAGGTATGTACGTTCCGCCGGGCAGCGCCCACCCGGATCATGGTGCGGCCAATGCCCCGCTGACGGAACACCAGCAGATAGCCGAACAGCACCAGAAAGCCCAGTCCCGCCGCCAGACATACGCCCGCGATGATCTGCACCAGCCGCAGCATGTCCTCCAGCGCCTGGGACACGGCGGCATAGCCCTGGTCATACACGGTGACGCGGATGGAGGACGGCAGATCCTTTTCCAGACGCTCGATGTACTCCTGGGCCAGGTCGTTTTTCAGCTGCAGCTGCCCCAGCGTGAAGGAGCAGTGGTTCTGCTGCATATCGATATCGTTCCGGACGGGGATATAGACCAGGGTCTCGTATTCTTCATTGGCGGAGAAAATACCGCTGACGGTATAGGTATCCTCCGCGTCGAAGCCCTCCCCGGCCCAATAGCTGTAGGGGATCAGGGTATTCCTCCGCACCGCCAGGGACAGGGGCAGACTGTCCCCCACGGACAGGCCCAGATCCTTGGCCACCGCCTGAGAGATCAGGCAGCCCTTGCCGCCTGCGGTATAGTATGCGCCCTCTGCCAGGGTCAGATCCCCCTGCTGAAAGGGCAGCAGGTCCGCCGGCCGGTCCGTGGCCTGCACCGTCAGGGAGTGGGTCGTGACCTGATAGGTCTGGGCCACCTTTTCGATGCCCGTGGAGCCGTCCAGCCTGGGCGGCGTGCCGTCGGGCTGGGTGACGTCCAGCACATCGGTGACGCCGGTGTCTACCCCGTCCAGCTCATACTGCCCCATGGACAGCTGCATGTATGATGCACCCATCAGGCTGGACTCGGCATAGGAGCCGTGGAGCAGATAGTAGTGCCCGGGGATCCAGATGCTGTCTGCCGGAGGCACATAGTCCTGGCCGGGAATATCTATGCTGGCCTCCCCCGGGATCTCCAGCAGTACCGGCGAGCCGTCCACCATGCGCTGGCCGGTATACAGCATGCGGCTGATGATGGCGTCATAGAGCGGAAGCACCCGGTCATAAGCGGGACGAGGAGTTTCCTCCACTATGTTCCCGTTTTCATCGATGGTCCAGCCGGAGCCATCCTCCGCCGGGACGTGAAGTGTGACCAGCTCCCGCACCTTCACCATGGCCACAAACCGGTCCTTCAGCAGGAGACGGTTGGTCAGCATGCCCAGGTCCGGAGTATAGCCCAGGGCCATGCGGGTGGGCTCCCAGGCCACCAGGGCCGGATCCTCCCGGTCCAGCTTTTCCTCAAATTCCGCCAGGACCTCCCCGGCGTCCGCCACCACCTTGGTGGTGCTGGGATAGCCCGGGCCCAGATACTCCACCAGCCCAATGGTGGAGTAATTCTCCCGGCACTGGCGCAGGGTGCGCTGCAGGGCGAAGCTCAGCCCCAGGGATGTGCCCAGCAGCGTCACCAGCAGCGTCATCAGCAGCAGAAATGCCACCGACCGTTTGGGGGTCCGCAGGGCGTTTCTGATACCGTGTCTGGCAAACATATGTCCTTCCCTCCTTCGCTTTCTATGAATTCAGTCTATACGGATGCTCCAGGATATGGCGTTTCTGCCGGAGTCGTCCGGCGCATCGTCCAGCAGCTGCACCTGATAGCTGATCTGGCCGGTGGCCGGCTCCATAGAGGTGCTGATGATGACCACCGGATTGTCCACGCTGCGGCCCTGCTGCGCTTCCTTCTTCTGGATCCGCTGAAAATAATCCACATAATCGTTGTTATGTGTCCGGGCCTTTTCCGCCGGAGCGTTCTCCGCGGTCTTGGGCTCCGTGAGGAACGTCACCGCCAGGGCGGCGCACAGCAGAACCGCCGCAGCCGACAGCCACACCGCCGGACGGCGATAGCGCAGCACCGACTTCACCCGGGTCCGCACGCCTACCTCGCCAAAGGCCAGGGGGCACAGCACCAGTCTGCGCCGCCGGTTCAGGCTGCATTGCAGCAGGGCCTGGGAATAGGCGGCCCGGTCCTCCCGGGTCATATCCCGCACCACCCGCTCGTCGCAGGCCAGCTCGATATCCCGGCACAGCAGCACATACGCTGCCCACAGCAGGGGGTTGAACCAGTACACGGCGATGAGCACATGGGCCAGGGGCTTCCACCAGTGGTCACGGCGCTTCAGATGGGCCCGCTCATGGCGCAGGACGCTCTCCAGCGTGGCGCCCGTCAGACCCGAAGGCAGGTAAATGCGGGGATGCAGGACCCCCAGGATAAAGGGCGAGGCGATATCGTCGCAGATATACACCCCCTTGGCAACGTTGACGGACGCCGCCACCTGCCGCCGCAGCCGCAGCCAGCTGAAAGCCGCCCATCCCAGCAGCACTGCCATTCCCGCCAGCCAGACATAAGCCAGGGGCATCAGGGACACTCCGGGCCGGTCCGCTTCACCCGTTCGGAAAGCGTAAACATCCTGCACTCCGGTTTCCATCAGGATGATGACCGGCTCCCGGTCCAGGCCGGTCAGCTGGTCGCCGTACTGGACCAGCTCCCCGCTCTGGGGCCGGAGACTCAGTCCGCTCTCCGGCAGCACCGGGCACAAAAGGCATGCCGCCACCAGGCCCCACAGCAGGCAATGGGCCCATTTGGGCATGCGCCGCCGCGTCAGGGCCCGAACGGCCAGTATCGCCAGCACCAGCACCCCGGCGGTGACGCTCATTCCCGCCAGCTTCAGGAATATCCGGCAGAGCACGGGTCATTCCCCCTTCCGGAATTTGCTGATCATCTCCTGGATCTCCTCCGCCTCCTGGGCGGACAGGGGCTTCTGCGCGGTAAAGGCCGCCACAAAGGCAGGCAGGGAGCCGTGGAACGCATTGTCCACAAACTGCTCGCTGCGGCGGGAGGCAAACTCCTCCCGGCTCATCACCGAGGACACCACCCCGTTCACATTCTGAAACAGCCCCTTTTCACACAGCTTGCGCAGCACCGTATAGGTGGTGGGCTTTTTCCACTGGAAAACCTGCTCGCACAGCTTCACCAGCTGGCCCGAGGGAATGGGCTCGTTGTCCCACACCAGGTTGGCAAACCGCTCCTGCACCTCACCGATCTCCATCTCACGAACACGCATAAAATGACCCTCCTTGAAAAGTTTATGGCTTGTAAACTTATATCAGTCTATCATACGTCACCGGCTTTGTCAAGCTAAAGCAAGAGAAATTCGATCTGCGCCATTTGTTTTCACCGGAAGGACAAATGTTGTGCATCTGTCCTTCGTATGGAAAATTTGTGCAATTTCCCTTGCCGCTTTTGCAGCTTGCAGGCATGGGTGTGTCCCGGATTTTTGCAAACCAGGCTGCAAGTTCTATTTTGACGAAACATTTTGCAAGCCCGCCCCCCACAGGCTCCATTTTTACCAAATGATTCGGTGTTTTCATGGGCTTAATGGAGAAAATGCCGTCCCAGGCGGCTTTTTGCGGAAAACCGATTCACAACCCCGGGCCGGTGTGCTACATTTATCCTGGACCAAACAAAGAAGGACTCTGCGCCCGGCGCGGAGGCAATATGTAGGAGGTAAATCCATTATGATCCAGCTCACCGACCACGGCATGTACCTGGTAAACGGCGTTCCCCAGGAAACTGCGGCCACGGCCCAGGAGGAAGCCCGCCGCCGGACCATGGCCTGGCAGATCCTGCAGGCTCACAACGTGTCCCCGGACCCCATGCAGCTGCGCATCCGCTTCGACGCCATGGTGTCCCACGACATCACCTATGTGGGCATCATCCAGCAGGCCCGGGCCTCCGGCATGAAGGAGTTCCCCATTCCCTACGCCCTGACCAACTGTCACAACAGCCTGTGCGCCGTGGGCGGCACCATCAACGAGGATGACCACATGTTCGGCCTGTCCGCCGCCAAGAAGTACGGCGGCATCTATGTTCCCGCCAACCAGAGCGTCATCCACTCCTATGCCCGGGAGCAGATGGCCAAGTGCGGCTCCATGATCCTGGGCTCCGACTCACACACCCGCTACGGCGCCCTGGGCACCATGGCCGTGGGCGAGGGCGGCCCGGAGCTGGCCAAGCAGCTGCTGAAGAACACCTGGGATACCCCCATGCCCAAGGTGGTGCTGGTATACCTCACCGGTACGCCCCGGCAGGGCATCGGCCCTCACGACGTGGCCATTGCCCTGGTGAAGGCCACCTTCGAAAGCGGCTTTGTCAACAACTGCGTGCTGGAGTTCGCGGGCCCCGGCATCAAGAGCCTGCCCATCGACTTCCGCAACGGCATCGACGTGATGACCACCGAGACCACCTGTCTTTCCTCCATCTGGGAGACCGACGAGGTCACCCGGGGCTTCTATGAGGCCCACAAGCGGCCCGAGGATTATAAGCCCCTGCATCCCGGCCAGGACGCATATTACGACAAGATGATCACCATCGACCTGTCCAGGATGGAGTCCATGATCGCCCTGCCCTTCCATCCCTCCAACGCCTGGACCATCCACGAGTTCCTGGAGAACGCGGAGGAGCTGCTGCAGAAGGTGGAGGCCGATGCCAAGCGCCGCTTCCCCAAGGCCAATCCCCAGCTCACCGATAAGATCCACGACGGTGCCGTCTGGGCCGACCAGGGCGTCATCGCCGGCTGCTCCGGCGGTCTGTTCGACAACATCACCGAGGCGGCGGACATCGTCCGCGGCCACTATACCGGTTCCGGCGCCTTCAGCTTCGACGTGTACCCCACCTCCGTGCCCGTGTCTCTGGAGCTGATGAAGGTGGGCTCCACCGCTGACCTGCTGGCCTCCGGCGCCATCATCAAGCCCAGCTTCTGCGGCCCCTGCTTCGGCGCAGGCGACGTGCCCGCCAACAACGGCCTGTCCCTGCGGCACACCACCCGCAACTTCCCCAACCGCGAGGGCTCCAAGCCTGGCGAGGGCCAGTTTGCCGCCGTGTGCCTGATGGACGCCCGGTCCATCGCCGCCACCGCCGCCAACGGCGGACGCATCACCGCCGCCACCGACGTGGAATACACCCCCATTCATCACGAGTACCACTTCGACAAGGAAGTGTATGACAACCGCCTGTACTACGGCTTCGGCAAGGCCGATCCCAGCGTGGAGCTGGTCATGGGCCCCAACATCACCGACTGGCCCAAGATGTACAATCTCACCGAGAACCTGCTGGTGGAGCTGGCCGCCGTGATCCACGATCCCGTCACCACCACCGACGAGCTGATCCCCTCCGGTGAGACCTCCTCCTATCGCTCCAACCCCCTGCGTCTGGCGGAGTTCACCCTGTCCCGCCGGGTGCCGGAGTATGTGCCCCGGGCCAAGGATGTAGCCGCCCGGGAGGCCCAGCGCCGCAGCGGTCAGGTCCCCGCCTCCCTGCTGGAGATCCTGGGCCGCGTGGGCGACGCCCAGGCCCTGGCCCAGACCACCCAGTTCGGCTCCTGCGTGTTCGCCAACAAGCCCGGCGACGGCTCCGCCCGTGAGCAGGCCGCCTCCTGCCAGAAGGTGCTGGGCGGCTTCGCCAACATCTGCTATGAGTACGCCACCAAGCGCTATCGCAGCAACTGCATCAACTGGGGCATCCTGCCCTTTACCATCGACCAGGGCACGCCCTTCGATTATCAGCCCGGCGACTGCGTGTTTGTCCCCGGCATCCGCGCCGCCATCGAGGCCGGACGGGAGGATATCCCCGCCCAGGTCATCTGCCGCGACGGCAGCGTTCACGATCTGCTGCTCCACGTCCGGGGCCTGACCCAGGACGAGAAGGAGATCATCCTGGACGGCTGCCTGATGAACTACTACGCCGCCAGAATGTAAGGCGCTTTCGGACAAAATAAGGAGGAAATACGGCAATGGAAAAAATCAAGATGATTACCCCCCTGGTGGAGATGGACGGCGACGAAATGACCCGCATTCTGTGGGGGATGATCAAGGACCAGCTGATCCTGCCCTTCGTGGACCTGAAGACCGAGTATTATGACCTGGGCCTGCTGCACCGCAACGAGACCCAGGACCAGGTCACCGTGGACGCCGCCAACGCCACCCGCCGCCTGGGCGTGGCCGTGAAGTGCGCCACCATCACCCCCAACAAGCAGCGCATGGAGGAATATCCCCAGCTGACCCAGATGTGGAAAAGCCCCAACGGCACCATCCGCTCCATTCTGGACGGCACCGTGTTCCGGGCCCCCATCCTCATCGACAGCATCCACCCCGTGGTGAAGAACTGGAAAAAGCCCATCACCATCGCCCGTCATGCCTACGGCGACGTGTATAAGAGCGTGGACATGTACACCACCGAGCCCGGCGAGTGCACCATGACCTTCCGGGGCGAGAGCGGTGAGGAAAAGACCCTGCTGGTTCAGAAGGTGGACGGCCCCGCCGTGTGGCAGGGCGCCCACAACAAGGAAAAGAGCATCCGCTCCTTCGCCCGGGCCTGCTTCCAGTATGCCATCGACACCCGTCAGGACCTGTGGTTCTCCACCAAGGACACCATCGCCAAGGTCTACGACGGTGAGTTCAAGAAGGTGTTCGAGGAGGAGTTCGAGAGCTATAAGGCCAAGTTCGACCAGCTGGGCATCACCTATTTCTATACCCTGATCGACGACGCCGTGGCCCGCGTCATCCGCAGCCAGGGCGGCTTCATCTGGGCCTGCAAGAACTACGACGGCGACGTGATGAGCGACATGGTGTCCACCGCCTTCGGCAGCCTGGCCATGATGACCTCCGTGCTGGTGTCTCCCGACGGCACCACCGAGTATGAGGCCGCCCACGGCACCGTCACCAAGCACTATTACAAGCACCTGAAGGGTGAGCAGACCTCCACCAACCCCATGGCCACCATTTTTGCCTGGTCCGGCGCGCTGCGCAAGCGGGGCCAGCTGGACGGCACCCCGGACCTGTCCGCCTTTGCCGACAAGCTGGAGGCCGCCTGCTTTGAGACCTTGGGCGCAGGCATCATGACCAAGGACCTGGTGGGCCTGGTGGACGAGGGCACCCCCGTCACCGCCGTTACCAGCGGCGAATTCATCTCCGCCATTCACGACCGTCTGGCCGCGAAGCTGTAAAGGGGGCAGACATATGAACCTGCTCATCACCGCCACCGCCGGCACCATGGAGTCCAACGACATCATGATCACCCTGGAGCCCGCCCAGTCCGGCGGCATCCAGATCAGCCTCACCAGCAACGTCCTGCAGCAGTTCGGCCGTCAGATCGAGGCCGTCATCCGTGACACGCTGGCTCACTACGGCATTGAGAACGCCGAGGTCACCGCCGTGGACAAGGGTGCTCTGGACTGCACCGTCCGCGCCCGGGTTACCACCGCCATCTTCCGCGCCGCCCAGTCCGACGCCTATGAATGGGAGGTCAAGTAACATGTATGTAAAAGACAGACTGCGCCGCAGTATGATGTTCGTGCCCGGCAACAATCCCGGCATGATCCGCGACGCCCACATCTACGGGGCCGACTCCATCATGTTCGACCTGGAGGACTCCGTGGCCTATACCGAGAAGGACTCCGCCCGTTTTCTGGTGTATAACGCCCTGAAGACCCTGCACTTCGGCACCAAGGAGACCGTGGTGCGCATCAACGACCTGTCCAGCGGCCTGGGCGTCCAGGATCTGGAGGCCGTGGTCCGGGCCGGGGTCCAGGTGGTCCGCCTGCCCAAGACCGACAGCGCCCAGGACGTTATCGACTGCGAGCGGGAGATCCAGCGCATCGAGCGCCAGGCCGGTATTCCCGTGGGCACCACCGGCATGATGGCCGCCATTGAAAGCGCCAACGGCGTGCTCCACGCCGCCGAGATTGCCCACGCCAGCGACCGCCTCATCGGCATCGCCCTGGGTGCCGAGGACTATGTCACCGACCTGAAAACCACCCGCTCCGACGGCATCGAGCTGCTGTTCGCCCGCTGCATGATCCTCAACGCCGCCCGGTCCGCCGGCATTGCCGCCCTGGACACGGTGTATTCCGACGTCAACAATGAGGAGGGCTTCATCGCTGAGGCCACCCTCATCAAAAAGCTGGGCTTCGACGGCAAGTCCGTGATCAATCCCCGCCAGATCGAGCCGCTGCACCATGTGTTCATGCCCAGCGAGAAGGACCTGAACAAGGCCCGGGCCATTATGGACGCCATTGCCGAGGCCAACGCCCGGGGCAGCGGCGTGGCCAGCCTCAAGGGCAAGATGATCGACAAGCCCGTGGTCACCCGGGCCCGCCGCCTGCTGGACCTGTACGAGGCCGGCTGCAAGATCGACGAAGTGGAGGAGATTTGACATGATCGAGCTTGAAAAAATCCCGCATATCGGTGAGATCAGCAACCACGGGCTGTATCACGGTGCCCGCCAGAAGAACACCGCCACATTCCAGGCCCGGTCCACCCGGCAGAACAAGCTGGTGCCCTCCCTGGAGGAGGCCATCCGACGCACCGGCCTTCGGGACGGCATGACCATTAGCTTCCACCACCACTTCCGCAACGGCGACCATATCATCAACACCGTGGTGGATAAGCTGGCGGAAATGGGCTTTAAGAACCTGACCCTGGCCGCCAGCTCCCTGGCCGCCGTCCACGCCCCCCTGATCCGCCATATCCAGAATGGCGTCATCACCCACATCGAAACCTCCGGTATGCGCGGCGAGCTGGCCGAGCAGGTGTCCCGGGGCCTCATCGACTGTCCGGTGGTATTCCGGTCCCATGGCGGCCGGGCCAGCGCCATCCGGTCCGGCGATCTGCACATCGACGTGGCCTTCCTGGGTGCGCCCTCCTGTGACCCCTACGGCAACGCCAACGGCTACAGCCGCGACGGTGAGGATGGCATTGCCTGCGGTTCTCTGGGCTATGCCCGGCCCGACGCCACCTATGCCGACAACGTCATCGACATTACCAACCACCTGGTGGCATATCCCAACGCCCCCTGGGCCATCCCTGAGTTCGAGGTGGACTATGTGGTCATGACCGACGACATCGGCGACCCCAAGGGCATCATGTCCGGGGCCACCCGCTATACCAAGGACCCCAAGGAGCTGCTGATCGCCAAGACCGCCGCCAACGTCATCGAGGCCGCCGGATATCTGTACGACGGCTTCTCCATGCAGATGGGCTCCGGCGGCGCATCTCTGGCCACCGCCCGCTTCCTGCGCCAGAAGATGATCGACCAGAATATCCACTGCCGCTTCGCCCTGGGCGGCATCACCGGTCAGATCGCCGCCATGCACGAGGAGGGCCTCATCGACCGCATCCTGGACGTGCAGAGCTTTGACCTGGACGCCGCCAAGAGCCTGAAGAACAACCACTTCCACCATCAGATCGGCGCCAGCTACTACGCCAGCCATCTGGTGGCCGCCGCCGTGGACCAGCTGGACTTCGTGATCCTCTCCGCCCTGGAGATCGACACCGACTTCAACGTCAACGTCCTCACCGGCTCCGACGGCGTGATCCGCGGTGCCATCGGCGGCCATCCCGACACGGCGGAGGGTGCCAGCCTTTCTGTGGTGGTGGCTCCCCTGACCCGGGGCCGCATTCCCACCATCGTCAAGCGCGTCAACACCGTGGTCACCCCCGGCGACGTGGTGGACGTGGTGGTCACCGACCAGGGCATTGCCGTGAATCCCCGCCGCCCCGACGTGAAGGAAAAGCTGGAAAAGGCCGGGCTGCATGTGTTCACCATCCAGCAGCTCCAGCAGCGGGCCGAAAAAATCGTGGGTGTGCCCGACCCCATCCGCTATAAGGACCGTATCGTGGGCGTGGTCATGTACCGTGACAACACCATCATCGATGTGGTCCGTCAGATCGACGAGGATGAATGATCTGCGCATCGTAACGGCGCTTCCGCTGTCCCTGCGCCCGGCGTATGAGGCCTTTCTGGCCTCCGCCGGGCTCCGGGACGAGGGGGACGCCGACTGTACGGCCCTGCTGCTCTCCGGCGGCGGGGCCATACTGGCCTGCGGGTCTCTCAGCGGACGGGTCCTCAAGCAGATCGCCGTGGCCCCCCAGACCGAGGGTGACGGAGCCTGTGCCCAGATCGTCACCGCCCTGCTGCGCCAGTCCGCCCAGCGGGGCGCAGCCCATCCGTTTCTGTACACCAAGCCGAAAAATGCCCGCCTGTTCCGCAGCCTGGGCTTCTTCCCCGTGGCGGAAACGGCGGACATGCTGATGATGGAGCACCGCCGGGGAGGCGTGGAGCGCTATCTTGCCTCCCTCCCGGCGTATGACGGCGAAAGCGGCGCTGTGGTGTGCCACGCCAACCCCTTCACCCGGGGCCACCGGCATCTGGTGGAGTACGCCGCTGCCCGCTGCCCCCATCTGTACGTATTTGTTCTCAGCGAGGAGACCGGTGACTTTCCGGCGGCAGACCGGCTGGAGCTGGTGCGCCGGGGCACGGAGGACCTGCCCAACGTGGACGTGGTCCCCGGCGGAGACTATATCATCTCCCGGGCCACCTTCCCTGCGTATTTTTTACAGGGCGACCCGGAGCAGGCCCGCTGCGACCTGGAGCTGACCCTGTTCGGCAAGCGCATCGCCCCGGCCCTGGGCATCACCCGGCGCTTTGTGGGCCAGGAGCCCTACTCCCCGGTAACGGCCCGGTATAACCGCCGGATGCAGGCCCTGCTGCCCCTGTGGGGCATCTCCGTCACTGAAATTCCCCGGCTGGAGGGCATCAGCGCCAGTCGGGTCCGGCAGCTGCTGCGCCAGGGCCGCCTGGCCGATATCCAACCTCTGGTACCGGAGACAACCTATGCATACTGTAGAGATCACCTTGGAGCAGGTGCTCCTTGCCCGTGACCGCCGGGTGCAGCGCCAGCAGGCGCTGCACCGGCGGTACGGCGGCACGCTGCTGTCCTTCACCATGAATATCGCCGGTCCCGTCAAGGACACGCCTCTGGTCCGCCTGGCCTTCCGGGCGGGCCTTGCGGCCCTGGACCGGGACCTGGGTGCGCCGGTGCACCGGGAGTCCGTCGCCGCCCCCACAGGCCCCGAGGCCCTGCTGGTATACCACCGACCCGCCGGAGCCGTGAAGGACCTGTGCCTCCGGCTGGAGGAGCAGGCCCCCGTGGGCCGGCTGTACGACCTGGACGTGCTGTCCCCCGGCGGGGAGAAGCTGTCCCGGCCCCAGAGCCGCCGGTGCCTGATCTGCGGCGGCCCCGTGACGGTGTGCTCCCGCAGCCGGGCCCACGGCCTTGCCGCCATCCGGGCCAAAACAGAGAATATCCTCCGGGATTTTGCTGTCCGGCACCTGGCCCAACTGGCCCGTCAGGCCCTGGAGGACGAGGTGTGCCTGACCCCCAAGCCCGGCCTGGTGGACCGGCGCAACACCGGGGCCCATGATGACATGGACCTGCCCCTGTTCCGCCGCAGCGCGGCGGCGTTGGAGCCGTATTTTTGCCGCTTTGTGTCCCTGGGCATGGCAGGGGCCTCTCCGGCGGAGCTCCAGGCACTGGGCCGGGAGGCGGAGCATGCCATGCTGACGGCCACCGGCGGCGTCAACACCCACAAGGGGGCACTGTACAGCTTTGCCCTGCTGCTGTCGGCCCTGGGCCGCAGCCTGACGGAGGGCGGCGATCCCTTCCACACGGCGGCCGCCATCGCCGGCGCATTGCCGCCGGCCTCCGGTACCCACGGCAGCGCCGTCCGGGCCCAGTGCGGCGGCGTCCGGCAGGAGGCCATATCCGGCTTTCCCACCGCCCGGCATATGCGGGAGCCTCTGTCCCGATCCGGTGCCCTGGCGGCCTTGACCTGGTCCATGTCCCGGCTGGACGACAGCACCCTGGTCTATCGCGGCGGTCCGGAGGGCCTGCGCTATGTACAGCAGGCGGCGTCGGCACTTCTCGCTCTGCCGGAGAATGCTCTGGCTCCGGCGCTGGAGGCTCTGGACGATGATCTCATCGCCCGGCATCTGAGCCCCGGCGGCAGTGCGGACCTGTTGTCTCTGGCCCTGTTTCTGGACGCCGCAGCCCCCGAAACATGGCTGTGACCCATACGGATAAAAACACCCCGGATCATGCAGGCAGCATGGTCCGGGGTGATTTCGATTTTCATTGGGCAAAGAAGGCCCGCAGCTCCTCCTCCGTGCAGGCGGCGCTGCCCTGGGCGAAGCCGTCCCGGCCGCCGCCGCGGCTATGAAGAGCCTGGTTCATGTCCCGGATAAAGGCGCGCAGATCCTGTCCCGGATGGATAACGGCCCAGCGATAGCTGCCGCCGGTGCCGGCAAATACGGCGCACCGTCCGCCGCAGGTACCGCTGACGGCGTCGCACAGACGGCGGACGCTGTCCGGCTCCATGTCCGGCTGCACCAGCAGCACATCCCCGGCGTTCCGGTACTGCTCCGCTGTCTGGCAGAACACCTGCTCCTCCAGGGCGGCGCAGCGCTCCCGGCTCTGCCGCAGCTGCTCCTCCAGCCGCTGCACTGCCGGAAAGGCTGCCTGGGGCTTCACGGACAGCGCCTGGCCGATCCGGCGGCTCTGGTCCCAGCACCGGGACAGGTATTCCATGGCCCGGCCGCCGCACAGCAGCTCCAGCCGCACGCCGTCCCGCAGCTTCTGGCAGGACAGGAATTTCACCAATCCCACCTGGCCGCTGGCGACCACATGGGTGCCGCAGCAGGCGCAGCGGTCCGCCCCGGGGAACTCTGTGATGCGCACCGGCCCCTCTATTGCCTTTTTGCTGCGATAGGGCAGAACGGCCAGCTCCTCCGGCGTGGGATAGTACGCCCGGAAGGGATGATTTTCCCAGATATACCGGTTGGCCCGGTCCTCCACCTCCAGCACCTGCTCCCAGGTCATGGGAGCGTTATAGTCGATGATGACGGTATCCGCACCCATGTGAAAACCCACATTGTCGCAGGAAAAGGCAGCGCAGAGCATGCCGCTGACGATGTGCTCGCCGGAATGCTGCTGCATGTGGTCAAAGCGGCGGTCCCAGTCGATGACGCCGCGGACCGTCCGGCCCACCGGCAGGGGGCGGTCGCAGGTGTGAAGCACCCGTCCCTCCCGCTCCTGAACGTCCAGCACCGCCGCGCCGCCCAGTACGCCATGGTCCGCCGGCTGACCGCCGCCCTCCGGATAAAAGGCCGTGCGGTCCAGAGTCACCAGACAGGAGCCGTCCTTTCCCTCATAGCACCCCGTGACGACGGCGTCAAATTCCCGCAGGAATGCATCCTGATCATATAGCTTTTCCGTGTCCATATGGTGTCCTCCCCGGTGGTTTTTCTCTATCATGCCATATTCTTCCGGGATTTGCAAGGCCCGCCGCCCACAGGATGGAATTTTACAGGAAGGGTAGAAAAACAGGGAATAATCTGCTATACTGTCCCTCGAAATCAGGAACCGAGGAAAACGATTATGCTGGAGATCCTTTTATACGCGGGCAGGGCCATTATGCCGCTGCTGCTGACCATGGCCCTGGGCTGCTGGCTGCGGCACTCTGCCCATTGGAGCGATGATTTTTACCGGCAGCTCAACAGCTTCTGCTTTCATGTGCTGCTGCCGGTGCAGCTGTTTCTGAACGTATACGCCATCGAGGACCTGTCGGTGCTGAATTGGCGTCTGCTGGGCTTCATCGTGCTGTGCATTGTGGGTGCCGCAGGGCTGGGCGTGGCCGTGGCGCCGCTGTTTGCCCGGGAACGGGCGCAGCGGGTAGTCATTGCCCAGGCCACGTTCCGGGCCAACCAGGTCATTATGGGCATCCCGCTGGCCAGCGCCCTGGGCGGCCAGGACGCGCTGATTTTCGCGTCGCTGGTCACCTCCGTGTGCGTGCCGGTATTCAACATGCTGGCTGTGCTGATGCTGACGGCATACAGCACAGACGGCAAATCCATCTCCTGGCGGGAGGAGGTGCGGCAGATCTTCCGCAACCCTCTGATCCTGGGCGCGCTGGCGGGTCTCGTCACCGTACTGGTGCGGCAGCTGCTGCCGCAGGTGGATGGCCAGCCGGTGTTCTCTCTGCGCAGCAGCCTGCCGTCCATCTACAAGGCATGCAGTGACCTGTCTAAGGTGGCCTCGCCGCTGGTGCTGCTGATCCTGGGCGCCCGGCTGCGGTTCGATGCGGTGCAGGGCCTGTGGAAAAAGATCCTGGCGGCGGTGTCCATGCGCCTGGTGGTGGTGCCGTTGATCGTTCTGACACTGGTATTGCTGCTGCGGGAGCCGCTGGGGCTGACCACGGTGGAAATGCCCACGATAGTGGCCATCTTCTGCTCACCGGTAGCCGTAACCAGCGCGGTGATGGTCCAGGAGATCGGCGGGGACGAGCAGCTGGCCCAGCAAGTGGTGGCCTGGAGCTCGGTGCTGTCCATGGGAACCATCTTCTGCTTCGCCGCCGCCCTGCGGGCCATGGGCGTCATGTAACGCGCCCCGCCCGGGAGGAATTCATTTGCGCACGGCGGCAATATGTGGTATAATAATCGGACATTGTAATTTGAACCACCATTAAGGAGGCGTATCTATGCAAAAGCTGGACAAACAGTTCCATATCCACTGCGTGGAGGGCGATGTGGGCCGCTACGTCATTCTGCCCGGCGATCCGGGCCGGTGCGAGAAGATCGCGGCCCTGTTTGACGACGCCCATTTCGTGGCCCGGAATCGCGAATTCACCATCTATACCGGCACCCTGCTGGGAGAAAAGGTCTCCGTGTGCTCCACCGGCATCGGCGGCCCATCCGCCTCCATCGCCATGGAGGAGCTGCACAACATCGGCGCAGACACCTTTATCCGGGTGGGCACCTGCGGCGGCATCGACCTGGACGTGCGCTCCGGCGACGTGGTGGTGGCCACCGGCGCCATCCGCTTTGAGCACACCAGCCGGGAGTATGCCCCCATTGAGTATCCCGCCGTGGCCAACTTCGATGTGACCTGCGCCCTGGTGCAGGCGGCCAAGAATCTGGGCAAGTCCCTGAAAACCGGCGTGGTCCAGTGCAAGGACGCGTTTTATGGCCAGCACAGTCCGGCAAAAATGCCGGTTTCCTATGAGCTGCTGAACAAATGGGAGGCCTGGAAGCGCCTGCATGTGAAGGCCAGCGAAATGGAAAGCGCCGCCCTGTTTGTGGTGGCCGATGCCCTGGGCTGCCGCTGCGGCAGCTGCTTCCATGTGATCTGGAACCAGGAGCGGGAGGCCGCCGGACTGGACCAGGATATGAGCGAGGACACCACCTCCGCCGTGGAGGTGGGTGTGGAGGCTCTGCGGCTGCTGATTCGCGCAGACCGGGGGGAATAAACAAAAAAATCCCGCTGCCATCGCATGGGCATCTGTCAAAAAGGATTTTTGACAAGCTGACAACGGGTATCCGGTGAAAGCCGGATACCCGTTGTTTTTTGCCGTCATGAAAAGCAATGGATTTATTCACAGCTGCCCCTCGTCCGGCTCTGCCGGGCGGCGTTTTTTCAGGTCACATCTGCTGCGCGGGAAATATTTCCTCTGTCAGAGCCTTCAGCTCCTCATACATGGGCAGCCCGGCCAGCGGAGCCAGGGCCGCCGCTGTCTCCCGTCACCAGCTCCACCACATGGGGCGTGAACGCTTGCTCCAAAGTATGTTCCTCAGTTCAGCATATCTGCGTTGGTGTCAAACAGCTGGCGGATGCGGTCCCGCAGAGCCTGATGGGTCGGCTCCGTCAGCTCCGGGTCACGCTCCATCAGCTGCCGGGCCGCCGTCTGGGCCTCGTCCAGAAGCCGCATGTCGCAGCTCAGGTCCGCGATTTTCATGGCCGGCAGGCCGTGCTGCCGCTGGCCGAAGAAGTCGCCGGGCCCCCGCAGCCGCAGGTCCTCCTGGGAGATGACGAAGCCGTCGTTGGTCTGGGTCATCACCTTCAGCCGGGCCCGGGTTTCCTCGTTCCGGCTGTCCGACAGCAGGATGCAGTAGCTTTTTTCCTTGCCCCGGCCCACCCGGCCCCGCAGCTGGTGCAGCTGGGACAGGCCGAACCGGTCTGCATTCTCCACCACCATACACGTGGCGTTGGGCACGTCCACGCCCACCTCCACCACGGTGGTGGATACCAGGATATCGCTTTCCCCGGCGGCAAAGGCTGCCATGACTTTTTCCTTCTCCTTGGGCTTCATCTTTCCGTGGAGCACCGCCACCCGCAGGTCCGGAAACACCTGCTCCTGCAATTGCCTGGCGTAGGCCGTCACGGCCTTGCGCTCATCGGGGATCTGGTCCGGCTCCCCCACCAGGGGGCACACCACGAAGATCTGCTGTCCCGCCGCCGCCAGCTTCCGGATAAACGCCTGGACCCGGGGCCGGTAGCTCTCTCCCAGGGCGAAGGTGTCCACCTTCTGCCGCCCCGGCGGCAGCTCGTCGATCACCGACACGTCCAGGTCGCCATAGATCACCAGGGCCAGGGTCCGGGGGATAGGCGTGGCCGACAGCACCAGCAGGTGGGGGTCCTCCGCCTTCTGGGACAGGGCCGCCCGCTGGTTCACGCCGAACCGGTGCTGCTCGTCCGTTACCACCAGGCCCAGCTTCTGATACTGCACGTCCTCCGTCAGCAGGGCGTGAGTGCCGATGCACAGATCAATGGTCCCATCCGCCAGCCCTGCCAGGATCTCCCGCCGTTCCCTGGCCCGGGTGGACCCGGTCAGCAGGGCGCAGCGGATGGAAAACCGCGCCAGCAGCGGCGCCAGACCCTGATAATGCTGCCGGGCCAGAATTTCCGTGGGGGCCATCAGTGCCGTCTGCCACCCGTTTTCCACGGCGAACCAGATACACGCCGCCGCCACCATGGTTTTTCCGCTGCCCACGTCCCCCTGGCACAGGCGGTTCATGGGCTTGCCGGACACCATGTCCGCCACGGCGTCGGCAATGGCCCGCCGCTGGGCCCCGGTCAGGGCGAAGGGCAGCCGCCGGTAAAAGGGCTCCATATCCATGGGATGGCACGCGGGTCCCGCCACATCCCGCCGCCGCTGCCGCAGCAGCTGCAAGCCGCAGGTCAGAAGAAACAGCTCCTCAAACACCAGCCTCCGCCGGGCCACCTCCAGGGCCTCCGGCGACGACGGAAAGTGGATGTTCTCATAGGCGTAGTTCACATAGCACAGGCTGTGGGCCTGGCGGATGCCGTCGGGCAGCACGTCCGGCAGCAGCTCCCGGCAGGCGTCCAGCCCCTGCCGGGCTGCCCGGGCCATAAGCCCCTGGGTCACCCCGGCGGTCAGGGGATAGATGGGCATAATGCGTCCGGTGACCTGCTGCCGCCCCTCCGGCTCGAACAGGGGGTTGATCATCTGCCTGTGCCGCAGATCGTCCTCCACCCTGCCGAAAAACACATACGTCTCCCCCATGCGCAGGGAGCTGCCCAGATGCTGGGCGTTGAAAAAAACCAGATCCATGGACCCGCTGTCGTCCACCACCCGGGTCTTGACCAGGGTGCGCCCTCCGGCAATGCGGCAGGGCGTGGGGTCTGCCGCCACCATACCCCGGACGCACACGCATTCCCCGGCCGTCAGCTCCCGGATGGGCCGGACGGCGGTCCGATCCTCATACCCCCGGGGGAAATAGGAGATCAGGTCCCCCAGGGTCGCGATGCCCAGCTTTTCCAGGGCATTGGCCCGGACTTCACCGATGCCCTTGATATACCGCACGTTGGTGCCCAGGTCTGCCATGGAATCGCTCCCTTCGTTCTTATCTCCGCCGGTAGGTCACATATTGAAACCGCACCCCGCCGGAGGTATACATTTCGCTCCGTTCCGCTTCTGTCCACCCGCTGTCCCGGGACAGATCGGGAAAAAACGCGTCGGCCTGGGGCGACGCAAAGATTTTCGTCACATACACCGTGCCGCACCTTGGCAGCAGCTGCCGGTACACGCTCTCACCGCCTATGACCACCGCGTCCTCCGGCACGTCCTCCAGGCGCCGGAGCACCTCCGCCCCCGGCGCAGAAAGCTCCGGGTCCCGGGTCAGCACCAGGTTTCGCCGGTCCGGCAGCCCCCGGCCACCGGGCAGACTCTCCAGGGTTTTCCGGCCCATGACCACGGTTTTGCCCAGGGTCAGCTGCCGGAACCGCCGCAGGTCCTCCCGGATGTGGAACAGCAGTGCGCCGTCCTTGCCGATGCCTCCGTTTTCGCACACGGCCACAACGGCGGTCATTGGTCCGCCTCCCCGTCCTCATGGGGCCGCCAGCACCACACCACCGGGTCCGGCGCGGGAGTCAGCCCCAGCTTTTTCTGCAGGGCGTGGGAGGCCGGATTGTCCTCATACACATGGCAATAGGGCGTCCAGCCCCGCTCCAGATGCCACCGGATCAGCCACCCCTCCAGGGCCATAGCCAGGCCCCGGCGGCGATACTCCGGCAGCACCTCCAGAATGCCCATGCTGCCCTCGTGGTGCACACCGATGAAAGCCGCCAGCTGCCCATCTTCAAACAGGCCCCACAGCTGCCCCGCCTCCATCCGGCTGCGCAGATATGCCGCCTCGTCGTCCTCCGGGTGATAGTGGGCGGCGCACAGGGGAATGTACTCCTCCGTAATGGGCCGCACGTCCCCCTGGGGGACCCGGGGCGGCTGGCTGCCGCCATAGACCCACTGGGTGCAGGGGACGCCCTTTTTCAGGCCAAAGGCCCGGGCTGCCTCGTCACTGGCCCCCTGGGGGATGCAGAAAAGCCCCCCGTTTTCCAGCCCCAGGCGGCGCAGAAGCGCCGCCAGAGCCGGTCCGTCGGCGATATCGCTCATGACCAGGTGGTCATCCCGGACCACCCGGCCCTCCGGACCGCTGTACAGCACACAGCCGTCTCCCTTCCGCAGCACCAGCTGGTCCACATTGGCGCTGTTCCATTGGTTATACATACGGATTCTCCCTCTTTTCTTAGCGGTGTATTTTCCCCTCTATTATACCTGTCCCCGGGAAAAATGCAAACTATCTTTCCGGGACAAAACGTGGTATACTGGGGAAAACCCTGAAAGGAGCGCCGCCATGACCAAGGACGAGCTGCGGCAGAAGGCCAACGATCTGCCCCTTGCCCCGGGGGTCTATCTGATGATGGACAAAACCGGCAAGGTGATTTATGTGGGCAAGGCCAAAAAGCTGAAAAACCGCGTCAGCCAATATTTCCAGGATACTGCCTCCCACAATGAAAAGACCCGGGCCATGGTGTCCCAGGTGGATCATTTCGATACCATTTTCGTGTCCACGGAGTTCGAGGCCCTGATCCTGGAGAACTCTCTCATCAAGCGCCACATGCCACGGTACAACATCCTGCTGAAGGACGACAAGGGCTATCCCTTTGTGCGGCTGGACGCCGACGCGGCCTATCCCCGCTTCTCCCTGGTGGGAAAGACCGCTGACGACGGCGCGAAATACTTCGGTCCCTTCGGCGGACGGCGTGAGACCCGCCTGGCCATCGAGGCGGTGTGCGGTGCCCTGCGCCTGCCCATCTGCACCCGCCAGTTTCCCCGGGATATCGGCAGGGAGCGGCCCTGCCTGAATCACCACATTGGCCGCTGCGACGGCTTCTGCCGCCCGGACGGCCCCGGTCAGGCGGAGTATCAGGCCCGCATCCGCCAGGCGGTGCGCATTTTCAGCGGCCACTACCGCCAGCTGACGGCGGAGCTGCGCCAGGAGATGGAGCAGGCGGCGGAGGAGCTGAACTTTGAAAAGGCCGCCGCTCTGCGGGACCGGATCCGGGCCATTTCCGTGCTGGGCAAGACCCAGCAGGTCATCGCCGGGGTCTGCGCCGACACGGATGTGTGGGGCGTGTACCCGGGCCAGGTCCGCTGCGGCAGCGCCGTGCTGCACATTGAGGACGGCAATCTTCTGGGCCGGGAGGTGGAGGTGTTCTCCGCCGCCGCCGACCAGGAGGAGGCGGACATTCTCTCCGCCGTGCTGAGCCAGTATTACCTGAACCGCCAGGCCCTGCCCCGGGAGATCCTGGTGCCCTGTGAGCCGGAGGATATGGACACCTTCGCCGCCCTGCTGACGGGCCGCTGCGGCCACCGGGTGACCCTGCGGGTGCCCCAGCGGGGGGAGCGGGCGGAGCTGCTGCGCATGGCCCGCCGCAACGCCCGGGAGGAGGTGGAGCGCATCACCTCCGATGCCGAGCGCACCGGCAAGACCCTGGAGCAGCTGGGAGCCCTGGCGGGGCTGGCGCAGCCCCCCCGGCGGCTGGAATCCTACGATATTTCCCACACCGCCGGTCAGGACATGGTGGCCTCTATGGTGGTGTTTGCCGACGGGCGGCCCCTGAAGCGGGACTACCGCCGGTTCCAGATCAGGACCCTGGACCACGCCGACGATCTGCGAGCCCTGGAGGAGGTGCTGGAGCGCCGGTTCCGCCGGTATCTGGACGGCGATGAACACTTTGCGCCTCTGCCGGACCTGCTGCTGATGGACGGCGGCCAGCTCCAGGCGGAGAGCGCCTGCCGGGTGCTGGAGCGCCTGGGCCTTACGGTGCCGGTGCTGGGCATGGTGAAGGACGACCGCCACCGGACCCGGGCGCTGGTAACGGCGGAGGGCCAGGAGCTGGGCATCCAGCAGAGCCCCCCGCTGTTCGCCCTGGTGGGCCAGATCCAGGAGGAGGTCCACCGCTTCGCCATTACCTATCACCATGAGAAGCACACGAAGTCTGCTCTGACCTCCCGGCTGGACGGCATCCCCGGGGTAGGGGACGTGCGGAAGAAGGCCCTTTTGAAGCACTTCAAAAGCGTCAGGGCCATTGCCCAGGCGGAGCTGCCCCAGCTGGAAGCGGTGGTGCCCAAGGCCGCCGCCCGGGCGGTATACGACCATTTTCACAAGGAGGATACGCCGTGAAAACCTATGCCACCCTGGGCCCTGCCTGCTGCCGGGCGGAGCTGCTGACGGACCTGCTGGGCCTGGGCCTCACCGGCTTCCGGCTGAACCTGTCCCATACCACATTGGCTGCCTGCCGTCCCTGGACCGATGCGGTGCAGGCGGCCCGGCAGGCGTCGGGCCGGGATGCGGAGCTGATCGTCGACATGCGCGGTCCGGAGCTGCGGATGGGGCCCCTGTCCCGTCCCGTGACCCTGACGGCGGGGGAGAGGGTTACCCTGGGTCCCGGGGGCCTGCCGGTGGAGCCGGATATTCTGGCGGCCATCCGGCCGGGCCGGGAGATTCTGCTGGACGACGGCCTGATGGCCCTGCGGGCGGAGTCCTGCGGCGAAGCCGTCTCCTGCACCGTCACCCGGGGCGGGGTGCTGGAGAGCCGCAAGAGCATCACCCTGCCCGGGGTGGAGCTTCTCCGCCCGGCGCTGACGGCCCGGGACCTGCTGGACCTGGACGCGGCGGCAGGGCAGGGGGTCACGGCGGTGATGCAGCCCTTTGTCCGCCGCCGCCGGGAGCTGGAGGAGGTCCGGGAGGCCCTGCATGCCCGGGGCCTGGACCGGCTCACCCTGTTTGCCAAGGTGGAGGACCGCCTGGGCTGGGAGGCCCTGCCCCGGTGGATGGACGCCTGCGACGTAGTCACCGTGGCCCGGGGGGACCTGGGCAGCAATCTGGGGCTGCTGCGGCTGCCTGGGGCCCAGAAGGACATGGCCGCCCGGTGCCGCCGGGCGGGGAAGCCCTTCCTGGTGGTGACCCAGCTGCTGCACACCATGACGGAGCACCCCGCGCCCACCCGGGCGGAGGTGCTGGATGTATACAACGCCGTGCTGGACGGGGCGTCCGCCCTGATGCTTACCGGCGAGACGGCCCGGGGCCGGTACCCGCTGGAGGCCGTCCGCTGGCTGCTGGACATCGCCCGCCAGGCGGAGGAGGATCAGAAATAGCAAGAGGCCGCCCTTCCGGGCGGCCTTTTGCCGGTTTGTATGGTTGTATGCAGGTTTTTTTACTTGGCCTGGGCAGCCTGATCGACGTCGTACATGTGCTGGAGCATACGGACCACCATATTGCTGTAGCCGTACTCGTTGTCATACCAGGCGATGAGCTTCACAAAATCGTGGTCCAGCATGATGCCGGCCTTTTCGTCAAAGACGCAGGGGCAGGGATCGGCGATCAGATCCGTGGACACCACCTGGTCGGTGGTATAGCCGATGATGTCCTTCATATACGTCTCGGAGGCGTGGCGGACGGCGTAGCAGATCTCGGCATAGGTGGTGGTGCGGGACAGGCGGGCGGTCAGGTCCACCACGGACACGTCGGCGGTGGGAACACGGAAGGCCATGCCGGTCATCTTGCCCTTCAGGCTGGGGATCACCCGGCCCACGGCCTTGGCCGCGCCGGTGGAGGTGGGGATGATGTTGTTGAGGATGGAGCGGCCGGTGCGCCAGTCGCTGCCGCCCCGGGAGTCCACGGCCTTCTGCTTGGCAGTGGAGGCATGGATGGTGGACATCAGGCTCTGCTCGATGCCGAACTCCTGATGGATGACCTTGGCCAGGGGGGCCAGGCAGTTGGTGGTGCAGCTGGCGTTGGAGATGACCATCATGTCCGGCTGATACAGCTCGCTGTTGACGCCGTATACAAAGGTGGGGGTGACCTCGTCCTTGGCGGGGGCGGTCAGCAGCACCTTCCTGGCGCCGCCCTTGAAGTGGCGGGAGGCCTTCTCCGTGGTGTTGTTGGCGCCGGTGGACTCGATGATGTACTCCGCGCCGCACTCACTCCAGGGGATCATGGCCGCGTCGGACTGGCTGAACACCCGGATCTTGTGGCCGTTGACCACCAGGTCGCCGCCCTCGTGCTCCACGGTGCCGTTGAAGCGGCGGAACACGGAGTCGTATTTCAGCAGATAGACCATATAGTCCACGTCTGCCTTCCGCAGGTTGATGCCGCAGACCTCATACTTATCGGGCTGCTCCGCCAGAATGCGCAGGACCACGCGGCCGATGCGGCCGAAACCATTGATACCGATCTTGATAGCCATAATTCGTTCCCTTTCTATATCCGTCCAGCCGTGGGACGGTCTTTTTGTTCCATCCATATTATACCAAAGCTCCCCGGGCCATGTCTCCTGTTTTTGTGCAAAATGGTGCACAAGAATTTTCAGGAGCACCCAGCCTCTTTTGAACATCCGGAACAAAAAAACCAAAAATATTCGCCAAATATTCCATACATTTGAAACCTTTTTGACAAGTTAGGGAAGCAAAAAGCGGGGGCGCACAGCGCCCCCGCTTTGGATAATGGTTATGCCACAAAAAACCCGGCGAACAGCGCCAGCACCGTGGTAAGGATCCCGCACAGGCCGATGGCCAGGCCGCTCATGGCTCCCTCGGTCTCGCCCAGCTCCAGGGCCTTGGCCGTGCCCATGGCGTGGCTGCACGCCCCGATGCCCAGGCCCACGGCCATGGGGTCCTTTACCCGGAACAGCTTCACCAGCAGCGGTGCGCACAGGTTCCCCAGCATGCCCGTCACCACCACCGCCGCCACGGTAATGGCCGTCGTTCCGCCGTGGCCCTGGGATACGACGGTGGCAATGGGCATGGTGACGGATTTGGGCAGCAGGGACATGGTCATGGCGCGGTCCAGGCCAAACAGGCGGCACAGCAGCAGAATGCTGCCCATGGCCGTCACCACGCCCACGGTGCAGCCCACCAGCACCGGCAGCCAGTGCTTGGCCAGCAGCCTCCGCTGGGAATAGATGGTCACTGCCATACAGGCCGTGGCCGGCCCCAGGAACAGATTGATCAGCGCCCCGCCCTGGTAATAGCTCTCATAGGGGATGTGAAACACCAGCAGCACCGCGATCACCAGCAGCACCGCCAGCAGCATGCCGTTGCAGATGGCAAGCCGGGTCTTGTGCTGGATCTTCATTCCGGCCCAGTAGGCTGCTATCGTCAGCAGCACGCCGAAATACGGCTGGGCAAACAGCTCCTGCATCATTTCCGCTTCCCTCCCCGGTCCATAAGCCGCTGGGTCAGGCGCACGGCCCACACCGTGGCCCCATAGGTCAGCACCATAGACACCGCGCACACCGTCAGAAACGCCGCGGCGTGCTGCCAGAGCAGATCCACATAGTTCATGATGCTCACCGACACGGGGATGAAGAAAAAGCCCAGGTTCCCCAGCAGAAAGTCGGACTTTTCCCGGATGTGGTCCACCCGCACCACGCCTGTCAGCAGCAGCACCAACAGCAGCAGCAGACTGATGACGCTGGCCGGAAAGGCAAAGGGCAGCACCGCCTCGATGCCCTGCCCCACCCAGTAAATGCCGAATACCAATGCCACCTGCAGCAGAATTTTCATAGTCTTCCCCACCTTTTATCAGAAAAACGCCCTTCATGACGAAGGGCGTTTTTATTGTAAGGGCTTTTATGCAAAAAGTCAAATATAATCGAAGGGAATTGGCACATTAGCCAAAAATTATTGGGGCAGAGGCAGACTGTGCAGCATGCAGCGCCCGAAGCAGGTGAGACTGCGGCCGCTGCTGGGGGGCAGCAGCACGTCGGCGTCGGCCCTGCGCCGGTTCAGGCTGAACAGATATACCATGCCCAGCGGGTCCCGGTAATACTGCTTGCACACCATCTCGCCGTCCACGCAGAAAATGCCCACGTCGCCGTTTTGCAGGGGATCGTGGTTCACATACACCACGCCGCCGTCGTGGATATACGGCTCCATGGAGTCCCCCTGGATACGCACCGCCAGCTCGGCCCCACGGGGCACCTGTCCGGTGACGGGGATGGTCTCATAGTCCTCGCTGAACACCGGGGCGGCGTATCCGGCGGCGGCGGGGCTGAAATACAGGGGGATGGTGCGGGGGGCCTGCTGGGGCTGGGCCTGCTCCAGCTCCTGCTGCATGCCCTCCAGAGCGCGGACCATGGCGTGGACCGTCTGCCGCCCGGCCAGGCTCAGCCGCCGATAGCTCTCCAGCAGGGCCTGCTCCTCGTCGGAGCGAATGCCGCCATTGGCCCGGTAGGCGTCCCGATACAGATAGTTGGGGTCCACGCCCAGGGCGTCAAACAGCCGCAGCAGCACCTCCTCCTTGGGGGCGCTGACGCCGGTCTCATAATTGCCTATGGCGGACCGGGATACTCCCAGCCGGTCCGCCAGCTCCGCCCGGGATATGCCCAGCTCCTCCCGGCGCTTGCGCAGCTGTTCGCCAAAGCTCATGGTTCTGCCCTCCTTCGACACGGTTCGACGCGATTCTGCTGTCAGCATACCACGTTTGTTGGTTTTTGTCAATACTTTTAACAAGAAACTTGTTAAAATGGGCTTGACACACCAAGGTTCTTGTGATATAGTAGCGTCAGTCTCAAGATTTCTGGCGCGCCAGACAAAAAAACCTGCCGCTTTCGCGGCAGGCACAGTCCTTTTTGACAAACGCCGGTTATTCCGGAAGGTCCGCCGCATGGGGCAGGCCCCAGCGGAAGTGGGCGGCGCACAGCCGCAGCACCAGGATCACCGCCGCTCCCAGCAGCATGGAGGGAATATCCCCCAGATGCTGCCAGCACAGGGCGCACAGCAATGCCCCGATCAGGGTGGGGCAGGCATAGAAGTGCTTGACAAAGATGTAGGGCTTCTGGTTGGACAGCACGTCCCGCAGCACACCGCCGCCCACGCCGGTGATGACGCCCACAAACACCAGCAGGAACAGGTTATAGTTCTCCGCCTGCTGAAAGGCGCACTGAACGCCCACCACCGTAAAAAGGCCCAAGCCGATGGAGTCCAGCCACAGCATGACCAGCTCATAGGCGCGGCTCTCTACCGCCAGCAGATGCCGCACGGCGGGCAGGAACACCAGGGCCGACACACCCATGGCCACCAGGGCATACACCGGCTGGCAGAACATCACCGGCGGCGTAATGCCCAGGGTCAGGTCCCGGATAACGCCGCCGCCGCAGGCGGTACACACGCCCAGGATCACCACGCCGAAGGCATCCAGCTGGCGCTGGAGCCCGGCCAGAGCGCCGGAGGCGGCAAAAACCGCCGTACCGATGATCTCCAATATAAAAAGTACCGTTTCCGTCATGAAAATCGTCCTTTTCCCACATAATGCCACGGCATTATAGCACAGCCGCCGTCCCTGTGCAATGGGCGCAGCGCCCAAATTTCCCCGTTTTTTCGGCGGGTTTTCTCCCAATTATACCCATGCGGAAGTTTTTTTCCGCCTGTTGCCCGAAAAAGGGCAACCCTCCTGCAATCCTTCGGAAAATTCCCGGGACAGGTAGGGGCAGCCCGCCGGATGGTAAAAAAAGACTTCCGGATGCAACTGCATCCGGAAGTCCTGGTGGGGGATGGTGGATTCGAACCACCGAAGGCGTTGCCAGCAGATTTACAGTCTGTCCCCTTTGGCCACTCGGGAAATCCCCCATGTATGAAATTGGAGCTGGTGGACGGATTCGAACCCCCGACCTGCTGATTACAAATCAGCTGCTCTACCAGCTGAGCTACACCAGCGTCTGACCAGCTAAGATTATATTACCAGACTTGTCCCGCTTTGTCAACAAAAATTTTTGCCGAAGGCAGGTTTTTTTCGCATAGATCCGGCGATCATCCGCATTTACCCATGCACACAGGAGAGAGGAGGCAGTTTTATGACGCTACAGGAACTTTCGCCCCAATACGCCCGGCAGGCGGAGACGGTGGCCCGGCGGCTCCGGGAGCTGCGGCAGCAGGAGCTGGCGGAGGGGGACCCCCAGGCGGCCCAGACCCTCCGCCAGAGGCAGCAGGAGCTGCGGCCCCTGCTGCGGGAGGCCCGGGAGCTGGCGGAGCACACCGCCCACTATTACGACAGGAGGTACATAAGACGTGAAAAATACCGCATCTGATATGGCCGGCATCCCCTATGATCCGCTGGACATGGCCAGCCTGCAGCTCTGGGCCCGGGAGAACCGGGACGACAACCGTCTCCAGATCGAGCGGCTGCTGCGGAATCTGCCCATGGCGGTGGAGCAGGATCTGACGGACCGGCAGCGCCAGATCCTCCGCATGCGCTATTCTCAGAGCATGACGGTCAGCAGCATCGCCCGGGAGCTGGGCATCAACAAGTCCACCGTCTCCCGGACCTTGTCCAACAGCACCATGAAGCTGTACCGTTCCCTGCGGTACAGCCTGTAAAAATGTGATTATTTCCCCGGAAAAGCCTTGACTTTTCCGGGGAAAACCTTATAATGCCTATACTGTGTGGATAATTTGGGCGGCGTGTCCGGACAGCGGACAGGAGGCCGCGCCATAGAGAGTAAGAAAGGGTGTTATCTCCGGTATGTTGGATAAGGTTCTGCATAATCGATGGCCCCGGGTGGGGGCGGCGCTGTTCGGCTCGCTGCTGCTGGCCCTGGCCATCAATCTGTTTATCGTGCCCCAGCACCTGTATTCCAGCGGTCTGCTGGGCCTGTGCCAGGTGATCCGGACGCTGCTGGATACCAAGCTGGGCATCCGGTTTGACAACTTTGACCTGGCGGGCACGCTGTATCTGGCGGCGAATCTGCCGCTGCTGCTGCTGGCCTATAAGACCATGGGGCGCTCATTTGTGGCCATGCTGGCCCTGTGCACGGTGTCCAACTCCGTGTTTCTGTCCATTATTCCCATTCCGGCCACGCCCCTTTTCCCGGATGTTCTCACCAGCTGCCTGGTGGGCGGCATTCTGGCGGGCTTTTCCAACGGCCTGGTGCTGACCTGCGGTGCGTCCTGCGGCGGCCTGGATATTCTGGGGCTGTACCTGTCCAAAAAGACCAAGGGCTTCACGGTGGGACGGTTTTCGCTGCTGTTCAACGCGGTGCTGTATGCCATGTGTCTGGTGCTGTTCAGCGCGCCCACGGCCATTTATTCCGCCATTTACACGGTGTTCAACGCCCTGTTTGTGGACCGGGTCCATCAGCAGAATATCACCACCCAGGTGCTGGTCGTCACGAAGCTCCGGGATCTGGAGCCCTTCTGGGAGCTGGGGCGGAAAATGGACCGGGGCATTACCTATTGGTCCGGCCACGGGGCCTATACCGGGGACGAGGTGCAGATCCTTTGCATCTGCCTGTCCAAGTATGAGATCGAGACCCTGCAGCAGGAGGTCCGGAAGGTGGACCCCCATGCGTTCTTCATGGTCCAGGAGGGGGTACATACCCTGGGCAACTTCAAGCGGCACCTGAACCCCTGACGGAAAAAACCGTCCCGGTACAGAGCGGGACGTCCCGGAAAACCGGCGGTTTGTCCCGGGACAAAGGCGAGAAAAGGCGGGACGCCCAAGGCTGTGGAAATGCCTTGGGCGTCCCGCTGTTTTTTGAACCTATTCGCCTAAGATTTCGGCAAAAATTCCAATGCTGTCTGCTCCGGCGTCATAGACTTTTCCGCCGGACTGGGTCAGAGGCAGGGTCAGGGTCACGGCGCTGCCGCTGCTGTCCGTGGCGGAAATGTGGATTTACCCGGAGGACTTATTCTGCCCGGTCGGCGTGGCGGCAGATGGCCTCAAAGGTCTGCTGGCTGATGTCGTGCTCCATCTTGCAGGCGTCGGCCTCGGCGGTCTCCGGGTCCACACCCAGATGGATAAGAAACTGCGTCAGGGTCTTGTGCCGGTCCAGCATGCTGGCGGCGATGGCCATGCCCGTGTCCGTCAGGGTGATGAGCCCCTCCTTGTCCATGGTGATATAGCCGCTCTCCCGCAGGCGCTTGGTGGCGTAGCTGACGCTGGGCTTTGTCACGCCCAGATACTCCGCAATGTCAATGGAGCGAATGTAGCCATGCTTCTCCTTCATCATCAGCATGGTTTCCAGGTAATCCTCCGATGCTCTTAAGATCTGCATGGCAAACAGTACCAACCTTCCAGTAAGATTATATATAGGTTAGCATATTTTAACCAAAATTGCAAGGAAGAAAAGATTTTTCCGGAAAAAGGGTTGACAACAAATGTTAGAGGTGTTAAACTATCCAGCGGTTAAGGGAGCTTAACCTTTTTCTTCGGAAAGGGGTTAAGGCAGATTAACCACTATTTTTCCACGATCGGTTAGCGAACACTAACCGTTACAGCAGGGAGGGAAGCAGCTATGATGCCGCTGACATTAGCCAACATCGGCGAAGAAAATCTCATCCATCGGGTGGGCGGCAATGCCGAGGTGAAGAAGCACCTGGAGGATCTGGGCTTTGTGGCCGGGGGCACCGTTACGGTGGTGGCCGCCCTGGGCGGCAACGTGATCGTGAAGGTCAAGGAGGCCCGCATTGCCATCAGCGAGGAAATGGCCCGGAAGATCATGATCTGAAAAAACAACAAATAAAAGATAAAGGAGAGAACCCACATGAAAACACTGCGCGACGTCAAGATCGGCGAGACCGTCAAGGTGGTGAAGCTCCACGGGGAGGGCCCCGTGAAGCGCCGCATCATGGACATGGGCATCACCCGGGGCACCCAGGTGTTTGTCCGGAAGGTGGCCCCTCTGGGCGACCCCATGGAAGTCACCGTCCGGGGCTATGAGCTGAGCCTGCGGAAGGCGGACACCGAAATGATCGAAGTGGAATAATCCCGGAAAGGAGATACGAGAATCATATGGAAAAGCAGATCAAAATTGCCCTGGCGGGCAACCCGAACTGCGGTAAGACCACCCTGTTCAATGCACTGACCGGCTCCAACCAGTTCGTCGGCAACTGGCCCGGCGTCACCGTGGAGAAGAAGGAAGGCAAGCTGAAGAAGCATGATGACGTGGTCATCATGGACCTGCCCGGCATCTACTCCCTGTCCCCCTACACCCTGGAGGAGGTGGTAGCCCGGAATTACCTGATCGAGGAGCGGCCCGACGCCATCCTGAACATCATCGACGGCACCAACCTGGAGCGCAACCTGTATCTGACCACACAGCTGACCGAGCTGGGCATCCCCGTGGTCATCGCCGTGAACATGATGGACGTGGTCCGCAAGAACGGCGACCAGATCAACGTGAAGGAGCTGTCCCGCCAGCTGGGCTGCGAGATCGTGGAGATCTCCGCACTGAAGGGCGACGGCGTGACGGAGGCCGCTGAGGCCGCCGTGAAGGCCGCTCAGGGCAAGACCAAGACCATCCCCATGCACACCTTCTCCGGCCCCGTGGAGCACGCCATTGCCCACATCGAGGAGGCTGCCGTGCATACCATGCCCGAGGAGCAGCAGCGCTGGTACGCCATCAAGATCTTTGAGCGCGACGACAAGGTGCTGCAGAAGATGAACATCCCCGCCGACGTGATGCAGCACATCCAGCAGGACATCCAGGCCGCCGAGAAGGAGCTGGACGACGACGCCGAGAGCATCATCACCAACGAGCGCTATGTTTACATCGCCGAGATCATCAAGAGCTGCTACAAGCAGAAGAACAAGGGCCAGCTGTCCACCTCCGACAAGATCGACAAGGTGGTCACCAACCGCTGGCTGGGCCTGCCCATCTTCGCCGTGGTGATGTTCCTGGTTTACTGGATCGCCATGGTGGCCGTGGGCGCTCCCGCCACCGACTGGGCCAACGACGGCGTGTTCGGCGACGGCTGGCACCTGCTGGGCATCGGCTCCAAGGCCTATAACGAGACCAACGACGAATACACCGCCGCCATCCAGGCTGTGGACGCCTTCCTGGGCACGGAGATCGACCCCGAGGCCGAGGACTTTGACGCCCAGGCCCTGCTGAGCGACATGAAGAGCTTCCAGCCCACCTCCGACACCGCCACCGTGGATGTGGAGGACGAGGAGACCCTGGCCATCAACACCATGACCGCCTACTATGACGCCCTGCCCGAGGGTGCGGACAAGATGGACGACGTGGTCCAGATGACCTATGTGGACGCCGTGAAGTATCTCACTGAAAACGGATTTGACGCCCCCGACCCCGCCGACTACGGCGTGTGGGTCCCCGGTATCCCCGTGCTGGTCAGCAATGGTCTGGAGTCTGCCGGCGCCGCCGACTGGCTCAGCGGCCTGATCAATGACGGTATCGTGGCCGGTGTGGGCGCGGTGCTGGGCTTCGTGCCCCAGATGCTGGTTCTGTTCCTGATGCTGGCCTTCCTGGAGGCCTGCGGCTACATGGCCCGTATCGCCTTCGTGCTGGACCGCGTGTTCCGCAAGTTCGGCCTGTCCGGCAAGTCCTTCATCCCCATGCTCATCGGCGTGGGCTGCGGCGTGCCCGGTGTCATGGCTTCCCGTACCATCGAAAATGAACGCGACCGCCGGATGACCGTTATGACCACCACCTTCATCCCCTGCGGCGCCAAGGTCCCCTTCATCGCCATGATCGCCGGCGCCATCTTCGGCGGCAGCGCATGGGTCTCCACCTCCGCTTACTTCATCGGCATGGCCGCCATCATCGTCTCCGGCATCATGCTGAAGAAGACCAAGATGTTCGCCGGTGATCCCGCTCCCTTCGTGATGGAGCTGCCCGCCTATCACTGGCCCACTCTGGGCAACGTGCTGCGCAGCATGTGGGAGCGCGGCTGGAGCTTCATCAAGAAGGCCGGCACCATCATCCTGCTTTCCACCATCTTCGTGTGGTTCACCACCTACTTCGGCTGGGTGGACGGCACCTTCCGTATGCTGGACGAGAGCGAGATCCAGAGCTCCATCCTGGCTGCCATCGGCGGCGTCATCGCCTGGATCTTCAAGCCCCTGGGCTGGGGCAACTGGCAGGCTGCCGTGGCCTCCATCACCGGCCTTGTGGCCAAGGAGAACATCGTGGGCACCCTGGGCATCCTGTATGGCGGCGGCGACGGCACCGTGTATCAGAACATCGGCGCGGCCTTCACCGGCATCAGCGGCTTCAGCTTCCTGGTGTTCAACCTGCTGTGCGCTCCCTGCTTCGCCGCCATCGGCGCCATCAAGCGGGAGATGAACAACCGCAAGTGGACCTGGTTCGCCATCGGCTATCAGTGTGGCTTTGCCTATCTCGTCGGCCTGATGATCAACCAGTTCGGCGGCCTGTTCACCGGCAGCGTCAATGTCATCGGCCTGATCTTCGCCCTGGCGGCTCTGGCCCTGATGGTCTACATGCTGGTGCGCCCCTATAAGGAGGCCACCAGGCTCAACGCCAAGGTCTGAGCAGCGCAAGCTGCCAATTCTGAAAAGGAGTGATTACCCATGCTGCATTGGATCAGCGCAAACCTCTCCACCATTCTCATCAGCATCGCCCTGTTAGCCATTGTAGTCCTTATCATCCGCAGCTTGGTCCGGCAGAAAAAGCAGGGAAAGTCCTCCTGCGGCGCGGGCTGCGCCCACTGCGCCATGCATGGCCAGTGCCATCACAGCCAGCCGTGATTCTTACCCGGGGGGAGACGTGGGCAGCTCCGCGTCTTCCCCCGCCCCTTCACCCAGGAGGTTAGATATGTCTAATTGCACGCCGGGCATGACGCCGGCCGCCATCAAATATCTGCTGGTTCTGGACGACCTGTGCCGGGAGGGCAAGGGCGTCCGCTCCGTGGAGATCGCCGCCCGGATGAATGTGTCCAAGCCCAGCGCCCACTCCATGCTCCAGAATCTCTGCCAGGCGGGCCTGGTGGAAAAGGAGCGGTACGGCACGGTGTATCTGACCCGGGAGGGCCGCAGCGCCGCCGCAGGCTATGCCGCGTGCTTCGGCCCCCTGTGCCGCCGGATGCAGGAGGCACTGGGCCTGGAGGAGGACGCCTGTCAGACGGCGGCCTATGCCATCCTGGCGCAGGCCCAGGACCGGCTGCCCCAGCTCCGGGACCGGCTGACGGCGGAGTAAACTGCTTTTGCATTTTCCAAGGAGGTAATGATCCATGATCGAAACCATTGTCAAGGTGGACGGCATGATGTGCGGCATGTGCGAGGGGCACATCAACGACGCCATCCGCAGCCATTTCCAGGTGAAGAAGGTGTCCTCGTCCCACAGCAAGGGCCAGACGGTGATCCGGTCCCAGGAGGCCCTGGATCAGGCGCAGCTGCGCCAGGTCATCGACGCCACCGGCTACAAGGTCCTGGATGTGGTGTCCCGTCCCGTGGAAAAGCGCGGCCTGTTGGGCCACCTGAAAAAGTAAGGCATGACGCACTCATGTCTGCGTGACGCCGCACCGCTGCCGGGGCGCACCGTCCGCCGGGAGACCCCGGACGGGGGCCGGGCGGCGGTGACGCTTTATCCGGTGTTTCCGGGCATTGACATCCGCTATCACGACGTCCACGCCGGGTCCTGTCCCATGGACCCCGCCGCCCCCGGGGCTCTGGAGATCAGCCATTGCCGGGAGGGACGCATGGAGTATCGCCTGGGGGACCGGTATTTTTACCTGGCTCCGGGGGACCTGTCCGTGGCAAGGCAGGACGTGCTGCCCACCGCGGCCACGTTTCCCACCGGGCACTATCACGGCGTTACCGTTACCGTGGATCCCCGGCGGGCGCCCCGGTGTCTGTCCTGCTTTCTGGAGGACGTGGAGGTGCAGCCCGCCGCCCTGGCGGAGAAATTCTGCGCTGCCGGGGGGTATTTCGCCGCACGGTCCTCCCGGCGGGTGGAGCACGTATTCTCGGAGCTGTACCATGTGCCGGAGGATCTGCGGCAGGGGTATCTGAAGGTGAAGGTGCTGGAGCTGCTGCTGTTTCTCAGCGCTCTGGAGGTGTCTCCCGTTCCGCAGGCGGTCCCGGGGCTGACCCGGGGACAGGTGTCTCTGGCCAGAAAGACGGCGGAGTATCTGCTGGCCAACACCGAGAGCAAGGTGACGGTGCAGGAGCTGTCCCGGCATTTCGGGGCCTCCGCCGCCCAGATCCAGGCCAGCTTCCGGGGGGTCTATGGCAGCAGTCCCGCCGCCTGGCTGCGTCTGCAGAAGATGCACGGCGCGGCGGAGCTGCTGCGGTCCACGGACCGGACGGTGCTGGACATCGCCGGGCAGTTTGGCTATGACAACGCCAGCAAGTTCGCGCGGGCCTTCCGGGACGTGATCGGCGTGTCTCCCAACGAATACCGCAGCGGCGTGGACCAGGATTCCTGCGCGCCGGTATGATCCGGTAAATACGGAAAATGGCTGCCCTTCTCGGGCAGCCATTTCAGCTTGTCAGCAAAGGGCAGCACCCTTTGCTGACAATTTTTCGTTTTTACTGCTGGAGTTCGGAGAGGACGCTGTGGCACACGCCGTTGGTGATGAACACCGACCCGGCGTGGAGCGGGTCCATGGGGCCGCCCTCCAGGCGGGTGGCGGTGGCTCCGGCCTCCTGGGCGATGAGCGTCCCGGCGGCATAGTCCCAGGGGGACAGGCGGCACTCGAAGAAGATCTCCGCCCGGCCTGCCGCGATCTGGCAGCAGTCCAGGGCCGCCGAGGCAAAGCGCCGGTAGTCCAGGCACCGGTCATACAGCCGGCGCAGGATGGAGAAGTTCCGGTCCGTATACGTCCGGTCATAGATGGTGGAGCCGCACACCACAATGGCATGGGGCACGTCGTTGCCGCTGACGTGAATGGGGGCGCCGTTGAGGGTGCCCCCATGGCCCCGCCGGGCGGCGAACAGCTCGCCCACATAGGGGTTGTACACCACGCCGTACTCCGTCTGGCCATTGTGGACCAGGGCCACGGAGATGCTGCTGTAGTTCATGCGGCGGGTGAAGTTGGTGGTGCCGTCGATGGGGTCCACCACAAAGACCCAGGGCCGGGTCAGGGCGGGATGCTCCCCCTCCTCACCGAAGAAATCCGCCTCCGGCAGCAGGCGCAGCAGCTCCCGGCGCAGAAACGCCTGCACGGCCTCGTCATATTGGGTCACCAGGTCCGCGGGGCCGTGCTTTTCCCGGGTGACATTCTGGATATCGTGGGCGGAGAGGACCATGTCCCCCGCCCGGCGAACGATTTCAATGAGTGCTTCCAGCATACGATTACCTCCTGACAATGCGTCCGGCCATGGCACCGGTGTATACGCCGCCGTCGATGACCGGGGCGCCGGCCACCAGCACGGTGTCCATCCCCTCCGCCATGCGGCAGGGGTCCTGATACGTCCCGGGCTCCCGCAGGTCCTCCGGGGCAAATATGTTGATATCCGCCTGGGCTCCCGGGGCCAGCACACCCCGGTCAGGCATGCCCAGCACCGCTGCCGGACGGCCTGTCATCTTGTGGATGGCCGCCTCCGGCGTCAGGTCGCCCCGCTGCAGGACGAACCGGGTCAGCAGGTGGACAAAGGTTCCGTATACCCGGGGATGAGGCTGTCCCTCGGTGGGATAGGTGGAGTCGGAGATCAGGTTGGAGAAGGGGTCCCGCAGAATGGCGGCTATGTCCTCCTCGTCGGCCATGAAGTCGATCATGGTGATCTCTCCCCGCTCCCGCACCAGCAGGTCGCAGCAGCAGGTCAGGGGGTCCTGGCCCGTCAGGGCGGCGATCCGGGCAAGGCTCATGCCCTGGTAGGGGTGATCCTCCGGGCAGTGGAGACTGGTGAGGAAAATGCCGTCCCAGCCAGCCAGCCGGGCGATATCATCGAAGCCGTCGCCGCTTTCGATGCGGCGGGCCAGCTGGCGGCGCTGGTCCGGGTCCCCCAGACGGCGGACAATGGCCTCCATGCCCCCGGCCAGAAACTCCGGCGGCAGAATGTGCAGCAGCTGGGTGGACCCGGCGGTGTAGGGATACACGTCGCAGGACAGGTCCAGCCCCTCCTGGCGGGCCCGGTCCAGCAGGGCCAGCACCTGGGGCACCTTGCCGCGCCAGTTGTCCCGGCCCATGGCCTTCAGGTGGGAGATATGCACCGGGGCCTTCAGGGCCCGGGCCACCTCCACCATCTCCTGGGCGGCCGTTACCACGCCGCCGCCCTCCTGGCGCATGTGGACGGTGATGGGGATGCTCTGCCCCGCCAGGGGGGCCAGGGCCCGGATCAGCTCATGGGTGGTATAGAAGCACTCCGGCGCATAGCCCAGACCCAGGGATACGCCCAGGGCACCGTCGGCCAGGGCCTGCTCCAGCCGCCGGTGGATGGCGGCATAATGCGCCGGCTCCAGCCGCTGGACCTGGTACCCGGCCGCGCTGGCCCGGACGGTACCGGCTCCCACCAGCATCCCCGTGTGCAGGGGAGCGGCAGGCTGGGCGGCAAAATACCCCGCCAGAGTCTCCTGTGCCGCCTCCGGCGGCACCCGGCCGCAGATAGGCTCCAGATACGACAGGATGGCAGGGAGATTTTCCGGCCCCACCGGAGCGCAGGACAGGCCGCAGTTGCCGCTGACGATGGTGGTGAGCCCCTGGCGCAGCTCCAGCTCCCCGAAGCCCGGGCGGAAGACCGCAGCGTCGGCGTGGCGATGGATGTCGATAAAGCCGGGAGTTACCCATTTGCCCCGGGCGTCGATGACCCGGGCGGCCTGGGCCTGGGGCAGCGGCTCCACCGCGGCGATTTTGCCGCCGGACACCGCCACGTCGGCCCAACGGGCGGGACGGCCTGTGCCGTCGTACACGGCGCCGCCCCGGATGATGAGATCAAACATGGCATTTCCTTCTTCTGACAGACAGTTATTTCCTCCCGCCCAGCGGGAGAGTGACAATGAAACGGGTGGAGCGGGCGTCGCTTTCGCAGCGGATGGTCCCCTGATGCTCCCGGACGATGGCCTGGGCAATGGACAGGCCCAGGCCGAAGCCTCCCTGGGTGCGGCTGCCGTCGGCCCGGTAGAACCGCTCAAACAGGTGGGGCAGCACCTCCGCCGGGATGGGCGGGCCGCCGTTTTCCACCGTCAGCACGGCCTTTCGGTCCGCCTGGACCAGGGTCATGCGGACCTGTGCCCCCTGGGGGGCGTATTTGATGGCGTTGTCCAGCAGGACCCCCGCCACCTGCTGCAATTGGTCCCGGCTGCCGGTGACGGCGATGCCCGGGGCAATGTCATAGTCCAGCCGGCGTCCGGCCTCGAAGGCCACGGGCTCGAAGCGCAGGGCCGTATCCTCCATGGCGTCGGACAGGTCCACCGGGGTCATGGCGGCCTTCAGCCGCCCGTCGTCGGCCCGGGACAGCGTCAGCATATCCTCCACCAGGCGCTTCATCCGCCGTCCGGACCAGCGGATATTGTCCACATAGGGCTGCTGATCCGGCTGCACATCCGTCTGCTGCATCAGGTCCGCCGAGGACAGGATCACCGTCAGCGGGGTCTTCAGCTCGTGGGATGCGTCGGACAGGAACCGGCGCTGCTGGTCCAGGGAGCGGGCCACAGGCCGGGCGGCCAGACCCGCCAGCAGCCAGCTGCATCCCAGCAGCACCGCCAGGGCCGCCACGCCTACGATCAGGCACATTTTCACCACCGCCCGGAGGGTGGCGTCCTCCTGAGCGGCGTCGGTAAAGGCGATGCGGGTATACAGGGGGCCGTCGGCCCGGAGATAGCGCAGGTGATACGCCCGCAGGACGCCGGATTCGCTGCCCTGCTCCAGGCAGGCGGTGACAATGTCCGCCACGGCGTCCTGGTCATCCAGCTGGTAATAGCTGCTGCCGGACAGGCGCACGGTGCCGCTGGGGTATATGTCCGCCACAAAGCAGGGGGCGGACCCCTGGCCGGGCAGGGACGCGTCATACCGCCCCGTCTGGATCACCTGAAGCAGCCGCTGGTTCACGCTGCGCTCCACGGCGGCCCGGCTGGACAGCAGCACCCCGGCGAACACCGCCAGCAGCACCGCCGTCACCATGGCCATGTTGATGGCCACGATCTTCCAGCGAAGGCGGCGGATCATGCCTCCACCTCCAGATAGTACCCCACCATCCGGCGGGTGCGGATGGACACGGCGGAGTGCAGGTGGGTCAGCTTCCGCCGCAGGAAGGAGATGTATACCTCCACGTTGTTGTCCTCGGCGTCGGAATCATAGCCCCACACCTTCAGCAGCAGCTGCTCCTTGGGCACCACGCGGCCCTGGCTGCGCAGCAGCAGCTCCAGCATATCGTATTCCCGGCGGCTCAGCCGCAGGGACCGCTCCCCGCAGGACAGCTGGAACGTTCCCGGCTCCAGCCGCAGGTCCCCGAAGGCAATGGCATCGTCGGTTTTGGCCTCGCCGCCGCCCCGGCGCAGCAGGGAACGGATGCAGGCCAGCAGCTCGTCGGGCTCGAAGGGCTTGGTCAGATAGTAGTCCGCGCCGCAGTCCAGGCCCTGGACCCGGTCGGCTACGTCGCTGCGGGCCGTCAGCATCAGCACCGGCACGGCATGGCCCCCGGTGCGCAGCCTTCGCAGCAGGGTGAAGCCGTCCATCCCCGGCAGCATGGCGTCCAGCAGGATCAGGTCATAGATATCCGTCACGGCGTTGTCGTAGCCGGAGACGCCGTCGCTGCTGACGTCCACGGTATATCCCTGCCGCCGCAGCAGCTCCGCCAGGTTCTGGGCCAGGCGCTTTTCATCCTCGATCACAAGCAGCCGCATGGGGCGCCTCCTCTTATTCCAGGCCCGACTGGGCCAGGGTCAGCAGCGGGGCCAGAGCCTCCGCGCTCATAAGATAAACCGTATCGTCATCGGAAACGGTGACGCAGTAGCCTGCGCCCCGCTGACCGCCCACCGTCAGGGTAAGGCTGCGGTCGGCCCCGGCGTGGGTATATGCCGCCGTCAGGGTCACGGCGGGCTTGTCCAGGCCGCACAGGGCCGCTGCCCCGGCGCTGGGCCGCCAGTCCACACAGGCCGCCAGGTGCATGTCCCCCAGCCAGGCGGTCAGGTCCGCCAGCTGATCCGTTACATCCCGGCCGTCGGCGGTCCAGGCCCCCTCCGCAGGAGTCAGGGTCAGGGTGCGCTCTCCGGCGGTGACGGTCAGGGAGGTGACATTCTCCGCCGTCAGCTGGGGCAGCTCCGGCAGGGCCATCATGTCATAGATGCTGCGGCCGATCTGGCTCATCAGGTCCGTCACGGCGTATACCGTGGCCTCGGCCCCCTCCCGGTATACATACACGCTGCCGTCGGACTCCTTGCCCAGGCGGTAGGTGACGGATGCGCCCTGGCTGTCGGTGACGGTGACGTATTTGGTGGGGCTGTCCAGCCCATAGTCCGCCAGCTGGGCGGCGGTGGTGACAGGCGGCAGACTCTCGATGCCCTGCACCGTCTCCAGCAGGGCCAGGGCATAGCTCTCGTCCAGGGGGAAGGTCTTGTCGTCGGCCCACAGCCAGTGGCCCTCCTCCAGGGAAAAACGCAGGGTAATGGAGCCGTTGCTGCACACCAGGTGCACCGGCACCGCTTCCTCCTTCTGGGTGACGTTGGGGTCCTCCGGCTGGGGATGATCCTCCTTTTTGCCGCAGCCCGCCAGGGCCAGCAGCATCAGCGCCAGCAGCAGGGCGCATACGCTTCGTGTTTTCATGGCAGTTCTCCTTTTTTTCTTACCGTTCCAGGCCCAGCAGGGCCATGATGGCCTCCTCCCGGCCTCGCATCTGAGCCTTCATAGGCCCCTCGTCCAGGTGGTCGTAGCCCAGCAGGTGCAGCACCGAGTGGGTCACCAGATAGGCCAGCTCCCGCCGCTTAGAGTGGCCAAATTCCTTGGCCTGGGCCGACACCCGCTCCATGGACAGCACCATGTCCCCCAGGGGGATGAGCCCCGTGCCGGGATCCGCGTCCCCGGGGCCCGGGTGCTGGCCGGGGACAAGGCCGAACTCCGGAAAGCTCAGCACGTCGGTGGGGCGGTCCACCTGCCGCATGTCGCGGTTGATCTGATGGATGCCGTCGTCGTCCGTCAGGAGCACGTCCACCTCGCAGGGGAGCGTGACGCCCTCTGCGGAAAGAGCCGTGCGGATGGTGCGGCGGATCAGGGCGCAGTTGGCGTCGCTGGCGGCGCCGGGCACGTCGGCGGTGACGGGAATATAGTGGGTCTTTCTCATTTCTTTTTCTCCTCAAACCGGGCATATGCCTCGATAATGCGCTGGACCATCACATGCCGCACCACGTCGGCCTTGCCCAGCTGGCAGATGGACACGCCCTCCACCCCCTTCAGGACCTTCATGGCCTCCTTCAGGCCGCTGGGCTTGTCCCCGGGCAGGTCGATCTGGGTAATGTCGCCGGTGATGACCACCCTGGAGCCGAAGCCCATGCGGGTCAGAAACATTTTCATCTGCTCCCGGCTGGTGTTCTGGGCCTCGTCCAGGATGATGAAGCTGTCGTCCAGGGTGCGGCCCCGCATATAGGCCAGGGGGGCCACCTCGATGTTGCCCCGCTCCAGGTATTTCTGGTACGTCTCAGCCCCCAGCATATCGAACAGGGCGTCGTACAGGGGCCGCAGATACGGGTCCACCTTGCTTTGCAGGTCGCCGGGCAGGAAGCCCAGCCGCTCTCCGGCCTCCACGGCGGGGCGGGTCAGGATGATGCGGTTGACCTGCTTGTCCCGGAAGGCGGCCACCGCCGCCGCCACTGCCAGATAGGTTTTGCCGGTGCCGGCAGGGCCCACGCCGATGGTGACGGTATCCTTCAGAATGGCGTCCACATACTGCTTCTGGCCGATGGTCTTGGGCTTCACGGGGCGGCCCTTGGACGTGATGCAGATCACGTCCTGGGTCAGTTCCCCGATGCGCTCGGACTGGCCGCTGCGGCACAGGCCCACCACATACCGCACGTGCTGCTCGCTGATGCTCTCGCCCTTGGCGGACAGGGTCAGCAGGGCCTGCACCGCCTTCTCCGCCAGCATGACGTTCTCCGGCTCGCCGGAGATCACCAGCTCGCCGCCCCGGTTTACCACCGTTACCTGGAATTCCGATTCCAGCAGGCGAATATTTTCGTCAAAGGAGCCAAACAGATTGATGGCCTCCTCCATGCGCTCGATGCCGATGCGCTGTTCCATTGGGCATGCCTCCCTATTGTATATCCAGATTGTATAGCCATATTTTTCAGTCGTCCGTCAGCGGGACCTCCTGGCCGATCTCCTCCAGGCACTCCGCCCGCAGGGTCACCGTCAGCCAGCCGCCCTGCTCCACCGCGTCCACCCGGACGCTTTCCGCCGTGCCGGTATCCGCCAGCAGCCGGGTCAGCCGGTCCCGCAGCAGGGCCTCGCCCTCGTCCCGGGCCTCCTGGACCGGACGGCGGACCGGCGTACCGCCGCCGCAGGACGTCACCGTCTCCGACACCACCGTAATGGGCAGCCGCAGGCCCCACAAAAGGGTCACGGGGTGATACCGGATTATTTTATCACAGTCTGCCCCCAGTGTGCTACCCTTTCCATAGAATTTTATCCGTTTTTTGCCGATATCCAGGGCATACCGGGTCCGGGAGGAGACCGGGGCGCCCTTCTCCGACACTGTCAGGGGAACCTGCGCCGTCAGCTCGTACCAGGTCCGGGCCCACACCCGGCCCATGCCGCGCTGCCACCGGAGACCCCCGTTGTCCAGGTCCACCGCCCCGGAGATCAGCAGCTGCCCCTGGGTAACGGTGGCTCCGGGCAGCACCATGGCCTGGCCTCCCAGGGCCTCCACCCGGGTGACCAGGCCCGGACACCGGGCCACCACATTGGTGAGCCGGTCCTCCACCACAGCCTGGCCCCGGACCCGCTCCACCACCTGCACCTGGGCCACGCAGCCCTTCACGTTCACCGCCAGCCACACCACGTCCTTCAGCTCCAGCAGCACATGGCTGCGCATGTCCTTCTGGTCGATGTCCAGACTCCGGGTGCCGATGGTGATGCCATAGTCCTCCAGAGCACGCAGGATCACCTCGTCCGGCACCGTCTCGTTGCCGCTGACTCGGAATTCCCAGATGGTGAAGTTTCCCTCCAGCACCAGCAGCACCGTCAGCAGAAGGCCCGCCAGCAGCACATACCGCCGCCGCAGCCGCCGGGCCAGCAGGGGAGCCCCCTGCTCCCGCCGCACCGTGGCCGCTGCGCCCACCTGCCGGGCCGCCTGACGCACCTGGGCCAGTCCCCGGCGGGTGGTGCGCAGGGTCAGCTCCACCGGCGACAGCCACCGCACGTCCCAGAAGGGGACCTCCGCCCCGGCGCACAGATTCACCACCCGCTCCGGGCAGCCGCTTTCAATATGGACCAGCACCTGGCCCCGCAGGAAGTTCAGCACGGCTTTATACATGGTCCCCTCCCTGCCGCCGCAGCTCCACGGCGGCGATGCGTCCCCGCAGACGCAGTTCTCCCTCCGTCATGGCCATGAGCTGCAGGTCCGTTCCGATGACCCGCACCGTCATGTCTCCGCCGCCGATGTCCACCGCCTCCGTGGTGTAGGACAGCACGCCCCGGTGCTGGGTCATGAAAAATTCCCGGTCGCCTACCAGCTCCATCCGCGGCACCCCCGGCTGGATATCCCCCGGCAGGTCCAGCCGCTCCATGGCCGCCTGTCCCGCCCGGGTCAGCCATCCCTTTTCCAAACCGCTGCCACCGCCTTTCTTCCGATTCCGTAAACTCTATGCGTCCCCGGGAAAAAACTTGCATGTCCCACCGGCGGGGGGCATACACTCAGGCGGGAGGTGACGGCCATGCGGGAAAAGCTGGGGCTGCTGGGATGTCTGGCTGCGCTGGGGGTGCTGCTGCTGTGCTCCGCCGACACGGCCCGGGCCGTCCGGGAGGGACTGGCCCTGTGCGCCGGGTCGGTGATTCCGGCGCTGTTCCCGTTCCTGGCGGTATCGGGGCTGCTGACGGCCCTGGACGCCGGGGCGGCTCCGGGCCGGGGGCGGATGCTGCTGGCCCGGGTGCTGGGCTGCGGCCCCGCCGGAGCCGGGGCGTTTCTGCTGGGCCTGGTGGGCGGCTATCCTGTGGGAGCCCGCACCGTGGCCCAGCTGTACCGGGAGAAGCGGATATCCCGGCCGGAGGCCTGCCGCCTGCTGCTGTTCTGCAACAACTGCGGCCCGGCGTTTATTCTGGGCGTGGCGGGCCTGGGCTGCTTCGGCAGTCTCCGGGCCGGGGGACTGCTGTGGGCCGTCCACATGCTGGCAGCCCTGGGCATCGCCCTGGTGCTGCCCCGCCGTCCGCTGCCGCCGGGCCGGGATGCCGCCGGGGTGCGGCCCCCGGCCTTTGCCGCCGCCTTTGTCCGATCCGTCCGGGATGCCGCCGGGGCCATGGTGCAGATCTGCGGCTTTGTGGTGTTTTTCCTGGCGGCGCTGCGGCTGACGGCACGGCTGACGGGGCTGTCCCACCCGCTGCTGTCCGGGGCGGTGGAGCTGACCCAGGGGATCCTGGCCCTGCCCGCCACGCCCACGGGCTTCGTGTGGGCGGCGGCGCTGCTGGGATGGGGCGGCCTGTCGGTCCACGGGCAGTCTGCCGCCGTGCTGTCCGGAACGGATCTGCCTCTGGGGCCGTATCTGGCTGCCAAGGCGGCCCAGGCCGCTCTGTCTGCCCTGCTGGCCTGGCCTGTGAGCCGGTATCTGTGGGGATAGGGCGGGGGACGTTCTTGTTTTCCGGCCCCGCGCATACAGTGAAGAAAAAACGGGGGAGGGGCTTATGATGAAAAAATGGCTCGGGGGCGCTATGCTCCTGCTGATGCTGCTGGCGCTGTGGCCGGGAAGGGCCTGGGGTGTGGAGCTGCCGGTGCAGGCGGAGGCGGCGCTGCTGATGGAGAAGGAAACGGGGCAGGTGCTGTACGCCAAAAATGAGCACCGGGCTATGGAGCCAGCCAGCGTCACCAAGGTCATGACCCTGCTGCTGGTGATGGAGGCCATCGACAGCGGGACCCTGTCCTATGACGATACCGTCACCGTCAGCGCCTATGCCGCCTCCATGGGAGGCAGCCAGATCTTCCTGTCCGAGGGGGAAAGCATCACGGTGGAGGACCTGCTGAAGGGGGTGTGCGTGTCCAGCGGCAACGACGCCGCCGTGGCCCTGGCGGAAAAGACGGCGGGGGTCACGGAGCTGTTTGTGGAGCGGATGAACAACCGGGCCCGGGAGCTGGGGATGCAGGACACCCATTTCGTCAACTGCACCGGCCTTCCGGCGGAGGGGCACGTTACCAGCGCCTGGGACATCGCCGTGATGTCCCGGGAGCTGATCCGCCGTCACCCGGACATCCGACGGTTTACCACCATCTGGATGGACACCCTGCGGGACGGACAGTTTCAGCTGTCCAACACCAACAAGCTCATCCGGTTTTACCAGGGAGCCACGGGGCTGAAAACCGGCTCCACGGACTCCGCCAGATACTGCATCTCCGCCACGGCGGAGCGGGAGGGCATGGAGCTGATCGCCGTGGTGCTGAAATCCCCCACGGGGCAGCAGCGGTTCGAGGACGCCAAGGCCTTGCTGAACTACGGGTTCTCCACCTACGGCCTGGTGCATGCGTCTCCGGAGGAGCCGCTGCCGCCGGTGCCGGTGCAGCTGGGGGCCCAGGGAACGGTGCAGCCCCGGGTGGACCCGGCGGAGGGCCTGCTGCTGGCGGAAAAATCCCGGCTTCAGGGGCTGGAGCAGACCGTGACCCTGCCGGAGTCTGCGGAGGCCCCGGTGCGGCAGGGAGACGTGCTGGGTACGCTGACGGTGACCCAGAACGGGGAGACGGTGCTGGAGGTTCCCATCCGGGCGGCGGAGACCGTGGAAAAGCTGACCTTCGGGCAGATGCTGCTGCGCCTGGCCCGGACCATGTGCTTCTGCGGGTGATCCTTGGCGGAAGCTGAACTTGCGGGCAGACAGGGCTATGCTATAATAAAGGCAAATCCACATACAGGAAACGGCGGTGCATGAAGCCTTGAGAAATATTCTTCAATATCTGACCCCGGAGATCCTGGCCTGGGAGAGCGGCAATATCCGGGAGGTCCGGCCCCTGGGCAGCGTTCTGTGCCTGCCGGACGGGCGGGAGTGGTACGCCTTCGGCTTTACCCGGAATGCGTATGACGGCAGTCTCAGCCTGCTGATGGCGTCCTCCCAAAGGGAGTGCGGAGAATGGGCGCGGGCCAACAGTCCGGTGGCTATCCGCTTCGGCGCGCAGCGGTATCTTATCGATGGGACCGGCTATGAGATGTTCGATGGCAGCGGCGATCAGCTGTTCCGGCTGTCGCTGCTGCTGCGGGACCGCCCGCCCATGCCGGACTGGCTGAGAAGCACGCCGCTGTCCCGGCTCCTGATGGTGGACGCCCGGGTGGACCGGGCCCCGGAGCGCATCCCCAGCGGTCCGGCGGAGCTGCTGCTGCGGGATGGGCGCGGCTGGGACCTGACCGCGCCCCGGGCAGAGCTGCGGACCATGTGATCGGATAGGATTTTCACCGTTTCGACGGGAATCCCCTTGTATTTTCCCGGGAAAAGCGGTAAGATACGAGATGATGGATAAATCCGATACACATAGGAGGTAATCTCTATGATCCAGGTGGACCTGACCCACATGCGGCATTTTATCGCGCTGCCCTATGAGGCGGCGCTGGCGCCCCGGCTGCGCATTGCCCACAATCATTTGCAGAAGAGCGACGGCCTCGGCGGCGAGTTCACCGGCTGGGTGCGCCTGCCCCAGGAATACGACCGGGAGGAGTTCGCCCGCATCCAGGCAGCGGCCCGGCGCATCCAGAGCGATTCCCAGGCCCTGGTGGTCATCGGCATCGGCGGGTCCTATCTGGGGGCCCGGGGCGTTATCGAGTGCCTGTGCTCCCCCAACTATAATCTGAAGCGGAAGAACACGCCCAACATCTATTTCGTGGGCAACGGCCTGTCCGACCGGCAGCTGCGGGAGACGATGGAGCTGCTGGAGGGGGTGGACTTCTCCGTGAACGTCATCTCCAAGTCCGGCACCACCACGGAGCCTGCCGTGGCCTTCCGGTTCTTCCGGGAGCTGCTGGAGAAGAAATACGGCCCGGAGGGGGCGGCAAAGCGCATTTACGCCACCACCGACCGGCACAAGGGCGCACTGAAAGCCCTGGCCGTCCAGGCCGGGTATGAGAGCTTTGTGGTGCCCGATGACATCGGCGGACGGTACAGCGTGCTCACCGCCGTGGGCCTGCTGCCCATCGCCGTGGCCGGAGTGGATATTCAGGCGCTGATGCAGGGCGCGGCCCGGATGCAGGAGGCCTGCACCGCCGGGGATATGGAGCAGAATCCCGCCTGGCAGTATGCCGGAGCCCGGTATCAGCTCTATCGCGCCGGGAAGAAGATCGAGGTTCTGGCGGCCTATGAGCCTGCCTTCCGGTTTATGTCCGAGTGGTGGAAGCAGCTGTACGGCGAGTCCGAGGGCAAGGAGAGCAAGGGACTTTTCCCCGCCAGCGTGGAATTTACCGCCGACCTGCACTCCATGGGGCAGTATATCCAGCAGGGCGAGCGGCACCTGTTTGAAACGGTGGTGCGCTTTGACCCGGAGGCAGGGGAGAGCGCGGTGCCCTTCGACGCCGCCGACGGCGACGGGCTGAACTTCCTGGCCGGAAAAACCATGGACTTTATCCGCACCCAGGCCATGGACGGCACCCTGCTGGCCCACGAGGAGGGCGGCGTGCCCAACATCATCCTGCGCTGCGGGGCACTGGACGCAGACACCCTGGGGCAGCTGATCTACTTCTTTGAATACGCCTGCGGCCTGTCCGGCTATCTGCTGGACGTGAACCCCTTCGATCAGCCCGGCGTGGAGGCCTACAAGAAGAATATGTTCGCCCTGCTGGGAAAGCCCGGCTATGAGGACATGGGCCAGGCCCTGCGGGAAAAGCTGGGCCGGTAAAAAACCGTATATTTTCCCATTGCCATTTCCGTCGAGTTATGGTATGGTATACATATATGCAAAAGGAGTGATCTCTTATGGTTAGATTGATTATGGGCGACAACGGCGCAGGCAAGACCAAGCAGCTCATCGAGCTGGTTCATGCCTCCGTGGCCGAGGAGGGCGGCTGTGTCGTCTGCATCGAGCCCGGCGCTGATATGACGTATGATATCAAGTCCAGCGTGCGTCTGGTCAATGCTGGTGAATACCACCTGGATTCTTTTGAGTGCCTGCGGGGCTTCATCAGCGGTCTGTATGCGGGCAATTACGATATTTCCCACGTCTATGTGGACAACCTCTGCAAGATCGTACATAGCGAGGACTTCACCGCCGTGGAAAAGTTCCTGTGCTGGCTGGACAAGTTCAGCGACGCCAACACCGTGAAGTTCACCGTGACCCTTACCGCCGACGCTTCCGTGGCTACTGATGGCATGCGCAAGTACCTGTAAGCCAAAAGAGCCTGTAACAGCTGAAAAGCATTTTCAAAACTTTCATGAAAGTTCTGAAAATGCGGTGATTGAAAACGAAAGACACCCCTGATGGGTTTCTTTCGTAACTATCTTCCTTTCCGAAGGCGGAGGCAAGCCTACTTTATTGACAGACTGAAAAAAATCCCTTGACCGGCACGGTCAAGGGATTTTTTGCGCGTGTGGGTATCTGCTTGTCAGTCCTCGATGACGCCGCCGCCCAGCACCTGATCCCCGTCGTACAGCACCACGGCCTGGCCGGCGGTGACGGCCCGCTGGGGCCGGTCAAAGACTACCTCTATCCGCTGCCCCTCCAGGGGGGTGACCGTGGCCTCCGACTCCGTCTGGCTGTACCGGGTTTTGGCGGTGACCCGGATGGGGCCCGCCGGGGCCTGCCCGGCAATCCAGTTCACCCGGCAAGCAGTGAGGCGGCCGGTGAACAGATCCTCGTTGTCGCCCAGAAGGATGGTGTTGTCGGCGGCGTTTTTCCGCACCACATACACATGCTTCCCGGCGGACACCCCCAGGCCCTTGCGCTGGCCGGTGGTGTAGCAGGGGAGGCCCTTGTGGCGGCCCAGCACATGACCGTCCTGGTCCACAAAGTCCCCGGGCTCCATAGCCACATGGCCATACTCCCGCAGAAACTCCGCATAATCCCCGTCGGGGACGAAGCAGATATCCTGGCTGTCCGCCTTGTCGGCGTTCAGCAGTCCCGCCTGACGGGCACTGTCGCGGATGGCGGGCTTGTCATAGTTCCCCACCGGCAGCAGCAGATGGGCCAGCTGGTGCTGGGTCAGCTGATAGAGCACATAGCTCTGGTCCTTGCGCCGGTCCCGGCCCCGCAGCAGGCGGTACAGCCCTGTGTCCGGGTCCCGGTCCACCCGGGCATAGTGCCCGGTGGCGATATAGTCGTAGCCCAGCACCAGAGCCCGGTCCAGCAGGGCCCCGAACTTCAGGCAGCGGTTGCAGTCGATGCAGGGATTCGGCGTGTGCCCGGCGCAGTATTCCGCCACAAAGCGGTCCATGACCTCCCGGGCGAAGCGTTCCGTTTCATTGAACACATAGAATTTCATGCCCAGCCGGTAGGCCACGGACCGCGCATCGTCCGCATCGTCGGCAGAGCAGCAGGTCCCCGCCTTCTCCCCGTTATACAGCCGCAGCATGGCTCCGTCGCAGTCGTACCCCTGCTGCCGCAGCAGCAGCGCCGCGGCGCTGCTGTCCACGCCGCCGGACATGGCCACCAATACGCGTTTTCCTTCCACGCCAGACCTCCTGTGCATAAATCCGGTAAAACCGGGAAAAATTACTCAATATAGTTTTTGGTGAACGCCTGATACGGCAGGGCGTCCGCCAGCTCCACCAGCGTGGGGTTGAAGCCGCCGGCATAGTGGAACGGCATGTCCCGCACCAGGGTCACGCCGCTGCGGCGGTCCGGCAGGCGCACCGTCACCGTGGTGCCCTGCCCATCCCGGGATGACACCACAAGGCTGCCGCCGTGGCCCTGGGCAATGCGGCGGCACAGAGGCAGACCCAGCCCCAGGCCATGGGCCGGCAGGTCCATATGGCTGTGTTGCCACCGGTCAAACAGCTGGGCCTGCTTGTCCTGCGGAATGCCGGAGCCGCTGTCCTTCACCGACAGCAGCACGCAGCCCTGGCCGGAGCGCAGGCACACGTCCACGGTCCCGCCCCGGGGAGTGAATTTCATGGCGTTGGATACCAGGTTCCAGAACAGCCGGGCCAGATACTCCCGGTTGACAGCCACGGTGTGGGCCCGTTCCGGGCAGGTAAAGGTCAGCCGCAGCTCCATCAGCTGGGCCAGGGCCTCCCCCTGGCGGCACAGGCCGTCCAGAAAGCGTACCAGCTCCACATTTTCCGTATCCAGAGGCTTTTCCTCTGCCAGCATAGGCGCGTCGGACAGATTGTTCACCACCCGCAGGATGCGGTAATAGCTCTGGCACAGAATGGCGGCACTGCGGTCGGTGTCGGCGCTGGCGTCCCGCGCCTGCTCCGGGGCAAGGCGTCCCAAAGCTGCGTGGATGTTGGCCAGAGAGCCCCGCAGCTGTGTGGCGATGCCCGGCAGGATATCCCGGAGCATTTGCTTTTCCGTTTCACTGTACTCCATATGATACAGCCTCCTTCCCCTGTATACGATTCCGGGAAGCCATAGGACTTATCCCCGGAATGATCTGGCTGTCATGCGAATTTATACCATACTATATCAAACGCAAAGGAAAAACACAAGATATTTGTCGCAACCTGCTAAAAGATAAAAAAATTTGCACGCGGGTATTGCATTTTCCAGAATTCTCGCATATAATACTAAACGTACCATATGTTTGATATATTCCATCACAGAGAGGAAGCTGTATTTATGAGCATCAAAGTCGGTATCAATGGTTTTGGTCGTATTGGCCGCATGGTCCTGCGGTGCAGCCTGCACCACCCCGAGATCGAGATCGTGGGCATCAACGACCTGTGTCCCGCTGATTACCTTGCCTATATGCTGAAGTATGACACCATGCACGGTAAGATCAACGCCCAGGTGTCCTCCAGCGAGAACGCCATCATTGTGGATGGCCGCTCCATCCCCGTGTTCGCCGAGCGCGACCCCGCCAACCTGCCCTGGAAGGAGATCGGCGCGGAGTACGTCATCGAGTCCACCGGCCTGTTCCTGACCAAGGACAAGGCCAAGGGCCACATCGAGGCCGGCGCCAAGCACGTGGTCATGTCCGCCCCCTCCAAGGACGACACCCCCATGTTTGTTATGGGCGTGAACCAGGACACCTACACCTCCGACATGACCTTCGTTTCCAACGCCAGCTGCACCACCAACTGCCTGGCCCCCATTGCCAAGGTGCTGCATGATCACTTCGGCATTGCCGACGGCCTGATGACCACCGTTCACTCCACCACCGCCACCCAGAAAACCGTGGACGGCGTGTCCGTGAAGGATTGGCGCGGCGGCCGCGCTGCCTCCGGCAACATCATCCCCAGCTCCACCGGCGCCGCCAAGGCCGTGGGCAAGGTGATTCCCAGCCTGAACGGCAAGCTCACCGGTATGTCCATGCGTGTGCCCACCCTGGATGTGTCCGTGGTGGACCTGACCGTGAATCTGGAAAAGCCCGCCTCCTACGACGAGATCTGCGCCGCCATGAAGGAGGCTGCCCAGGGCGAGCTGAAGGGTATTCTGGATTACACCGACGAGCCTGTGGTGTCCTCCGACTTCCTGGGCAACACCCATACCTCTATCTTTGATGCCAAGGCCGGTATCGCCCTGACCGACACCTTCGTAAAGGTGGTCTCCTGGTACGACAACGAGATCGGCTATTCCGATAAGATCCTGTGCCTCATTGAGCACATGTACTCTGTGGATCACAAGTAAATCCGCTTTCCATCCTTTTATTGTTTTCCTTCTTTTTGTTCCGGAAAGAACGCCGTCCGCTTGGGCGGCGTTTTTTCCGTCAAACGGTCAAAAAGTGCGGCGTTTTTTCCGTCTATTTGCCGGAGAGAGGGAGACAATTTTTGTGAATACCGCCCTATTTTCCGGTTCGTTCTTGCAATTCCCTGCATTGGACGTTATAATAAACTTGTTATACTGTCCGCCTCGGAAACGATTGCGGCAGACAGAAAATGAGAGAAAGTAGGTGGCGGCATGGAGCAATCTCCCCAGTATGTGATCGAAATGCTTCACATCACCAAGGAGTTTCCCGGCATTAAGGCCAACGACGACATCACCCTGCAGCTGCGCAAGGGTGAGATCCACGCCCTGCTGGGCGAAAACGGCGCCGGCAAATCTACGCTGATGTCCGTCCTGTTCGGCCTGTACCAGCCGGAGGAGGGCGAGATCCGGAAAAACGGCAAGCCGGTGAAGATCAACGACCCCAACGACGCAACGGCACTGGGCATCGGCATGGTGCACCAGCACTTCAAGCTCATCGATGTGTTCACCGTCCTGGACAACATCATCCTGGGCGCGGAGGACACCAAAATGGGCTTCCTGCAAAAGAAGGCAGCCCGGCAGAAGGTGCAGGACCTGTCCCAGCGGTATGGCCTGCGGGTGGACCTGGACGCCAGGATCGAGGACATCACCGTGGGCATGCAGCAGCGCGTGGAGATCCTGAAGATGCTGTACCGCGACAACGAGA